>Ga0310694_10002292_pt1 | contig 19889 bp, 27 predicted proteins | sample 174DNAGHGhighgp2_FD_203884 | JGI IMG/M metagenome (GOLD analysis project Ga0310694, IMG submission 203884) | Sheep rumen microbial communities from Palmerston North, Manawatu-Wanganui, New Zealand - 1742 DNA GHGhigh gp2 (v2) (version 2) | ecosystem: Host-associated > Mammals > Digestive system... | reverse complement strand
GTCTTTAGGCTAGAAAAATTCTATGTATGGAAAAAATTCTAGGGATTTTATGACGTGTGAAGCTATAGTAAAAATGGATAGAAAACGTAAACTTGCATGGAAGAAGAAAACTAAAGAGGAACTTAAAGTAAGAGAACAAAAACGACAATAGTCTTTGAATGCAAGAACAGATGAAGAAAAATAGAAAACCCATGAACTTTTAAGTTTGGCTTCATCTGGAAAGAACAATCCTATGTATGGATCAACATTTGTGTGGATGGTAAATGATCTACTTCATAAACGTATTAGAGCTGACAAATCAAAGATTCAAAGTTATGTTGATGAAGGATACCGAATTGGGTATAAGTTCAAATGACTCATAATCTGGGATTTGGTATAATTAAAATATGCAATCTAAACTAGCAATACAATGGTTCATTGAACAACACAAAGATTGGAAACAACTTTTGGGTGAGAAACCTTATTGTTTGAACATTACATATGATAGAGTTCATGGTAGAAATCTAGTAATGTTCAAGTATGACCAGATTGATTCCGATTTTTCTATTAAACTAGTACAAGAATCTAGAGGTCTCATTCTAGATGCTGATACATTTGAAATCATTTCTTATCCGTTCACGAAGTTTTTTAATTTTGGAGAACCTTATGCTGCGGAGATTGACTGGAAGTCTTGCTATGTCACAGAGAAGATTGATGGATCACTCATCAAGGTTGTGAAGCTCTCTGATGATGATATTCTTGTCTCTACGAATGGAACCATCGATGCTTTCAAAGCACCTCTTGCAGAGCAGATTGGCTGCACAGCTAAGTCCTTTGGAGAGCTCTTTGTTGAAGGCATTGTGGCAGCATTCTATGACCGAATTGATTGGGATGGCTTTGGTCTTCCTCTTCTGTCAGATACAGTTGAGATGGAGTGCTTAAACTTCTTCAAGGCAAATCTTGAGAAGGGCAAGACATACATGTTTGAGATCACATCTCCTTTCAACAAGGTGGTGGTGACTTGGCATGAGACAAAGCTCCACTTCCTTGGATGCCGAGACAATGTCACTCAGAAGGAAACATTCTTCAAAGATGATCACCAAGCGGACTACTTCCACACTCCAGAGGTCTTCAACCTCCGATCAGTAGATGAGTGTGTTGCTGCTGCAGCAAAGCTTGACTGCAATGCTGAGGGCTATGTGGTTGTCGACAAGAACTTCAATCGTGTGAAGATCAAGTCACCAACTTATGTGGCTTTACATCACATGCGCAACAATGGCGTTCTCTCTTATGAGCGTGGTCTTGAGATAGTTCGTGGCAATGAACTTGAAGAAGTGCTGACTTACTTCCCAGAGTTCAAAGAGCATCTTGATGCAATCAAGCAGAAGTATGATGCAATGCTTGATGATCTGAACTCTCTTGAAGGCAAGCTGAACACTTGGCTTGCTGGGAATGGATATGACAAGCAGCCTTGGTTGGTTGAGTCTGGAGGCAAGAACCGCAAGGACCTAGCAATGTGGGCATTCAAGAACACAAAGCTGACTGGAGTGGTGTTTGCTCTTGTCGACAAGAAAGTTGCATCAGCAAAAGATTGGCTTGAGAAGTGTCCTAACAAGAATCTTGTGAAGCTTCTCGGTTTGAAGCTTGATGAATGAGCTGAACAGAGAGCAGATCCAAGAAGTGATTCAGTATCTTGAGTGGAGAGCTGGAGAGAAGCTGCCACTCAAGACATTGTTTGCACTAATCTACTTGGCCGATCGCTATCATCTTCGCAAATGTGGCATGCTAATCATTGGAGGTCATTCAATCCCAGGTCCAGAAGGGTATGCTGTTATAGACAAAGACTTGCCACCAATCAATCTTGAGGTGGCTCATTGTCTTGGTCTGCATCCAGAGGATCATGACAGATTCTTGATTGAGCTAGACCTAGGCCAATAAAGTCTTAGATAGAAGAAAGAGAGATTGAGAAATGGAGAGAGATGCAACACCACAAGAGCTGAGATCAAGAAAAGCTGAGGAGATTTGCTTCTTGATCCAGAAGTATTCTTATGGGCCTGGAAAGCATGGATTCTGCTCAACGAATCCTAGATATTGCTTGAGATTCATTGATGAACCACATCAAAGTGTTGCAGAGAAGCTAAAGAAAGGTGGCTCTTGGTACTTCACTCTTCATCCAGCATATGACTCTAGTCTGATCTCTGAAAATGCTCTTGAGATCTTGAAGGAGCTTGAGAATGTCAACAACTACTATAGTGGAATGGCTGAGCTTGAGAATTTCAAAGAAGATGATGAGCTCACAAAGATTCTCTTGAAGTTTGGCTTAGCTGGAATTGAAGTCAAGTACATGTTCACTGAGCTTGATGACAAGCTAGAAGAGATTCGAGAGATCCCAAGCAACAAAATCTTGTATTCGGTTGTCGGTGACAAGCTGGTTCTGCAGATGAAGAAGCTTGGCAAAGACAAGGGCAAGAGAGTTGCAAAGAGAGGAAAGGCAAGAAATGGACAACAACACACAAGAAAATCAAGATCACAGGGCTAAGAGTCAAGAGTTCAGTGCAGCGGTTGTTCTTGGCTGTATATTCCTTGGAACCACAGTGCTCTTGCTCGTTGGAATCATCAAACTAGCCATGAAAGTTCTTGCATGATGAGAGAAAGAAGAAGCCATGAAGATATTTGAGACGAAAGGCATTGGAGGCAAAAAGATTGGAAAGTGCCTTGGAGTTGCAAAGAATGCCAAGGAAGCTTGGAAGATCATCTATGCTTTCAAAGACAAGCACAAGAATGTCTTAAAGGTTGAGACTTATGACCGAATCATGAGACTAGAGCCTGGAAAGCTTGCAATTGACTTTGGTGACTACTCGAGATTCTTGCTTCTTGAAAGTGATAACACAGAGCTAGATCTCAATGCCCTTGAAGAAGTCTGGCATCCAAGCAGCAATGAGAAGACTAAGTGATGAGTGAGAAGATCAGAGTAGAAGCTAGCACCAGATGCTATAATGTTGTGGTTGGAGATGATGAAGTCTTCAATACTGAGCTAGCAAGATTCTTCAGGACGGTTGGGCCAACTAGAAAGGTCATGGTTGTCACAGACTCTAATGTCTGTCCACTTTGGTGGCCAACCATCTCTGATGTCATTGAAAAGAATGCTGGCTGCAAGACTTGGTGCCACATGATCAAAGCCGGAGAAGAGTCAAAGAACCTTGATGAGTGGAAGAAGATTCTTTCAGAGCTTGCTGCAGCTAAGTTCACTAGAGATGATCTTGTTGTTGCTCTTGGTGGTGGGGTAGTTGGAGATCTAGCTGGATTTGCAGCTAGCACATACATGAGAGGCATTGATTGGATCCAGATTCCAACTTCCCTGCTTGCAATGGTTGATTCTTCAATCGGAGGAAAGACTGGAGTTGATCTTGGCCACTTCAAGAACATTGTTGGAAGCTTCTGGCAGCCACTTGAGGTCTTTGTGAACCTCAAAGTTCTCAACACTCTCCCAAGCAAGTGGGTTGAAGATGGACTTGGAGAAGTCTTGAAGTACAGTTTGCTTGGAAGTGGGTTTGGCTCATTTGAGCTGCTTGATCTAGTCAAATTTGAGATTCTCCAGCCAATTGTCAAGAAGTGCATTGAGCTGAAGGCAAGTGTTGTCAAAGCAGATGAGCATGACAAAAGTGGAGAAAGAGCTTGCTTGAATCTCGGCCACACACTTGGACATGCTCTTGAGAAGGAAAGCAAGTTTGAGATCTCACATGGCATTGGAGTGATGCTTGGACTCATTGGAGCTTGCAAGCTTGCTGAGTCTGAAGGTGAATTGAATCCAGCTGAGGTTGAAGTTGTCAAGCTAGCAGTCTCAAAAATTCTTGGAAGAAGCCAGCTAGACAGCTTGAAAGCTCTTGTTGGCAAAATATCTAGTCAAGCACTTGCACAAGCAATGCTGCATGACAAGAAGAGGATCTCTGAAGAGTCGGTTGAGATAGTGCTGCCGATCTCACCAGAGAAGATGAAGAGTGCCAATGCCATTCTAACTAAGATCATCTCAATTCCGATCACTGAGCTAGAGGAAAGATTTGTGAAGCCAGCTTTAGAGGAGATAGCAAGATCATGATCATCAAGTGTGGAAAGCGAAATGGAGTGGTTGACATTCCTTCTTCAAAGTCAATCTCTCATCGCATCATCATTGCATCTTTGCTAAGTGGGATGGAAGTCAAAGATGAGCTTATAAGAGGATGGTCAGATGATCTTAAAGCAACAAGAGATTGCTTGAAAGCTATCTTGAGTGGCAAAGAGCATGAATGGCACTGCAAAGAGTCTGGAACTACATTGAGACTTCTTGAACCAATTGCTGGAGTTCTTGGAGCACATGGCACATTCATCTGTGAAGGAAGACTTAGATCACGTCCAACTATAGAGTTCAAGAAAAAAGAAGTGTATGAAATTCCTGGAAACATTTCATCACAATTTGTCTCTGGATTGTTGCTGGCACTTCCTCTTGCATCTTGGGATTCTGAGATCAAGCTGACAACTCCTCTCCAGAGCCAAGCATATGTCAAGCTTACGGAAGATGCTCTTGCAATGTCAAAGATAAATTTCAGCAAGAGTAATGATGGAATGAGTTGGAAGATTCTAGGAAACCAGAAATATCGGTTGAAGATTCCTTCTGGCTGCTGCATTGAAGGAGATTGGTCTCAAGCAGCTTTCTTTCTCTCAATGGATTCTTTTGATGATACTAACAAATTAGGTGGCATTACCGTCAGAGGTCTCAATCTGTGCTCTATTCAAGGTGATAGAGCTATTCTTGAGCTTCTTGACCGCAGTGATGTTGATGCTAGTCAAGTTCCAGACTTGATTCCAACCCTTGCTGCACATGCTGCAGCCCAAGAAGGTAAAAAAGTAACATTCTCAAACTGTGAAAGATTGAGATTCAAAGAATGTGATCGACTTGAAGCTACAAAGAACATGATAGAAGCTGTTGGTGGACACGCTGAAATTGACAACTTTAAGTCTAGTTTGACCATATATGGAAAGAAGCTTATTGGTGGCAAAGTAGATGCATGCGGTGATCACCGAATTGCAATGTCCGCCACAGTCCTTGCAACATGGGCATCTGGAGATGTTGAAGTAGATGATCCAAATGTTGTTTCAAAGTCATATCCTGAATTTTGGAATGACTTCAACAACTTAGAGATAAAACAAGCATAATGACTAAAGAATTGAAGAAAAGAGCATTGAAGAGATTCTTGAACCGTCAAGGATTCTATCATTTTTGTCTAGATCGAATTGAAAGTACCCATGCTGGAGACTTTATTCCGCGTGGATATGAAGGTTTTCATGGAAAGAGATTCTACCATTGGACTTGGGTTGATCTTCTAGACCACACAAGATCTTCGGCCGGAGCATTTACTCTAGGAAAACACATGTTCTGCTTTCTAGCTCCGGATCATTTTGCTGAAGAGACTTGTCCTTGCATGCCACTTGTTGACCGAGCTCTTGGATTTCTAGTAGATGCTCTTGATGGAACATTCCCGACAACTTCAAGTCTGGATCAAGCTGCAGACTTTTGGCATGGAAGGAAGTTCATTGATGTTGAATCTTTCTCTTTTGAGAAGTGCATCATCGAGATGGATGTGAGACAAGGAACCATTGCGAATGGAGTAGCAAGCAATGTTTGGTGAGAGATTCAAAGTTTCAGTGTTTGGAGAGTCACATGGCCCAGCAATTGGCTGCACAATTGAAGGTGCACCAGCTGCATTCTGGCTTGATGTTGAAGAGCTCCAGAAGTTCCTTGGCAGAAGATCTCCTGGAAAGTCTAAGACCTCTACTTCAAGAAAAGAAGCTGACAAAGTTGAGTTCTTGAGTGGGGTGAATGAGCATAGTTGCTTTGAGGGATCTCCAATTACAGCAATCATTCGAAATACTGACACAAGATCTCAAGACTATTTAGATCTCTCTGAAGTTCCTCGCCCGGGCCATGCTGACTATGCTGCAATGCTGAAGTACAGAGGTTGCAATGATCCTAGAGGTGGAGGGCATTTCTCTGGAAGACTTACGGCTCCTATATGTATTGCCGGCGGAATTGCAAAGCAGATTCTTAAGCACAAGTTCAACTGTGACATTGAGACAAGGCTTGAAGAAGTTGGTGGATTTCTAGCAACGCTTAGAGATCCGAACAAAGTCATCCTCGAAGCAAAGAGAGCTGGAGATTCAGTTGGAGCAATTGTGTCTTGCTCTGTCTTCAACTTCCCAGCTAAGATTGGTGGACCTCTCTTTGATGGTCTTGAAGGAAAGATTGCTCAAGCCATCTTTGGAATTCCAGCTGTCAAAGGCATTGAGTTTGGCTCTGGTTTCAGAGGTGCTGGCTTGAGAGGAAGCCAGAACAACGATGAGCTTTTTGTCAACACTGATGATGAGGTTGAAGCAGTCTCAAACAACTCGGGTGGAATTTTAGGTGGAATCTCAACTGGTCTAGGACCAATAACCTTCAGAGTTGCATTCAAGCCTACTCCTTCCATCTCAAAGCCTCAGATGTCAGTCAATATGAGGACAATGGAGCCTGTCAAGAAGCTTGTAGTCAAAGGAAGACATGATCCTTGTGTTGCTTTGAGAGCAATGCCAGTCGTGGAAGCTGCCACAGCAATTGCTCTGTATGATGCTTGGCTTTCAGAATCTTCAAGGTGACACTTAGGATGCCGCCAGGGAACGGCCAGCCTCTGGTAAATAATGAACATGAGGAAGTGGCTTTATAAGCTCTAGGCTAAGTTCTTGACGTGGTTTGGAAACATAAAGGTTTTTAAGTGGCCATTGTTTGTTATCTATGATCCAACTTCATTCAAAGTGACTGGAGAGCAGATACTTGAAATTCTCTAGCTTCTTGAGCCTGGTGATATAGTCCTGAGAAAATTTGACTCTTATGCTGATTCTAAGTTCATTCCAGGTGACTATAGCCATGGTGCAATATATATTGGTAACAACAAAATCATCCATGCTGTGGCTGAAGGTGTTTCTGAGATAGATGCAATAAGCTTTTGCATGTGTGATAGAATATGTGTTTTGAGACCAAGATCTGGTGTGAGAAATGCAATAGCAAAAGCTAAAAAATTTGTTAAAGATAAGATTCCTTATGATTTTGCATATAAGCGTAATTCTTCAGCTCTCTATTGTTTTGAACTTTGTGCTGAATGCTATCCAAAATTAGATATCAAGCCAAGAGATGTCAAGACTTTCTTTGGATTACTGAGAAAGAAGAATGTCTATCTAGCAGAATCATTCACAGATTCTTCAGATTTTAAGATGATTTTTCAAAGTGAATCTAATGTAAAAGCAAAAAGTATGAGACGTAGATAGTAAAATGATTTTATTATGTTTAGTAACAATCAAAGACCAGTAATCAGCAGCTTTTTATTGTAAGCATAAATACCACGTCCATTTGACTAGAAATTAGCCCATTCAACTTTTCCTAAGTGCTAATATGTTTCATCTTTCTCATTAGAACTCCAACTTCCTTTAAAATATGCATAGTCATTATCATATCCAATGACTAAAATTGCATGAGATCCATCAATACCACAATAAGCTAATGGATTGTGTGACCAATAGAATGGGCCATATTCATTCAAAACATGTATCGCATTTTCTTTAATGCATGTAAGTCTAAGATCAGCTAGGAAATTGTCTATCGTAATATTAAGACTTGAACAAACTTCTCGAAACTTTTTTATGCATTTATTGTTTCCAGTATATTTGAATAATCCAATGCCACAATGATGTGTTCCACCACTGTGACGATCTCCTCCTCCAAGTTCTCCAACTTCAGCTGCAGTCTCTTTATCAATACTCATCTTCAAGCCAGTATGGGCCCAAACAACAGTCTTTGCAAAATTGCATGCTGTACAAATGAAGCAAATGCCATATCCTTCCTAGTCTAAAGCATCTCCAGTTCCCCACTTGTAAGAAAATTGGTTTGGATATATCTTTTGCTTATATGAAAAACCAAGAGGAACACGGCCTTTTCTAGAAGATACTGATTTTTCATAATGGTCACTTGGCCAGTGATCTTCTTTTATCGGCTCATCAAGAGAGCCCAAGCTGAATGTTCTATGGCCATTTCTCGTATCAATTCCCATTTTCACAACTCTAAAAACTACTTACAAATTGCAGATAGTATGCTCTGGTAAATATGATTTAAATGGCTGAATATACACCACATTTGTTTCCAGAGATGGATCCTACATGCAAGTTCAAGAGCTACAACTGGCTTGAGAAAGATGGCATGCAATGCAAAAAGCCACATTGCAGGATTGGTGCATTTGAGTGCTAGTGGATTGATAACTGCATTCCATGTCCATTAAGATGGCAGTGGGGCGACTGGAATGGTTGGAATGGTGATATCTCTCCAGAAGAGAAGATTGTAATTGTCAATGATGCTAAGGCTGTAGTGACAACTTTAGCTGATGGTCATGGAATTGCTATACCAGAGATTGTTACAATATATGACTTGCTTGATGCAACACGAATTGTTCAGCAGGAGATTGAAGGAACATAGACAACACAAGACACTTTGAACAGCATTGCAGAGACTTTGCTCAGAATTAGTAACAAAAATGATTGAAGTGAAGGAATTCAGAAAATATGGCAGGACTTGAAGGAAAGACAGTTGGATAGCTTGTCATAAGCAGTGATCAGATAGCTACTGCTTAGGCGGTTTCAAACTATGTTGAGGATGTTGTAGAGAGTGTCAGTGCTGACTTGAGACAAGCAATTGACAACATAACAGTTGATGGATATGTGCCATTGAGCTCTCTCAGGAATGAAGTTCTCAAGATAATCTCTGCAAACTATGCAATAGTCTGTGACATCTTAGATGGAACACTAGACAACTAGGCGGTGATTAATTCAGGAGACAGCAGAAGTTGACATGCTTAAGATTTCTCAGTTGGTAAATAATAATGATTTGATGTGCAACTCAATGCACATTTAAAGATAAACAAACAAATAAACAAACAAATAAACAAAGGTAAAACAAATGGCATTGAATGACACAATAAAGACACGTGTATTGCTTCGCAATGATACACTTGCTCGTTGGGGAACTTCAACTCTTGTTCTTGGCAAAGGTGAAGTTGCAATTGCTACCGGGCTTGAAGGAAATCTTGTTGAAGTTCGTGTAGGTAACAATACAACATGGGCAAACTCTGCAAAGCTCGCAGTTGATGCTTCTCAGATTGCTGGAATAGTAGATCTGATTGAAGGAACTTCAAAGAAATACCAGATTGTTGCAAATGGTGAAGGCGGAAACAGTTGGAAACTTCAAGAAGCTGCTCTATCTGGTGGTGATTGGGCCGATGTCAATGGAAGCACAATATCTGTTGACTTCAGCTCAATTAACAATGCAATTGATGAGTTGTCTGGATAGGTTGATTACATCTCTGGCATTGTTGACACAAAGCTTGATGCAAGCACTTTTGCTACAATAAGCAATGACATTGGTCTCTCTGCAGCAAGTTCTGAAAATCCAGTAGTTACAAAACTTGACATTGCAGCTCTTGACAATGTAATGCACTTCAAAGGTGTTGTGACAGCTGTTCCTACAGCTACAACTGGTTATGAAGTTGGTGATGTTGTTCTTGTTGCTGGATCAACAGTTGAAACTGACAATGGCAAAGAGTTTGTGCTTGCCAACACTGGAACAGTTGCTGAACCAGACTATAAGTGGGAGTTGATTGGTGATCAGAATGCAATTGGCACCTTAACTGAGTATGTTGATGATCAGGTTGAGAATCTAAGCAATGCTGTGATTGCTGAATATGCAACAAAAGCAGAAGTCTCTGATATTTCAAGCACTCTCTCAACTGACTATGTTGGAAAGATTGCAACCGCTAAGACAGAAGCTTACAATGAAGCTCTGAGTGATGCTAATGACTACACAGATGAGAAGATTGCAGAACTCGGCATTGACGACTATGCTACAATAGAATATGTCAATGGCGTTTCGAGCGAGCTTTCAACAACAACTCACAATGAGATAACAGCAGTAGTTGGACAAGCCGGAGATCTATCAACAGCAAACACTGTCTATGGTGCTAAGAAATATGCTGAAGGTTATACAGATGCTGCAATTGATGCTCTTGATATTGGCAACTATGCAACAAAGACTGAGGTCTCTGATATTTCAAGCACTCTCTCAACTGACTATGTTGGAAAGATTGCAACTGCTAAGACAGAAGCTCTGAGTGATGCTAATGCCTATACAGATGGTGCAATTGCTGATCTAAGTATTGACAACTACATCAAGCATGGTGAAGTAATTCAATCTGATCTAAGCGGGTTCTTTGTGCTTGATTGTGGTGATTCTGTCATCAGAGACAATGAGCCAACTGCATGATCTTTGGAGTGACTGAGCAGCTAACTTGAGACCTGATGCCTCAAGCATTGATTAGAGAGCTAGCTACTCATAGTTGTAGCTAGCTCTCATCATTTCAGTTTTCCAAAGTTGTCGCTCTACATAGCGATAAAATATAAGAATTAAGATTGGTACTCATCAAATGGCAATTTAGACAAGAATAAAGCAAAGATTTGACCTTCTATCTAATTGGATAGAGAATAACATTGTCTTGCTCGATGGAGAGTTGGCAATTGTTGATTGTGGATCGCAAACCATCAGATTTAAAGTTGGAGATGGTAAAAGCAAGTTTTCTCAACTTCCTTATGTTGACAAGCATATTATTGCTGAATCAATTACACAAGGAATCCACTCATCAGCTGTTCCTTACGGATTAGCAGCTGGTGCTTATCTTTCCGCAAATGCTAATTTTTCTTAGGCATTTGGATATGATGTGCAAGTATCTTCATCACATCCATATGCATTTGTCTGGAATGGTGATGACACTAGAGCTATTGGTGACTACTATGAATCTCACGGCAAGGGAACATTCAACATAAATGCACTTTCAGGTCTAAGTGGAATATTCATTGGAGAATAGAGCTTAGCTGAACTGCTTGATTCTAAAGGTGGAAACAAGATAACAATCGATGACCGCATATCTGGAATAAGCGGATACTCTGACTTAAGTGTTGTCAAGCTTGGCGCCGATGAATATGCAAGCATGCTCACTTCAAACCGGCTCTTGTCAAATGCACTGTACATTGTTGAAAACAGCTGCATAAATGCTTATGGACAGCAGATAAAGAACATTGCGCCTGCAACTGACTTGTCAGATGCGGTGAATCTTGAGCAATTAAACAACAGCATATCTAGCATAACACTCAATGACTATCTTCCATTGTCAGGTGGAAATTTGTCTGGTGACTTGAGTGTAACGAATTCTATTGTCAAGATCCTATCTGGAAACTATATTTAGACAAATACGCCATTAAGCATCAATAATTATTCAGCAGCAAATGGATTCATGCAAGCTGAATCATTAAAGTATGGTAATCCAGCAATCGGCTCAAAAGCATATTGCATCTTAAGTGTAGTTGTTCCTGAAAATGCAATCATCATAAGTGGTGATCTAGGATATAGCGACATTGCTTCAAGACAATATCCAACACAAGACTCTTCAAAAACATTCAGGAATGGACTAGGAAATGAAAGTATAAGCCTTACGCTGAAGTATTCGCTGATCAATGCAACAAATACTAACCCATGTCTTTCAGACTTGATGTGGTCACTAGCATTGTTTAACATAGGTGACACTAATTTTGGCCATTTGATTGCTATTGAGCAAACAACTATTGAAGACATACAAGGCACTAAGATGTGTTTTGACACGTTGCCTGCTGGTATTGAGTCGGCTATAGCTGGAAAATCATTAACTGAATATATTAGTGATTTTACAGATGTAAATGGAGATAATGCTCTTTACGTCAGAGGTTTCGTAGAGCTTGGAAACCAAATTCCTCCATAGTTCATATCTTAGCATGCTGAAGGTGGAGCTATAAGAGCTATAGGAAAGTACACGCATGCTGAAGGGCGCGATGCTATAGCTGACGGCAGATATTCGCACACTGAGGGAACGGCTACGATTGCAGGCGGCGTGGCATCGCACGCTGAAGGCCAGTCTACGCACGCGATAGGACGGTCATCTCACTCTGAAGGCGAAGGTACTCGTGCACAAGCAGCAATGTCTCATGCAGAAGGATATTAGGCAATAGCAACTGGAACTGGTGCTCATGCAGAAGGCGGATATTGGTTGTCATCTGGCTATTCTGGAAACTACGCTGGTGGAACGGCTTCTGGAAATGGATCACATGCTGAAGGCCGGAAAACAAGTGCTTCTGGTGGTGCTTCACATGCAGAAGGCTATTAGACTTCTGCAACAGGTGAGGCATCGCATGCTGAAGGCTATAAGTCAGACGCTTTCGGTGCATATTCACATGCTGAAGGACGAGTAACATATGCTAAATCAACAGCATCTCATGCAGAAGGATATCAGACTTCAGCAATTGGTGGACATTCTCATGCTGAAGGATATATGTCTCTAGCAGAAGGAACTGGATCACATGCTGAAGGTGGATATTGGTGGGGTGATTAGTCATCATAGAATTTTATAGGTGGGCATACTACTGGAAAAGGATCGCATGCTGAAGGATTTGAGACTTATGCTGAAGGCGATGCTTCTCATGCTGAAGGATATCAGACTTCAGCACTTTGCGCATATTCACATGTTGAAGGATAGAAGACATGTGCTTCTGGTAATTCTTCACATGCTGAAGGATATTAGACTTCAGCATATGGCACATATTCTCATACTGAAGGCTGGCATACATTAGCTAAAGGCAATTCTTCTCATGCTGAAGGTCTCTATGTCTCAGCTGATGCAAATTATTCGCATGCAGCTGGCTATATGGCATGCACAACTGGCGCTAAGCAATGGGTATGGAATGGATCGGCTAAAAACACAAATCTAACTTCACTATATGAAGGTGCTAAAGATGCAAGCGGAAATGGATTGACTGGAACATTCTGCATCAATCCAAGTGGAGGACTAAATGGCTTCTATATTGGCAATAAGAACTTAGCATCATATATTGACCAAAAGCAAGATAAACTAAGTGGTGAATCACTGCAGATAGTTGACCCAACTATAACATTGTTCAAAGTCTAGACAACTTCTAATTACAAGAAGTTAGGCATCTACTTAGCAGAAAGAAACGACACAACAAAGCCGATTATAATTGACTGGGGCGATGGAACAGTCTAGCATGTGAATGGAGACGTTAGTTAGAAAGTCCACACTTATGCTACAGTCGGAGAGTTTGAATTGACAATCTCAAACGTCAAGACATTTGCTTCAAGTTTAGACAGTCCTACTTGGTATACGACAAGCCAGAATGGATATATATTGAAAGAAGTTACCCTCGGTTCAAGTGTGACGAGCATTGGGGAGTATGCATTCAAAAACTGCAGCTCCCTGACGAGTGTGACGATCCCGAACAGCGTGACGAGCATCGGGGAGGAGGCGTTCTGCTAGTGTATTAGGCTAAAGAGCATAACAATCCCAGCCAGCGTGACAAGTATCAATTATTATGCATTTGAAAATTGCACAAGTCTTACAAGCGTGACAATCCCTGACAGCGTGACGAGCATCGATGATTTTGCATTCAACGGCTGCACTGGACTTACAAGCGTGATGATACCGGACAGCGTTATGAGCATCGGGAAGTGGGCGTTCGCGTACTGCAGCGGACTTGCGAGTGTGACGATCCCGAACAGTGTGACGAGCATCGGGGATGGTGCGTTCACCGATTGCAATAACCTTGCAAAGATTATCTTCAAGAACCGCTAGCCTTCACAAATCCCATCTGGAAGTCAGTGGGGTGCGCCAAGCACAACAGTGATAGAGACTTGGAACGATGCAAGCCAAGAGTGGGTGAGTTCGTAGATCTCAGCAAACTTGACTTCAAATGACATCTCTGCTGCATATGCTAACCAGCATATCTACCTTTCAGCCGCTGGCCAAGTGGTTGGAAACATCGACTGCACAGACTTCATCAAAGATGGCATGCTCTCAAGTGTAGAGCTTTGCAGCAACTAGCTTATATTCAACTTCAACACAGAATCTGAGCAAGATCCAATATCAGTTGACCTTTCAAGCTTTGTTGACAACTATGATGCAACAATCCAAGCAATCAGCGCCGAAGTAAGTGCATTGCCAACAAAAGCTGACATCGAAAATGGTTGGTTGAGTGAGTGGACAATATCTCCATCTGCAGACAACTTCAGAATGATATGGGTTGAGAATCATTGGGAGCCAATGATTGGAAATAGGTATGTTCATCCATTATCTGGTGACAGTGAATAGGATTTCAATGCATCATTCTTCTATGGACCAATAGAAGGTGCTGGTGAAATTTACACAGTGTCACGCCATCACATTGCTGGCCCAATACCAACAAAGACAAGTGAACTGTCAAATGACTCTGGATTCCTGACTGAGCACCAGAGCCTTAGCAATTATTACACTAAATCAGAGACGAGCAGCGCAAGCGAGATCTCAAATGCACTGTCTGCGAAGGCTGACTTGAGCAGCGTCGAGCATGTTGTGCAGTATGAGCAGGATGAATATGGCAACTACACGGCTGTGACGATTGGAAGTAGACTTGATGGTTATGATGTTGGTGAAAGGTCGTTTGTCCAAGGAACAGATTGCATTGCTAACTATTTTGAATCACATGCAGAGGGCTATAAGACTGTTGCATACAATGAAGGCGCGCATGCCGAAGGCGGCTATACTTCAGCGTTTGGCTACTACTCTCACGCTGAAGGTGGCTGGACGTCGACTGGCGAAAATGCAATGGGTGCTCATGCTGAAGGTGGCTTCTCACGAGCTGACGGCCCAATATCTCATGTCGAAGGCGTAAAGGCGACAGCAGAACTGTCAGACTATCAGTCATTTGTCTGGCAGGGAACCGATTTCATGCCCAACGAGCTGACGGACATCACTCCTTCTACGTGGGACGAATACAAGGCGCACGGTCCAGGCACATTCAATATAAATCCAGTGTCTGGTGCCGCCGGTGTGTACATCGGTGAGCAATCACTTGCCAGCATGCTCAATGGCGTCCAGCCTATTGAATGGACAGATCTTACTAGCTTAGTGCAGACAAGTGCATTGAATCCTGGCATGAAGTATCGTATAATCGACTATGTGACTATGGTCGACCAAGAAGACTACTGCCGCTCTGCTGAGCATCCGTTCGACCTGATCGTGACGGCGATCGACCATCATACGCTCGACGAGCACGCCGTCGCAACGCTGCCTTCGAATGGCGACGCCTACTTCGACGCAAGGGAATTCCACGTGCCGGACTACCAGCAGTACCTCGAGTACGCTCGCGTCCCGCTTGAGTCATGGGAGATAAAGTACTGTCTCGACAATGACAAGACGCGCTTCAAGTTCGCCGATACAGAGAACGGCAAAGGAGTCATCTACTGGATGAAGGACGAGTTCGGCAACGAGGCGCCTTATGACTTCAAGAACGTACAGTTCAAGCGGTACAAGATAACGTCGTCTCCGGGAGCATCCAACCTTGTAGGCATGTACGGCCTTGGTATCGGAAACATAGAGGTAGACACTTCGGACGAAATGTGGTGCTACACGTTCAATGGCGCCGACTACGCGGATTTCGGGTTCAGCGAGCCTTACGACTTCTCCGGCTGGCATGTACGGCCAACATAGGCTGCGCTTGAGCAGTTCGGCGGCCCTTCAGTCGAGCGCCTGCAGGAATGCACTGGAAATACGATATAGGCAAGACAGGAAGACGGTGGTGACTACTCGCTGATGTCGTTCAAGCTTCCGAACAACGTCTTCCATTGTGCACTAACTGATACACCCGTTGACGAGCTTCCATTCTTGAAATTCGGATATTGCGAAGGAAACAGGCTCGGCCTAAACTGTTACAACAACACATTTAGCAGAACCTGCAATAGCAACACCTTCGGTGACAACTGCGACAGCAACACCTTCGGTGAAAGCTGCTACAGCAACACCTTCGGCGACAGCTGCAATAGCAACACCTTCGGTGACGGCTGCAATAGCAACACCTTCGGTGACGGCTGCTACAGCAACACCTTCGGTGACGGCTGCTACAGCAACACCTTCGGTGACAACTGCTACAGCAACACCTTCGGATATGACTGCAATAGCAACACTTTCGGCATCAACTGCGACAGCAACACCTTCGGTGACAACTGCTACAGCAACACCTTCGGCATCAACTGCGACAGCAACACCTTCGGCATCAACTGCGACAACATAAAATTTGCATCGATCTATACAAGCGACCCAAGCCAGGCAAAAAGCTACTACAAATACATAACGGTAGACAGCGGCAACTAGTATATCCTCTTGAACTGCACTTAGTCGACATATGACGGAAACGAGTACAAGAACGTCCGCATACTGCCGGGAGTCAACAACTCAACAACTTACAAGACGATAACCGACAACAACGTCAACCAGAGCTTCTGCACGACGTACCAGCCGGCGAACTCGCAGGTGATAGCGGTGTAAGACGGGAGAACTTAAAATGAAGCACGTAGAGAACTCAAAGATGTATGAAGCGGACGACGGCAAGATGCTCGTGAGGAAGTCCGACGGCAAGGTCATCGGAGACGGAATCTGCCTCGGGGACAGCGACGACATCGGCAACTACGAGGAACGCGAGTTCGACGACGAGCAGCGGGCGCAGTTCTTCAAAGACATCGGCATGGAAGACCCGAAGAAGCGTAGGGAGAAGGCATAGAGACTGCGGCGCGAGGAGCGCGCGCAGTTTAAATTCGCCAAAGATGGCATTGAGAAAGAAAGCTGAGGGAAAGACATGGCGACGTACATATTTAACGGAGAATGCCCAAGCGGCATCAAGCAGGCTTTCATCGACGCATACAAGCCAGTTAATGACAAGCTGAAGCTTGTGGTTGAGACGACATCCTCTTACAAAAAATCCGGCATCTACTCAGCTTAGAGAGATGACACAAGCAAGCCAATTGTCATTGACTGGGGTGATGGGACTGTAGAGCAAGTTACTGGAGACATCAGCTAGAAAGAGCATGAATATGCTTCAGTCGGCACTTTCAATGTCACGATTTAGAATATAAAGTCTTATTCTGCGTCCTCAGGAGGTAGTGGTTCTGCATATAGTGATAATAGTTATACATTAACAGAAGTTATTAAAACTCCTGATAGTCTTACAACCCTTCCTAGGTATGCTTTTTGTTATTGCGGTTCCTTAAAACGAGTTATAATTGGTAGTGGCATATTATATATTAATTATTGGGCTTTTGGACGTATGAATTCTGAAATAGATTATTTTAGTATTGATAAAACCATAAATGAAGTTCAAAATATGAATCCAAATGATTGGTTTTATCCATTCAGCAGCTCATATACATAGACAATACATTGTTCCGATGGTTCATTTACAATAACAGCTTCTTGCATCCTTAAAGGCACTGATATTCTTCTCGCAGACGGAACAACGAAGAAGATAGAAAACCTCACATACGACGATGTTCTCAAGGTATGGGACTTTGACGAAGGGCAACTTGGCTAGGCAAAGGTATGCTGGCTGACTCGTCCAAGCTTGAAGTCAGACCACTACTACCAGCTCACGTTCGACAACGGAACTGTCCTCAAGACGACAGGCATCAACTCCAACCATAGGATATTCTCCGTTGACCAGAGCAGATTCACAAATGTTGCTGACGCAAAGGTCGGAGACAAGGTGTTCTCAATAGATGGAACTCTCACGATAACTGATGTCAAGTATGTTGAAGAGGAATGTGAATACTACAATGTCATGACATCTGGCAAGATAAACTGTTTTGCAAATGGCATCTTGACTTCTGACAGATACGGAAACATCTATCCAATAGTTGACATGAAGTATGTCAAGGACGGAAGAATGATAAGGCCTTATTCTGAATATGAGGCGGTTGGAATCGACCGTTATTGGTATGACAACCTCAGGCTTGGTGAAAACACCGAGACCGTAGAGAAGTCAAAGGAATACGTCTGGAAGTGCCTTGGCTAGATGCTTCCTTTGCCAGACAACAACTAGAATTGAAACAGGAATTGACTAAATGAACATAAAACTGCAGACAAACGAGCGGCTCAGCGCGACGGTGGCGGACGGCCTCGCCGGCTTGTTCGTCAACGGGGTGTCGCTGAGCGCGAGCCTGAGCGGCAAGGCCGATCTTACGGCGTTGCAGAACTACTACGCCAAGACGGAAACATCTAGCGCAAATGAGATTTCAACCGCATTTGAAAACGCCGGTGGAAAAGTCTATTTCGATAACCGCATATCAGGCGTAACTGGAAGCAACGACCTCAGCGTAGTCAAGCTATCGGCGGATGAATACGCGCAGATGCTCGACGATGGAACGTGCCTCTCGAACGCGATATACATCGTAGATGCGCCGAACATTGATGCGTTTAGACGGCAGATAAAGAATGTCGCGTCGCCGACTGATCTGAGTGATGCTGCAACAAAGGAATATGTCGACAATGCCATTCCAGTGGATCTCAGCGATTTGACCAACTCTCCTGGATATTTGTCCGCGCATCAGTCTCTTTCAAGCTACTACCAGAAGTCAGAGACAAGCAGCGCAAGTGAAATATCAACAGCATTGACATCCATCGACATTGGCAATAAGGTGTTCATCGACGACAGGATATCCGGAATAGTCGAATAGACTGACTTGAGCATTGTGCATCTATCATCAAGTGAATATGAACAGCTTTGTGCGAACGGGCAGATTCTCTCGAATGCGTTGTACATAGTTGAAGACTCATTCACTAACAACTATGGCAAGCAGATCAAGAATGTTGCCGAGCCAACATTAAGTGATGATGCCGCTACAAAAGCATATGTTGATAATATTGTCAACCAATAGACATCAGCATTGATATAGAGAATCCAAGCACTTGAAAGTCAGCTGTCTGGATTAGAAGAACAACTTCATACTATTAACAATGGATAATATTGACAATGAGCATAGCAAGCGAAATTTCACAACTCAACACGAACAAGACCAACATCAAGGCGGCAATTGTTGGGAAGAATCCCACGGTATCTCCAACCGACAATTTGAGCCAATGGCCGACGTCTATTGGAAGCATTGTTGAGTTGAAGGGAGAGACGAAGTCTGCTTCCCCATCTACTTCTCAGCAAATAATCATTCCATCAACTGGCAAGAATGGCATAACCCAAATGACCATCCTTCCAGTGACATCAAGCATTGATGCCAACATTGTTGCTGGGAACATCAAGAAAGATGTTTAGATATTGGGGGTAACTGGCGACTATGAAGGATCTGGAGGTGGTGGTGGGAGCAATTTTCTTATGGCAGCGGATTCTCGGTATATGGGCAGCCATGACGGAACTAGAGTATCTGATATTGTATATGAGAATGCTACTACTGCGTATTGGGATTGTGGAGATTAGGCATTTATGAATATTAAAGCTTATGTATCGGATGGAAATATAATAAATGTGACCGAAGTTGGTTCATATAACATAAATCTGAATGGAAGAACAATGTTTGTAACATTATTCGAGCAATAGTGTATATTAAAAGAAACTAAAGTGACACTTGCAGATAATTCTGAAAAGAATGTAGAAGACATCACTTATAATGATGAACTTCTTGTCTGGGACTTTGACAATGGTTGCTTGACAACCGCAAAACCAATTTGGATCAAGAAAGCACAAGCAACTGACTATTGGTTCTTGAACAAGTATAGGTCAGGGAAGATTCTCAAAACAACTGGCAAGTCCGAAACAGGTTGGGGTCATCGTACATTCGACTTGAACAAGAACAAGTTCATCTACACGACAGAATCTGTGAGCGACAACATATTCACATTGGATGGAATAGACACCCATATGTCCTGTGAAAGAATTGAAGAATCTTGTGAATG
>Ga0310694_10002291_pt1 | contig 19904 bp, 18 predicted proteins | sample 174DNAGHGhighgp2_FD_203884 | JGI IMG/M metagenome (GOLD analysis project Ga0310694, IMG submission 203884) | Sheep rumen microbial communities from Palmerston North, Manawatu-Wanganui, New Zealand - 1742 DNA GHGhigh gp2 (v2) (version 2) | ecosystem: Host-associated > Mammals > Digestive system... | reverse complement strand
TAACGCACCCATACCATGTCAGCCGTTGCCTTGTCTATCCCATCAAAAAGAAGGATGCCTGATTGGTCAACTGTTGTTGCAATTTGTTGCATAATCAAATGCACTTAGTTCGTGTCGTGCGCAACTTATATGATGGTTATTAGTTGTTTCTTGTTATATGGGGGCGGGGTCGCCGCCCCCGTTGGTTAGTCGTGATTTATATATGATTTTAAGCGTTGAGCATTTACAGGATAAACATTTTCACAAAATAATGTAACAGCCTCATTTATGGTTTTTCCATAATAAGTGTTAGCATCACCTTTAGGAATTGCAACGAATAATCCATTTTCAGTATGATATACATGACCAAAAGTGATACCATAACGACTTATAAGTTTCGCTGCTCTTTTAATTTTGTTTGTAGTTGCCATAATCTTTATGTTTTAATTGTTAGTACTTTTATTTTGACATTGCAAAGATATATCAAATTTTATATACCACCAAATATTTTGGCAGAAAAATATCAAAAAAGATATATTTTTATGGTTTTCGATAGTATTTCGGGCAGAAAAACACGAAAAACCGCCACAATCATCACTGACGGTGGCGGCTCCATCTAATTAACCTTTAACATTAAATTATAACCGAACTAAAAACTAAATCAACGGCTGGCTACTGCCTCACGGCACCCACCAGCCTAATCCAAAATTAATAACCCACTTTCTAAGAAAAAAATGATAACAAACAAAATCAAAATATCTTCAACTTGACCACCGCCCCCACAAACGGCTCGGCCTTGTCTGCTGGCGGCTTGATGATACCTCCACGCAGACCAACGGCAAATCTGCTCTCCTTGATGCGGTAGGTGAGGTCACCGAATGCGAATGTACTCATGTCCTTCTGCGCTGTCATGTAGTCGGCACCAGCCTCAACGTCGAGCGACAGCCTATTGGGTGGTTTCATTCTCGTTATCGTCTCAGTAATAACCTGCGTCTCATTATAGACTTTGATGCTGTCAATGTTCACATCGAAGCCGCTGACATAGGCATCGTAGTTCTCTCCGTGGTAGTGCTTGCTTGTAATTGGAACTTCGACCAATGCGGTGTCGTGATAAGCGATGTAGTCGGTGCGGGTCACTGTGTCGGTTCTCACCACCGGCAACCACTTGTACTCAGTTCGCACCTTCTCCACGCTGACGGGTTTGGGCGCATACTGGATAATCGTGTCAGTAATCGTTACGGTGTCCCTGGTGACGTTTTCGACGATGGGTTGGTCGTAGATACCTTTGGCAGCAAAAAAGCCGCAGAGACCGCCTACAACGAACCAGAACGTGGCGAATAATGCCAACAATAATGATTTCTTTTTACTCATAGTCGTATAGTGTTAGGTGAATATTTTATCGAGCAGGCAGCAGACGAGCGTGGCCACGATGATGATTACCGCCACGATCAGCGAGATGCACCCGCCGCCAAGTATCGCCCGCTGCTGGTTGTCGTTCATACGATTTCAAGTGTTATTTTCTCGCCTCGGCGATAGGCTTGCTCAATCAAGTCATCAACCTTGACAAAGGTATTCCACGAATTGATGACCTTGCCAGCGATTTTGTTTTGGCCGACAATGATGCAGCCGCTTGACGAGTCTTGGTCAACCCCGGCATGGATGAGGATACCGTCGAAACCCTTGACATACTTGAGCCTCGGCAGACGGCCTCCGTTGAGAGCCTTGTACTTCGGCTTCTTGGAGAACACACCGCTTACCACGTTCTTGACAATCTCGTAGATGCCTGTCGGGATAGCGGTAGCGTGTTTGACTTTCAAGCGCATGATGTTCGCAAGGCTCATGCTCTGGTCTAAGCCTCGGTCTTTATCCTCGATGGTGTCACACAGGATAATCCATTGGCCATTCTCCTTGTCGAGCATGTAGAGGTGGCCGATGGTGTACTTATCTTTTCGAGCCGTTCTAATCAGTTTCAGTTTCATTGCTACCTCCTTCCGTTGTCTTGTCTTGTATCTTACTCAGTAACGCCTGCAACTGCTCGGTAGTAACCACCTCCGCAATTTGTCTCAGCGTCTCGGCACTCTTGCGCTCGGCCTTGTCCTCGGCTTTCTCCCGGATGCTCTCCGCTTGCACGAAACACATCCATGCCGCAGCGATGAATGTAATGACTGGTACACTACTAAGCAGCGACAAACCTATCAGTTCCCAAAGATGCCCAAAGAAGAGTAGCAGGTCAATCATCGCCATAATAAGCACCAGCGAGCCGTTACGCATCAGCTTCGTGGTGGTGCGCTCATAGGCATACGACCTGCGAGCCTCACCCCTCAGTTTAGCCTTGCGCAAGCCACTGGCAAGGTCGAGCATGATGGCTACCACAACCACTACGGCTGCGATGCCCACCAATAGAGCCATTGTTATTAATCCGTTGTAATCAATCATATCCATTTAATTAAATCCGAGGTCACCGTTTGCGCTTGTTGATAAATGCAGGTCTTCATAAGTGCATAAATTCTTGATAGCACTATCCTGCATTGATAAGGTTTTTTCAACATCCTCGGTGAAGTTGGTGTTGGCCTTATCATTAGAATATGTCACTCTCAGCGTGCCGATTGTATTCCCCTTGTACACCACAAACGGATGGATGCTTCGATAATTGATGTCATAGGAATATTGAGGAATTTTATTACCCTCGACAAAACCGCTCTCAATGCCACCTCGATTGTATATCGAGATGTCTTTATTCCCGATAAAGTTGAAGCTGTTGCAGAAATGAATCATCATCTCGTTTTCACCGACAAGGGAGCGGGAACACCCGATTATGGCCGAGCCTACACAGTTCTGCCAGCCATCTTCAAAGTCACCGAGATATGGGGTGATTTCATAATCGCCCCTCTCTTGTGCGATATTCCTATACTTGCATTCGAGCCTCAATGTGTGGGTCGCATTGAAGTCCTGCAATGCACAAGTCCTTGTGTTATGCCAATAGCATGAAATGAGTTTAGTGCATTTAGAGAAAATGGGATTAGTCCAAATGCTAAGGCTCCCAGCATTGGTTGACATCTCAATTTCGCCCAGTTTAGCAAAGCACGTCAGCCTTGCGGTCTTTGCCTCAGCAGGAACTTTACACAAGAAATACATCTTACTTTTGGTTGTGGAAAGATAATTTCCGTTCTGATCGTAGAACGAGTAAAATATCTCCCGTTGTGTTCCCGCTTTACCATAACCAGCGTAACCACCTCTGCCGAATGTGATTTCTTTCTTTCCTGATACATCAAACGCTTGCGAGCGAATGTGTGACGATGACTGCACTTCACTCCCGTTTAAAAGGTCAATGATGCCACTTTCAAACGTGGGTGTGATGTCGTTCCATTTGCCACCGCTTGAGCATGATTCGTACCCCATAGAATATGAGACATCGAGTCTCTCTAATGAGCAGAATCTTGACTTGTTGATATATGTGGCGCACAAGTGTTCCGATGGAGCCGGTGTACCGTTGCGGATTGAGCCAAGACGGAAATCGTACCTGTCGTAGTTTCCACGGATGACTCCATTCTTGATGTGTACATCGAAGTTATCCTCAAGCCGTATGACTGCGCCAGTTTGTAGATCTTCGCACTTGCAAGCACGGAACTCGCATCCGTTCATGTCAACCGTGAACTCATCAGGGAACACGATATAATCGTTACCAGTTGAGGTGTTGATGACATAGTATATGCACCCATCGACAATCCATTTGTCTTCTGCCCACCTTGAAAGGTCTGCTTCCGCATTGGCAAATTCGTCGCCGATAGCGGGAAATTCACCGACCTTAAATGTGCGCCTCACTCCAGACAACAGTACATCATCCTCAGTGCAGTCTTCAATGCTAGTGATAGTCCTTGTACTTGTGTTGATGGTGGCCTTCTTGTAGGTCTGCGTTCCGAATGTGTTATGGTAGTCGATATAGTACATACGTTTAAGCATAACGATGCCGTTATATCCCTCGCTTTTTGCCCAAGCAAAAAGGTTAGATAAAGCTGACTTGTTAGCATAAGCGGATTGAATGTTATCACTATCAGCGACAATCCCATACTTTTCAAGGTCATTCTCGGCCATAGGGTAATAGTGAGGAATTACCGCATCACGCACAAGTATGTCGAAGTATTGAACGGCACTACCGACACCATTAGAGTCAATACATTCAACACTGAACCACGTCTCGCCACCAGTAGAGAAAGTGGGAGTCTCAATCGTGAACCGACCTGCGTAGGTGGTCTTTTTCGTTGGTGTACCGCCATCAGCCGTTTTTACAATCACCGTGAATGTGTCACCAATCTCATCCTTGTTGATGGATGCCATGTCCTGCGTGTCAACGTAGTACTCAAGCGTGATTTTACCGCCAACCTGGATGATTGGGTCAAAATACATCACATTGACAAAAGGACACTTGGTTTCGGTGATTGTCGATGTGTTATTAATGGAGTTTTCAGCAAGACCACCGCTGACATGCACCATCCTCTCCGTTAACTTTGATGATGTGCTGTCGCTGAATGTGACAATACCATTCGCAATGGAGTAAGTGACGGAAGAAGCCGTTGCTACATCTGCCACAATGTTGTAAATCTCAGTCGGGTCAAATGCCTTGTATCCTTCGACCCATTCTCCACCACGCAGCTTGTTGTAGTCCTCAAGCGTGATATTGATGCAGACTCCTTCTGCGTTGTTCAACTTTGTGTTGCCAAAGAAAACACCGTTGCTCTTTGACTCAATCGATGTCGGTGCTTCTGCCTCGGCTACACCTACACCATCAATCTCCAGTTGGTTGTCAAGGACATACAAACCGAAGTTATTTGTAACTCCAGCTTGTGAGGTGAAGACCGGAACACCATCACGCATCAGTACGTTTTTCCCGTCTTTCCTAATGACATATAATCCTTGGTTTTCCATCACATCCTATATAACTTGATAGTACATGGGCCGATAATCGACTGAATATGTATTCCCCTATCCGCATACGAAGCATTATATGTGTCGGAAAGGGCATTATTCGCTTCCTCATTATATGAGATTGTGTCGGGATAGTAACCCCTATATGTCGTTCCTTCCTCACTCAATACGGTCACTTTGGCATTGCCATTCTCCTTGACAAGATTGAAGATGATGGTTTTATCAGCCTTGTAATAATTCGTACCCGCATCACTCCTGCTTCCAGTTCTTAGATATAATGTTTTTGCCGATGCAGGGCGATAGGCTTGTCTTGGATAACCTCCCGATGACTCGATACAATAACCATGAATCACAAGTTTATATGTAATGCTGGTGTCGAGCGGGTCTATACCGATAATCTGCGTCTTTGGGACAACGAGCCTTGAGTTCTCTATTCTCGTTTGAGGATTTGGAGATAATTGTAATAAGGCAGTTGTCGTGAAGGTGTTCGTCTCGCCAGTAACACGGACAAGTGTTATTGATGTAGTGTTGTTGATGATTCCTATGGTAGATGTGTTCTTAAGAATAATACCAACATCAAGCGATGGCAAATCATTAGCCAAAACAAGTTTTTTAGGTGACACGGAGCCGTCAATCGAAACGATGTCGGCATAATCGAAATCATTCCATGTGAACTTTCTGCTGAATATAAGTTCACCCGTCTCACCTTCAACAACTGAGCCAATGGCATCAATGAAGTTCTGACTACCGCTGTGCCAAATCATCTTCTTAATTGTATTTCCTGCGCTGTCCTCGTCAACCAAGAACCAAGGGAAAAAGGCGGTAGGATTCAAACCTGCTTTTGCGTAGGCTTGTGAAAAAGTGCCGCTCTCAACAAGTCCTTCGGTGGCCAGTTTCTTGCCCATCTCAGCGGATAAGACTTTTACTTTCGTCACACCATCAACCTCGACGTCAGTTCCTCCTTCGGTGAGGTTGTTGACAACAATAACTTCATCGCCACTCGCCACACCGCTATTACCTTGGAGGCCTTGAGGACCAGTGGGGCCAACGGGGCCTTGCAAGTCACCCAAGTCCACAATACCATCATCATCTGGTTCGATAGGTTCTCCATCATTGACGCTTACCGATTTCACCTTGCCAGCATCGGCCACCTTCGCATCCACCTCATCCTTGTTGTACGTCTGCGACTTGGTGTACACATCGGCTGAGTTGGCCTTGTTTGCAAGCTGCTGGGTGATTGTAGCCGCAAAGTTGGCATCATTACCCAACGCAGCAGAAAGTTCATTGAGTGTGTCAAGTGCCTGCGGTGCGCCATTCACCAAGCCGCTGATGAGGTTATCCACATAAGCCTTGATGACCCTATTCTTAACGGGGGCATCGCTGGAGTCGCTCATCTGCGAATCAGTTGCCACACCTTCGGGGATGGTCGGTTTGTCCGTTAGGTCGTTGTAGCTGCCAGTTGTGGCCACTCTTGAAAAACTTGGCTTGTTCTTGATATAGCTAGGCCAGTTAATGTTTCCCTCTTTCCAATCGGGCTGCACCTGCTGACCTAGATTAACATTGCCGTTAGAGTCCATCGTAGGCGAGTTGCCGTTGAATGTGACTGACTTCACGCTTCTTGCGATAGCATCGACAAGTTCACTCAGTTTGACATCGAGGGACTTACCCTCAACATCTATTGTGACACTCGCTGCGGAAATGTCATAATCGACAACATTACCTTGCTTGTCATTGATTTTAATTCTTTTCTTTGCCATAGTATATGTTTTTATATTGTTATCGTCACATCATCTTCTCCAACCTCGATGCTGCTATCACCATAGATGGCGGTGATGTCGGCATAGTTGTCGTTTGGATTATCATCCCCTTGGAACTTGCCATTCTCGCTCAGCGTCACATCCTCATCGCTGATGCTGATAGCCGTGATCTTACCCTCGATAATCGGGTAGATGCCGAACACGTTTATCTCGTCATTCTTATAGTTCACACCTTGAGAAACCGCATCGAAAAGCTGCAAGACGCAATCCATCTTGTAGCGGAACCCATTTCCGTCATCATCAATCAAGATGATGATATCGTAAGTGCCGAGCGGTAGCTTTCCCTTGTCTGTGATGATGATTTGGTTGTTGATGACCTCTGGCTTGTAGCGATATTCTTTCTTGCCACGGGTTAGAATGACTTCCACGTTCATGTCTGCCGTGATCGTACCTTGCGAGCCGATTTCCTCCACTCCATCGTTGACCATGTGCCAGCGAAAATCGAGAGGAATCATCAGTTGCAGAAAATTCCCTTGAGGGTGCGCAATAATGGGTCGGCTGGTTTCTTGGCCGCTCCCCCCTCCGTTATTGTATGGGCATTGTTTGCAGTAGTTCATATCTTATGAGTTTACTAATGGTTTGAATGATATAATCACACTTCCCAATGGAGTGAATCCGCTAATAACGAGAGTGTCGGTGTCGGTAGCACTGAAATTTCCAGAATACCCGCTTGGAATGGTGTCAGAACTTCTATAATTCGTGCGCCTCCAACTGCGTAAGGAGAGGCGGTTGAATACTAATCCGCTATTCGCTTTAATGGTGATGCCATTAAGTGTTGTTCCACTCGGCACATGGAAATAATATGTGTTAGTCCCGACACTTGTCATTGTGTAGCCTCCATTGTTCTCGACTGTGCAATCCGTCAAATTGAGGATGATGGTATACGGCCATCCGCCCTCGATATGCCAGTTGTCATAGCAAGCGTCCAATGCTGCTTGTCGGGCGAGTGCGCAGTTTTCAGCAGTCACCTTGGTATAATCCACATTCGATTTTCCACGTCCTCCCGGCATAGTCTTGTTGCTTAACCAGCTTGAAGTGGGCATAGTGGTATTGCCTTCAATAGTCAAATCGGTGTCGCTATAGTAGAGTCGGAAGATGGTCTCTACAACGGCAAGTGATGCGAGGTAGTAAGGTATACCACCGACAAGATGTCGATAGTCACTATTCCAAAAGTTGTCACCTCCAGCCGTAGAGCCGATGGTTTTCAATTCGGGAATGTTTCGCCCATTGAAGATGGCGGTACCATAGGGGAACACGATGCTGATGTTATTGTTTGTACAAGCATCATGGATGTTGCCGATTACATCCAACGGCAGATCGGAATCGGGGCCAGCATTCGTATGAATCAAGTTGAATCCATAGACGAAAGATTTTTTCATCTGCCCTTCAATCAGCGTTTTCAAATCGGGTATGGCACCATAAGCCTCATGGTAGATAGAGGATGAGGACACTTGCTGCAACACAATGACATCCCAAAGCAAGCCAGTCTTGTTCTCGTCTATCTCAGCATTAGGGTTTTCCATGCCGTCATAGTACTGCACACATAATTTTGCGATTGGCCTATCATAAGGTTGTCTCCATCCGCTATCTTTCGATGTGTCAATATAGTAAAATCCGCAGTTCTCGTTGTTGATGTCGGACCTCACACCACTTGTGAACTCATTAATCACATCCGAAATAGAGCCTGCATTCCTATAGTACATACCAATCTTGATATTGATGCCGTACTCCTTGAGCAGATATGGCACATAAGACCATGAGTCTTGCGTGAACGAGTTGCCAAGGATGAGGATGCTCGGTGCGTCGGGATATGTCGGTTGCGGCTGACCGCCTCCGTTGCGGATGGACGCAAACAATGCGTTAACCTTGTCGATGAAGTCAACCGCATTGTCGCTTGGAGAAACATCGACAAGCTGGTTGTTGCTCTCAGCGTCAATGGCGGCATTGACACGGGAAATCACCGTGCTGGCATTGGGGTCAGCACCGAGTGTGTCAACCCCTTTGTTCTGCTCGGTAATAGCGGTGTTGATACGGCTCACCACCGTTCCCGCATTGTCGCTATATGTCAAGTCAGTTGCCATTGTTATTCAGTTACAAAAATTGCATCTTGCAGGTCGCTTTCGCTGATAAGCGGCCAACTATGTCCATTACCATCATAGAGCACCACGCTGCTTTCTTCCAATACTTTGTAACCCTCTTCTCCATTTGGTTCGCAAAGGAATGTGGCCGTAAGTTGTTTTGCCCTTGTACCTGATTTATACAAATTCGCCCAACCAGTAATGTTACTTGAGTTGAGTTCGGTTGTTGCCGATGATGTAGAACCCATTATAGTTCTTGCTGCTTGGTTTATTCTATACAATGCCAAGTAGCAGTTACTTATCGGAAACTGTCCGTGAGTCCATACTATTCTTGCGTTTTCCCATTCATTAGCATCGGCTATTATTTCACCAAAATTTACATCAATAGGCACTTTTAGGCAACAAAGTGAATCAGCAAATTGGGAACTGATACTACCAGTTGGTTCTGTCATTTCGCCATTTTGATTGATATACATGCGTCTCACAAGTTTAATCGACTGCGATGGTGTAGGCTGTTCTTCTACCGCTTCGGCAGTGATTACGATATCGCCAGTCACCGCACCGAAGCTGATGACCTTCGTGCCGTTTTGTCCATCGTTGACCTCAACCGAAACATTGTTCATGGTGGCCGAAATGGTACCGCCAGTGAACGTCCATCCGCCGTTCGGTGTAAGCACAATCGTCAATGGCGTTCCTTCGGTGACGGTGCCTCCCGAATAGCTGGATTTGCAACCAGTAAGGTTTTGGGTGACAATGTAGGTCTGCGTTGTACCACCGCCAGCCAAAACCAAAAGGCTGGCCGTTCTGCTTACCTCGCTGCTGGAGATAAGCAGTGAGCCAGTAGCGGAATTCAACGATGTGCTATTATAGGTCACGGTGATGGTTGTCCCTGCGTTGGCATCGGCTGCACTGATGGTTGCAGGGCTAACGCTAAAGCCAGTACCACTCACACTAACAACCAGCGGCTGCGTGAGATATATACCCTTGATTTCTACACTTGTTGATATCAAACCACCCGATGCCGTTCCTACCAAGATAGTACCTCCATTATTGGCAGGCTTGGTCAATGTGGGTGTTTGGTCGCTGCTCTCATTCTCTGGCCAAGGAGTCTTGTCGTTGTTGGTGAGTTGTGATGTCCTTGTTCCGCTAAAGGCAAGGTTGGCAAGGTCTCCAATCAAGTCGTTCAACCTCGACCAAAGTGTATCGACATTATCCTTAATGGCCGTGTAGATATCATCCGAAAGACCGCCAGTCGGCAGGTTTTCGGGTAAAGCATCCATCTTGAGCCTACCATCCTCAAAGTAGTCAGTCAAGTCGACGATCTTGATGAAGCCTTGACCACTGCCTCCCCACTTGTAGATAGCGTTCCCGCAATAGTAAAGGATGTATTGGGGTGAGCCTAATTCATAGTCGGTGTCGTTGGCATGGTAGTACAACTTGCCGTCCGTGCAATACCAGATTTGGTTATTACTACTGCCAGTGTAGGAAGATGTAGCCGTGACGCTCGACAAGAAGCACATCGGCACTTGCGAGAATCTCAACCGATATGCGCCTGCGATTGCTTGCAGGTCAGCCTTGCCGTTCATGGCCGTTTGTAACGCAGTCACCGCTCCAGCAACCACAGCGACATCTTCGGGGTCGGCCTTGTTCGACCAATCCTCGTAGTTGTCTAGCACTTGCTGAATCGCCTCGTCGACCTGCTGGCCAGTAAATTCACTATTGTAGTTCGCCATATCGCTAAAGTTTAGTAAGTTCTTTTTCTATCTTTTTCAGTCTTGAATAAGCATCCGTCTCACCGATGGTGTAGGTCGGTGTGTCGAAGGGCATATCCAGCTTGAACTCATAGCCGATGACTCGGCTCTCCTTATACCCGCTCGGCAGGGCATCATGCCACACCTTGACCTTTGCCCCGGCCTCAAGCAATGCGTACTCGGTATAGCCGTTGCTCACATACAAGGCTAGGTCGTTTGTCGAGTCGATATCGCCCTCGGCATTGTTCACGAAGAACGGCTCATCGTTTTCAGTGTTCGTGTCTCCCTCCGCATTGTTGGCATAGAATCGGTGGGCGCATAGGTCAAAGCCCCACTTGCTCATCATGTGGCAGGTGAACGTGAACTGCCCATCCTGCAAGGCTTGCAGGTAGGCATTGACCTTTGCCTCCAGCCTATTCTGCGATGCGGTGATAAGACCAAGTTCCTCCATCGCCAGCGGATTCCACCCGACAAGGAAGAATGTGTCCTCATCTTGCGGCTTGATGTAATCATTGGGCAGACTTGCACCAAAGTCCTCATTGCGGATGATGGTAAACCGATTCTGCAACTTGTTGTAGCCGACATCGAATGTCATGCCGCCAAGCTGGAATCCGCTTTGTTGTGCGGTGGTCGGTGAGGTGAAAGCGGCTTGCAGTTTGCATCCGTCCATAATCCAAGCGGTGTCAAACTCAAAGTCCTTCCAGGTCTCATCATCATCATCGCTATATTCAGCAACAAATGAGTACTGCGTCCAGTTCTCTCGGCTCACGCTGCCGTCACTATGCTCGGTGACATCGGTCTTGGTTGATCGCCATATCGAACCAGCCTTGATGCGCAGATTAATTTTCGGGTACTCGTTCTCCCATATCACCATCGCCTCCACAATGGCGGTCGCACCAGCTATCTCTCGGTAACGATTCCCTGATAGATGGATGCGCTTCTCCCCAACGGCACTCATGCCCTCGACCTCATAGTCACGGGTGTAGTAGTTTATCGGGATATTGATGTTTAGCGGTGTGACCATGTACTTGCTTCCGATGTCCCAACCCTGCGGGTAGGCTGAATCAAAACTGATATATCCGTTCTCAGCCTTGTAGGTGGCATCATACTCATCGCTTGTGCCATAGGGTATCACCTTCACGCTCTTGATGCCGCCATCCTCGCCCGATACGGCTTGAATGTTGGACATCTCATTGTCAAATGATGGACTATCAAATGTGTAGCCAGCATAGTTCGTGAGTGTCCAAATCACCTCAAGATACACCTCGGTCTGCCCTTGTGCGGTCATCGCTTTGTCGAGGGCAACGGCATAGTTCCACACCCAAGCCGTTGAATCCATTGTAGAATCATCTTTCACCCTGCTCAATTCTCCGCTCTCGTCAAGTGTCTGCGTGGTGTTCCCGACATGGAGAATCAGCCTTGCGGTGGCCGTTGGTAAAGCCATACCCAAGTCCCAATCATCACTTTCCATCCTCATCGCAACCCTCAAGTAGCCAGTCAGCGTGTGGTTGCTCGTTATGGTGATGTGGCTCGACCCCTGCGTGTATGTATTCCCGCTTTGTGTGGCCGTTTCATTCATCGTGATTGGCACCACCACCGCACTCGATTCGCCAGCAACCATGTCGTTGTCTAATGGATGGTTGCTGTCCCTAAAGCCGTTGACATCGTTAGTGGTCACCGTGAATATCAGCTTGCGGTCGTATGTTTCGGGTACATTCTGCGTACCTCCGTAGCCGAAAATGCGGTTGGCATAGGTCTGCTGGTCTCGGTTAACATCCATGCTCTCCACGTTATCGCCAAGCCTAAAGTCATAAGCATCTCCAGCATCCTCGCACTTGCCGAAGTGGATGGTGTGCTTGTAGGTCGTGTCACCTACAATGGTCTCCTCGTCAGTCACCCACCATTCGCATTCCCATGCATCCGCTATCATCTGCATAGCCTCGATGAGATTAACACCTTCGTATGACAAGAACTTAACCTCGCTAAAGCGGGCCTCGTTGCCGATGCTGATGGCATAGCCGGTGCTGATATACCTATTCCCCTCAATGGGGTCTTGGATGGTCGTGCGGGTCGGGTTTGCTGAGATGTTGTAGTTGTCTGCAATCATCTGCGCATGGACTGAGAGCCTATCGGTCAACGACCAGCAGGTCTCCATGCGCTGACCATTGACGATCAAACAATGCAGCCATTGTTTACCAGCTTTGTAGTCCTTGTCAAATCGCAACGAGTAGTCAAAGCCGCCAGTCGTGTTGTTGACCTTCGGCATTTGCTCCTCGGTAATGACAAACCTCCCGAAGATGTCATCGATGAAGTCACCAATGGCGAAATGCACAGCATCGGCCAGCGAGAACTCAAGCTGGATGTAGTCATCTTGCATGAGCATGAAGCGTCGCACCGACCTCTCGGTGATCAGTACGGATGCCACTGGCTCAATCTGCCCGCTCCGCTTGATGTCTATCGTTGCTTGACTTCTTGGATTCATCGGTTATCGGGATTTGGTTCTTCCAATCTTAAAGCGAACTTGGCCAGACCATCGTACTCGGCGAACTGGTTGCATGAGAGGTATAGGCAACGATATGTGACACCCTCCTCCCATGAGGTTTTGATGTTCAGCACACCGCCCATCAGCATGGCCTCCCATCGTGCTTTCTTGTCGAGATAATCAGCCAATGAGGATGATATCATGTGCATCTCCAGCGAGAACTCACGGGATGCTTTCTTGAGGTTGGTGTTGATTGTCGTCTTACCATGCGTCAGCCTGCTCTCGTTGGAGACACGCTGCTTGAGCGCAAGCGGTGCCATCAGCGTGGCTTTCGCTCCGTTGCTCAACGATACTCCCCACTCGGTGAAGGCATCCTTGTTATTGATTATCAGTTGACCTCTAGGCATGACTATTATAGCGTTTTAATTTTCTCAGCGATTTGGTTGATAGCGTTCCCATATTGGGATGCGATGCGGGTATATCGGGCGATATCCTCAAGGTGGCCGTTGCCCTGCAAGAGCAAGTTCCGCATTTCGGATAGCGTGTTGCCGTTGGTCTGCACAACCACCGACAGGCTTTGCAATGCGAACACCGCCATCGTCAGTTGCTCATTTTGATAGGCTTGGCCGATTTGAATGGCGGTTATGCGTCCATTCAGTTCATCGCCCTGCTCTTGCGAGAACGACTGAGCGGCTTTGTATGCGCCTGCCGCCTCGCTTGCGCTCTTTGCATAGCCAGTCACATCTGCAAGGTTGTCACGCAGCTTGATGGAATCGTCAACGATGTTATCCCAATCGGAAAGCAGGGCATTACGCTCGGCATCCGTGATTTCGTTGTCCTTCATGGCGGTGGCGAAGTTGTCATACCAATCGTTGAGACGATCATCGAAAAGTTCGTCAAACTTGGTCTTGAGCATCGCTTGGAAGAGCATCTGCGAGAAGTCATCGCTGAAATCACTGGCAGCGGATTCCATGTCTGCAAGTTTGCTTAGAAACTCACTCTTGACATCATCAAATGTAGTGCGTGTAAGTTGCTCTTTTACGGATTCCTGCACTTCCTCAAGACGCTCTGCTCCATCAATGATATTATTGAGGTAGTCTTGAACTTCCTTATCAAGTCTTGCCCAGAACTGAGGAGCTTGTTCTTTTAACCTCTGCAACTGCTCAGATGTTAGGTCAAACAAACCGCTGGCGGTCTTACCAAGTATATCTCTTGCATTCCCACCAAGAGCCTTTGAAGCAGCCCTCATAGCCTCATCGGTCATATCTCGCATAATGCGATAACCGATAGAGTGATGATTGTTCGTTGAACCAGCTTTCAATCGTTCTGCACCAAGTTCTCGCCAAGCCTCAGTCTCATTCTTGATATATTCTGTAATCTCTCTCTCCGTCTTTAACGTATCTGCGCCCACTGAAAGAGAAAGATACTCTTTTTTCTTCTCGATTAGGTCATCCCATACGCTTACAAGGCTTTCGGTAATTCCTTTCAGTCTTTCCCATTCTGCAAACTCTGGTTCCTCATCCTGCATCTTCTTCACGGACTCAGTAATTGCGAGAAGACTCTGAGCAACCTTCTCAAGTCCTGTAGCCGTGTCACCCTGCACAGTCTCCACCATTCCAGTAACCAAATCGGGAATGGCTTGTATGATACCGAGGATGCCCTCTGTGTCGTTATCGCTCCCACCAAAAGCAGACGCGATAGAAGTTGTAAGTCCCTTGATTGAAGGGATGAACTTTGCGACAGCCTGCGATATATTGTCAAGCCCCTCTACGAGCTTTCCGTCTTTTATCTTCGCAACGGCTTTATCAATGTCATCCGTGAACGCTCTCAACGGGCTTTTGCCCTCTACTTCTTTGCGCAGGTTCTTGACCGCCTCGATGATGTCATTGATTTTAATTACACCTGTCTGGACTTTCTGAATGTCATCATCTGTGAAACCAAGATTATGTAAGTCATCAAGAGTAACGGCTTTCGTTTCTCCTTTTGACCCTTTCATAAATTTAATCAGTGCCTCATACTTCTTGATGATAGCATCAATGGCCTTGACGGACTTATCACTTGCGTCAGCAAACAGGTCTGCCATCTGCTGGGTTTTGAAGCCGAAGTCAATATCCACCGCTTCAAGCGCAGCTTGTTTCTGCTGCTCCAATGCCCTCTGCTCCCATTGGTAGCGGGCATTCTTTATCTGCTCGTCATATTCCTGTTCAATGGCCAGCCTGCGCTCCTGGTATGTACCATATTGGCGCAAATAGTTGCGCATTGCCGATTGTTCCTCTATGGCTATCTCGGCTAACGCATTTTTGTATGCTTTGTTTGCCGCTTCAAACCTGCGTTTCAGTGCATCCTTCTCCTGTTGGGTGTAGGCATCTTGGCTTGCAGCTTTGGTGTATTCCTCACTCTCAAAGAAATTCTTACCCTCGTTTGCTTTCTGCGCATCAAAGACCTTCTTGGCCTCATCTATGCGTTTCTGCCTAATATCTTCGTACCACCGGGTAATGGCGGTAAGTTCCTTATCATGGGAAAGTTCAATCTCACGGATGGTCTTTTCCGTACCATCCTTCAGTGCCTTGTTTTCAAGGTCACGGGTCTCAAACTCGATGTCGGCATTTCTGCGGCCTTCCTCGGTCAGTTGCTGGGCATAGATTTCTGCAAGACGCTCACGTTCCTTTGCCTGTTCTTTGGCTTGACGTTCTCGTTCCTTTGCGGCCTTTTCTGCCGCCTTTTTCGCTGCGGCGGCAGCTTTGGGATCAGCGTATGATTGTGGAGTGATGGTTGGTGTTGTCGGTTCTGGTGCTTCTTCTTCAACATCGTAGAGATTTTTCAAATTCTCTACGAATTGTTGTGATGCCTTATTGGCCTTTTGAATATCGTAGGCAAGATCCTTGACGCTGACACGGAAATCCACAATGCCGTCGGTGGCATTCTTGCCCCAGCGTGTAGTCCACATGGTTGCATCCTCAAGGTCTTTCCAATCCTTCGCATTTAACCCCTTGCCATTGCCAAGTGTGGCGAACTCAAAGAACTTTTTATACAATTCAGTTCCCCTCTCGTTGCCATACTTCTCAATCAGTTTTTTGTATGCCTTGTCCAGCTTGTCTTGCACAATCTTGTCGGTTGCGTCAAGTTGTTTATCGACAATGGACTTCATTTGGCGGGCTGCGATGGATTTGCGGATAGCCAACGTCAGCTTGTCATACATGGCAGCAAGGTTGCCGACCTTCGCCCATTCAGTCTCAATCCCTGCATAATACTGGCTGTATTGGTCAATAATCTGCTGCTTGATTTTTTTGTATTCCTCCGTGCCTTCACCAGCCTCAATCATCTTGCGGTTGAGGGCATCAAGTTTGGATATTTCTGCTGATGTAGCTGCCTCAATGCTTGCCTGAGCATCACTCAAAGCATCTGCCGCATCGTCGAAAGCATCAGTAGCAGTCGCTGCTGCAACAATGGCACCAACAAGCGTTGCCAAAGCCGCTGCTGCCAACGCATACGGGTTAGCAAGCATGGACTTGTTGAGTGCATCCTGTGCAGCCTTGAGGATGGATATTTTGGCGGCTGCTGCGGCTGCTGCCACACCGTGTGCTTGTTCAATGGCCATCAGTGTCACTAATGCAGCCTTATATGTGCCGTATGTAGCAATCAAGATTCCAATTGCTTTTGCTACCTGCTCATAGTTCTCGACAAGACTAGTCACACCAGATATGGCAGTCGTGATGATTCCTTCGCTTTTCTCGCCTACCTCGTTGAATGCGGCTGCGACTGCATCACTGAGCATGGACAACTGGCCACCTATGGTCTTGGCAGCATTCTCACTCATGCCGTAGAACTTGCCCCCTGCGCTGGTCGCAGCAATAAAAGCATCCTGTACCATCTTGGCAGAAATGGCACCCTTGCTCATCTCGTCCTTGAGCTGGGCGATGCTTTTGCCTGTCTTTTCGCTGATGGTGGCCAACGGGTTGAAGCCAGCGTTAATCATCTGCAACAGGTCTTGACCCATCAGCTTGCCCGTTGCCGACATCTGCGAGAATGCCAATGCAAGCGAGTTGAAGCGGTCTTTCTCGCCCATAGACACGTCACCGATGGCCTTGATGTATTGAGGCACTTTGTCGGCCTCAATATTAAAGGAAATCATCATCTGCGTTGCTTTGGTGATGTCCCCGAACTCAAGCGGGGAAATCTTGGCATATTCACGCACCTGACCCATCAATTCATCGGCTTTCTCTTTGCTGCCGAGCATGGTGCGCAATGCCACATCGGTCTTTTGGAACTCGCTGCGCACCTTGACCATTTCGCTCAACAAGCCTTTCAATGCGGCTGCACCGCCAAACATGGCTAGGTATTTGCCCATCGAACCGCCAATGGATTTTCCGATACCATCAAACTGGCTTTGGATTTTCTCGCCCTCTTTCTCAACCGATGAGGTGATTTGCTTAACGTCGGCCATGACCTTGTTAGCCCCGGCAGTAAACTGCGAGGAGTCCATCGTCACTATGAATTTCAGTTCTGACATATCATTGCATATCCATCAGTTGTTTAATCTTTGCCCAGTTCTTCGGGTCATCTCCGTTTATTGCATCCTCAGTCTCAAGCAGACGTTTTGGTACTTGTTTTTTCTCATCATCGGTCAAGATGATGCTGGTGACCTTATCGGCCATCAATGCCGTCAATGTTGCGTAGGACACACCCCAAACGGCATATTCATAAGTCCATCCGTACCGCTCAAGCACAGGGTCAAGCATCTGCCCGAATATGGTCTTGCCGCCAAACATCGGTGTGTCGTTCTTCTTAAACGAAGCCACCCTGCGCATTCTGCCATTCTCCTTCTCGATGCCACTTTCCTTGAGAAATTCACCGACCCGATTGTTGGTAATGGCGATTAGCAGCAGGGACATGATTTCATCTGGTTGCAGCCACTTGTGTATCTGCTTGGCCTTTGTGTCAATTACCTTGCTCGACATGGCCTCATCCCTGCCACGGCAGGTGGCCAAAGCAATAATGCGGCAGCAATCCAAAGGTCGGCTCTCTATGAGCGGCAGCAACGCAAAAGCAGGGGCAGTGGCGAGTGATTGCAGGTCAATACCGATGCCTTCAAGCGATGCCTTAATCATCGAGGTTATCCCCAACGAAGGCGGGTAGAGTGTATAAAGTGCGTCATGCACTTTGAACTCATGTCTGCGCTCAAGTAATATGTCGGTGCCGAGGTTGTTCATCACAATATCATCTCGCTTGCAAGGTAGCCTTGAACATAGGCGGCTAACTCACCGCCAAGTGAAACATCATAGTACTCGCAGATGTCACGCTGAACGTGGTCGATTTCATGGACGATGGAATTGTGCCACTCGGCACGGCTCGTTGCCCAGCCGATGCAGACAACGCTCATGCGCTCGTCAAAGTCGCTGACGGTACAAGCCCTGTTCGGCTCGTAAAAAAGCCGCAGAGCGGCCTCTATGTCTCTCTCATAGGCATTCACCGAGCGCAGTTGCTTCTCCACCCAAACTGACTCGTCGGGTGTCACATCGTAGTTGACCACAATGCGCCACTTTCCACCGTCTATGTCAATCCACTTGGCGATCATCTAACATAGTCTTCCCAATCAAACACGATACCCATCTTGCAGCAGTCGGCATACCATCGGTTGAATGCCTTGCCATCATAGCCATCAGGGTCATCAAGGTAGTCCTTGATGTACATGGCGAGGTGTGACTCATCGGTGATGCTGTTGCCCCAATAGTCGGCCATCGCCATTGCATAGACATACACGGCATCGTAGAGCGTGTTATGCTCCAGGGTGACAGCGTTGCGCTCAAGCATAGCCTTGACATCATCCTTCGGCACCGGGATGATGGGGTTGCCGTTGCGGTCACGCATCAGTTTGATGGCATCATGGCACAACTCCTTTGAGAAGTGTTCTCCGTAGGTGCCGAGATATGCCCGCATAGCGGGTGACTTGAAATCGTATTTTGAAAGGTCGTTGCAGTTACACATAGTCAATTCGCTTTTTTAAAAAGGGCGGCAGTTGCCCACCGCCCCATTATTGATGATTAAGGAACTAAGCCTACATCAATATCCGTAACGGCCACGGGGCATATCGTCCCAGTCTCCGTCACGGCGCATCATGCGCTCATCCCTATCCCAATCACGGCCAGAGTAGCGGCCACGGCTGTCACGCATCTGGTTGCGGTAGTCCATGCCGTTACGCTCATCCATGCCATTCTTGAGCATCTCGCACGCACTCTCGATGAGGCTCTTGGCCTTGTCGAGCATCTCCATAGCGTCCTCGTTGGAACGCATCCTAATCATTCGATAACCCATAGCGATTACTTTTTTGCGGATTTCAAGGATTGCTGCATATCGGCCACCATCTGCATCAACTGACCCATCTGGTCACGGAGGTCGGCGATGTCCTGTTTCTGCGCTTTGGCCTCTTTGTACTGAGGGTTAAGCACTTCAAGCATCTTCTCGCCCTCGGCAAGAACGGACTGGTGGTACTCCACCTTGTCAAGCACTTGGCGGCTCTCGGCCATCATGCGGTCAACCTCTCGCAATGCCGCCTCCTGTGAGGCACCGATGAACTGCGCCCCGTTGTTGTAGGTTGCGGTCTGATCATCAGCCGCAAGGTTGCCGAGGGGGATGACCACCTCGCCACTCTTGGCGGTGATGTCAACAACTTGCTTGAGGTTGGTGCCGATAACGGCAGAGGGATTGTTCACGTTGTAGTGAGGCTCGTTGCGGCTCACCACTTCGGCAACGACCAAATGCGGTGTGTCGTTCTTGTAGATGATATAGACGGGATTACCCGGTTGCAGACTTTTGAAATCCATAGCGATTAGGCGTTAGCGGGGGTTGTAGGAGTGGTGGCAGTACCACCGTTGAG
>Ga0310694_10002289_pt1 | contig 19913 bp, 14 predicted proteins | sample 174DNAGHGhighgp2_FD_203884 | JGI IMG/M metagenome (GOLD analysis project Ga0310694, IMG submission 203884) | Sheep rumen microbial communities from Palmerston North, Manawatu-Wanganui, New Zealand - 1742 DNA GHGhigh gp2 (v2) (version 2) | ecosystem: Host-associated > Mammals > Digestive system... | reverse complement strand
GTGGGTCGTGCATCCGTATGCACCAATCGAACCGTAATATTATGGCGTGGAACGATTACATTTCTCCGTAAACGTCAACTACTGCCCCCTGATCTCGGAGAACATTCTAATAAAGATTCAGGGGGGGCTACTCCAGCACGACGAATCCGTGTATGGAGCCGTAGGTGACGGGATCGTAAAGCGTCCACGCCACTTTTCCGTTCTGGTCAAACTCTATAAGCTGCCATCCGCGGCGGGAGTCGTTTCTGCCGTGGCCGGTCCAGTTGGCAACGAGCACATGTCCGTTGGCGAACTCCTGTACCTTGGCGAAGAAAAATCCCTTCTTCCCGTCGGCCGGAGGGATCGACCATATATTCTGTGGCTTGCCGTCGTTGTCAAAGCGCACCACCTCGGCGGAATATCCCGCGCCGGTCCAGTAGCCTTTCCCGTCAAGCGTGGGGACGGCGTGGTACATGTTGCGTCCGTGCGGCATCTTCACGTGCTTGATCACGATGCCGTCCTGGTCGCGGTTCTCCTCGGGCAGGCGGGCGTGCGTGAAGCCGGTCTCGTGGGCAAGCAGTATCTCGCCATTCGGCAGCAGCGTCATCGTGCGGGCGTAGAAGATGCCGGGGAAGGAATATGTGGCAAGAAGTTTGCGGTCCTTTGAGAACTTGCGCACAAGTATCACCTTCACGCCCTTCTTGACGCGAGGGTTCACGCAAGCGATGAAACCGCCGCCGGGGAGTTCGCTGATCGCGGAAATGCCGGCAAGCGACGGGTGGCGGAACTCGTCCACGTCCTTGCGCTCGTCCATGTCCACGACCTTGAACCCGCTGCGGCACACGTACCTGTAGCGTCCGATCTTGCCGGGTGCGCGTTCGCCAACGGGTTGAATGTCCCACGTGGTCTTCTCCGCCGGCACGAAAAAGCACTTGGACGGATCGGTGGAATCGTAGTAGTGGATGAGGCCGCGAGACTCGTCGGAGAGCACCATCTTCTTCGCCGTGGGGCCGGCGTTGGAGGAAGATGAAATCGAATACGTGCCGGCGACGTACGTCTTCGGCGTTCCACCGGGCGGCGTGACGACGGCGGACGTGTTCGCCGGGATCGTGAAGGTCCACTTCCATTCGTCGCCTTCATAACGCCACTCGCTACGGATTTCGCCGTACGGCGAGCGGTAGGACGCCTTGACATGGCCGATGCGCTTGTCAGGAACTGGCGCGAGCACGAAGCGCTTGAAACCGCCATTCTTCGGATCTGCCTGGATGCCAGCCATCGTACCGTACATCCACGCAAGCACCGCGCCGTACGCGTAGTGGTTGAAGGAGTTCATGCCGGCGGAACCGAAGCCGTTGGCCTTGGTGTATGAGTTCCAGCGCTCCCATATCGTCGTCGCGCCCTGATCGACGGAATAGAGCCAGCTGGGGTTCTTGTGCTGGAGAAGAAGCGTATAGGCGACGTCGGGCGCAGCGGCAGCGTAGGTAAGCGCGTCCATGAGGATGGAAGTTCCGAGGAAGCCGGTCTGGAGGCAGTCGCAATGAGCCTTGATGTTCGCGATAAGCTCGTCGCGCGTCTTCTGCGCGGCGGCGCCCTCAAGCACGCCGAGCTTCAGCGCGAAGAGCGCGGGCGTCTGCATGTCGCGGAACGCGGGGACGAGCATTCCATCGGCCTTGATGGTGAAGCGGGAACGCATGTAGTCAAGCGCCTCCTTCGCCATCGTCTCGTACTTCCCGGCGTCTTCAGTACGTCCGAGCGCGGCGGCCATCTTCGCCATCATCCGCGCATTCCAGAGCCAGTAGCAGCCGCCAAGGTACTGCCAGTACGCCTGCGTCTCGGGCCTTGGGGTGCGCTTCCCGTCTGCGCCATTGGACCACGACGCCTTGTCGTGCGACTCGTACTTCTCGTAGCTGAGCCAGTCGGCCCATTGGTACAACTGGTCCTTCGGGGTTCGGAACTTCGTGCGGGCGATTAGCGAGACGTACTTTTCCATCGCGGCCCAGTTCTCCTCCACGACCTTGACATCTCCGAAATGGCTCCAAAGAGTGTAAGGCACGATCACCACCGCGTCCGACCAACCGAGGCGACATCCGTCGTTGCGCGGCCACGGCAGCGGGGCGATGCCGGGGATGGCGCCGTCCGCGCATTGAGAGTCGCGCACGTCCGCGAGCCACTTGGAGAGGAAGCCGTAAACGTCGGCGTTGTACGAGGCCGCCTTCGTGAACACCTGCGTGTCGGCAGTCCATCCCTGGCGCTCGTTGCGCTGCGGACAGTCGGTCGGCACGGAGAGGTAGTTGGAATACTGCCCCCACAGCACGTTCGAGACAAGCCGGTTTACGTCCGCCACGCCTGTCTCAAGCGTACCCGTTTCGCCGCCCTTTGGAATCGACGTAACGGGAATCGACCTTGCGGAGAACACCTTCACCGCGCCAGTGGCCGTCACAGAGAGGTACCTGTAGCCGAAGAAGGTGAACTTGGGATGGTACGTTTCCCTGCCACGACCCGCGAATACGTACTCCATCGTCGTCTTCGCGGTGCGGTAGTTGGCGAAGTACGCGGAGCCTTCCGGCCCGTCGCAGCCACGCGACTTCGCGCCGTTGCCGTCGTTCAGCATTTCTGCCGGTCGCGCCTTGATGGAGACGCCCGCCTTAGCGGAGAACGTGAACTCCGGAACCGCCGCCGCGTTCTGACCGAAGTCGATCACCAGCGTCTCGCCCGCGTCAAGCGTGAAAGGTTCGCCGTTTCTGCACTTGCGCACGATCTTCACTTTGCCGTGGGCGTCCGCGCCCGCCCCTTCCACGCCTTTCCACACGTACATCTCCTTCGGCGCAAGCGCGAGGTCGCTCCGAAGACTGATCGCGGGGCCATCCATCGGCAGCGTCACGCCGCCGAACTCGTCGTTGGGTTCGGCCGGGGCAAATCCCTTTGGCGGCGCTTTCCACAGAGACCTCCACGGCCTCCCCACGCGGGCGTCGTAAGTCTCGCCCTCGTAGATGCCAGCCTCCTTCACCGGGCCATCCACCGCCGCAAGCCATTTGCCGTCCGTGCCGACGCGCTCCTCCGTGCCGTCAACGTAGCGCAGGATCAGCTGCGCACGGAAGGCCGACTTCTTTTTCGCCCTGCGCATCATCTGGTCGCGCCACCACGAGGCGGACACCTCCGCCGCGAACACGTTCCGCGCCCCCTTCCCCGCGTTCATCAGGAACGTCACGTCGTATGTGAACGCATGCTTCCTCTTCCCGTTGTGCGTGAAACCGGGCTTGAGGAAGTCGTGTTCGCGGTCGAAGGTGATGAGATTCTGCGAAGACACCGCCTGGCCGTTGACGAAAGCCTCGAACACGCCAAGGCCCGTCACCGTCCAGAACGCCTCGCGGAGCGGCTTCGCGTTTTCGACGGTTCTCGTGAAACAAGCCGTGCCGAGTCCACGCGCCGCGTCGCAGCTTGCCGAAATCCACCCTGCGCCCTTCCAGTCGCCCTCATCGAGAAGCCCTGTGGTGAAGTGCGCCGCCATGGGCAGCGACCATCTGTCCCAGTCGTCCTTCACGCTTACCTGCCAGGCGTACCTCCTTGCGCTCGCAAGCGCAGGCCCGGAGTACTTCACGCCCACGGAACGCGAATCCGCAACTTCGCCGGAGTTCCAGACCATGTCGCCGCCCATTTCCTGAACCGTGATGCGGTAGGCCGTCTGGGCGGCGCCGGGACGCGCACACTTCATCTGCCAGGCAAAAGAAGGTTTCGCGCCGACGTTCGCGGCCTCGGTTCTGCGGTCAACGGTAAGAGCGGTTGGCTCTACGTCAGATATCGCAATGTCGCCGCGCCAGCCGTGGCGGTCGGCGAAGTCCATGTAGCACTTCCAGTCGTATGCCGAGAGGTTGTGCTTGCCGCTGCGCACGTGGTACGACACGCATCCGAGCTGCTGCGGCGAATCGGGCTGCGGATATGCATCCGACACAAGTCCTTTCTTCCCGTACAGCTCCCACGCGGGTGACGCCAGTTTCGCCGCCCACCATTCGCCGAGCGGTCCTGCCCAGTCGTCCTCCGTCGCCGACGCCACGCAGAGAAGACGCGGCGCGATGAGCGCGAGAAGTTCGTGCTGGTCGAAGTCCATGGACATTTCCTTCCCGACGTACTTGCGGTAGTTTTTGCAGAACCAGTACGATATGTTCTTCACTATCTGCGCGATGTGCTCGGACTTGGGCAGGTCAATGTGGTTGAGCTTCGCGCCGCTGCATCCGGAGTCGTTGGAGCAGATCATTGCAAAGCGCTTATCCGTGACGCCTGCCAGGATGGCGGTCTTGCCGCCGCGCGAGTGGCCCACCACGCCAACGTGCTTTGCGTCGATGAGCGGCTCGGTCTCCATCCAGTCGAGGATACGCGAATCGGCCCACGCCCACGCGGAAAGCGTCGCCCACGATGCGTCGTCGCGCTCGCTCTCAGGCTGCACAGCGGGGAATATTCCCTGCGAGAATCCCGCGCCGTTCCTGTCCGCCGCCACGAAGTCAAACCTGAACGCAGCCGTCGCGTAGCCGCGTGCGACAATCTCCTCTACCGGCCAGAAAGCGCTGCGAAGAGCCCCGTCGCTGTCTATGGACGCCTTCGTTATGTTCGCCGCCAGAACGAACCCCGGCACCGGCTTTGCGGACTTCGGAATATACGCGGTGAACGGGAACGTGAACTCTCCGTTCGGTCCCTTGTACTTGCAGCGCACGAGCTTGCGTACGGCTGTTCCACCCATCGCGGGACGCTCGTCGTACACCTCGAACGAGACGCGGTTGCGTTCGCACGCCGCCGCCGGACGGCGACCGTACTCCTCGCTCTCGAACTTCGCCAGCAGTTCAGGCGCGCGTACCTTCTCCCACTGTTCCAGCGTCTTCACCTCCGCTCCCGCGAACGTGCGCATCAATTCCGGCACGTTCTTCGGCTCTGGCACTCCAGCGGCCGCAGCCGTAATCGACACCAACGCCGACGCAACAACGCATCCACATCTTAACATTTTACTCATCTTACTATTCCTTTCTCTAACGCGCTTCCATTATCGCATATCCAAACCGAAATTTCAACATTCATTTGACGCCATGTGCCTTCGAGTTACTGGCTGTCTCCGTTCAGTACGGACATCCCCGCTGCATAGCCGTACCGGTAGTTCTGCAGGAGTGCCTCGACGAGGCCAGCGTCTTGAAACCAGGGGTGATGCGACGGCGGACCATACGCGAAATGGCCGAGCGCGTCCTCGTATCCCATCTCAAAACCCTCCGATACCGCCGCAAGGTCGTCACCGCCATAACGGCTTTCCAGCTTTATCGCCGCTCGCACGTGGCGGTCGTCTTCGCCCGGCGCCGCGTCAAACGTGCCGCAGGCGTAGCCGTCCTCATAATCCTCGCCGCAACGTCTGCGTTTCTCGCGCCCCTGTAGCCCGTCAACGTAGCCACGGTGGAAGTCGCTGTCGGTCGGCCACGCGAACACATTCATGCAACCCTTCACCAGAACCTCCATTTCGGCGGGAACAGCGGTACGTTCTCAATGTGGTCAATTTCCGGTGGATGCGCGCCCTCTGGCTCGCCATACACCTGCACCACGTCGAAGCGGAAGTTGCCGTGCCAGCGTTCGTGCATGATCCAGCAGCTGCACGCGCGCAGGAGAACGTTCTTCTTGCGTCTGTCGATTCGCCAGAGGCGAGACGCGCGCGGAGACCGTGCCTTGTGCGTCTTCACTTCCACGAACGCAAGCGAGCGCCTGTCGCGCGTCCTTACGATCAGGTCGATTTCGCAGCGCCTGTCGTGTGCGCACGGACGCACCCGCCTGGCGACGAGCCGCCATCCCTTTCGCACGAGGTACTTTAGCGCCACGTCCTCGCCCCATTCGCCGCGCACGGAGTTCTCGCACTCGTCGGCTTTCCTTGTTTCGTCATCCATAACGTTTTCCTTTATTCATGTGCCCGGCGCACGCGGGCGAACAGCCAGTCGGGAGGGTTGCGTAATCAGGACTATGCGTCACCTTCCAGGAAATACGACCCTGTCCGCTCCGCGCTGAAGCCGGTTAAATCAGAGCTGCGGCTCCACTGCGGCCGATGGCACGCCGAACACCAGCACGCCCATCATCGCCTCAAGTGCGCTTGAGAACCACACCGCCTCTTCAGGCCGGAACACGAAGAACCCGTCCTTCCTGTCGCCATCGAACTGCTTGCAGCTTACGCTGAACATGTAACCTGGCGTTGGTTCGATCTGGTGCATGAACTTGATCACGGCATTCGCCTTCGCGGACCGGTGGAACAACCCCTTACCATCCATGATGGACTCCTGCATCCCGCGGAAGACCATCACCATCTGCGCAAGGTCGTTGATTCCCATCTTGACCACGATCTTGTTCGCCCAGTCGAACGTGGCGAAGGTCGGCGTCGTGCCGCTAAGCGAAGCCACGGACTTCTGCCGCGCCAACTCCACGAAGAGATAGCCCGACACCCTTCCCCGAGCCGGGTGCAGCTCGAAGCGGATCGCGCTGCCCGTACCGCGCGGGTTGGGGTGGCATATCGTCGCCCGGTCCGGCCACGCTCCGGGCGTGGGCAGTACCGGTGACGGCGTCTCGGCGGATGCCGCCTCTGGAAGTGTTGCCAATGCTGTTTCCATATCATTTTCCTTTCTGTTTTACTGTCTGCGTCGCCGGACCTCCCGGAGACGCGAACATTAAAACAAAAAGCCGCGTGAAAATCTTCACATGGAAATCACATGGTTTTCACAAGAAAATCACGCCCACGTGATAACTTTCACGTACACGTGATTTTCCATAACGCCCGAACAGTTGACCGACCGTCGCCTCGTGATGGGAAGAGATTCTACGCCAGCCGTCAACGCCGTCCAGTCCGCATATCGCAAGCATCCACATCTTCCCATCGGGACGATACGATTCACCGGGCGCGAGAACGAGCTTTCCCTCCGGCGAGAACCTCGCGTCCGGGTGTTGGCTGCGCCCGCCGTCCATGATGTGGTACTGGAAGAGCGAGGCGAGCGGCGCGAACGACACGCCGCCGTAGTACGCCCCGTCCGACTTCCTGAACCAGGCGTCGCGCATCGGGGCCTTCCAGAGGTTGGGCACGCGTTTCATATTCATCGCGAGCTTGTCCGCGAAGTACGGCGCATATTCCCTGAAGTAGAATGCCTCGACGTCGATTGGAGAACCGCCAATGTTCTTCGCCTCAACAAGCTCGCAGAGGAAAAACGGGCCATGCGGATACGGCGTAATCGCGTGCTTCAGCGAGAACCTTCCACCGTTCGCGCAGTTGCCCTCCGCCGTTACGAAAAGTGTCCCGTCTTTCTCGGACGACTTCCATTCCACCGCAGTCACGCACGTCGCGTCGTGCCATCGCAGCGCCCCTCCGACGCGCTCGTTCAGCATTCCCGTATAGCTGCCAAGTTCGATTCCGTTGAGCGAGACGCTGTCGAACATGTACTTGCCGCCGATCTTGCCGCGTAGGACGAGTCCCGCGCCGTTGGAAAGTTCGTATGCGTCGCCATCGCGACGAAATGCGACGCGATTTGCGGACGAGACGTCCGCCACCCCGAAACGTGCAAGAAATTCACTTGCCATCATGCCATCCTTCGTCTTTGGCGCTGGGCGTTCGGCGGGCATCGCGATCTTCGCGCCAGAGGCGACCTCTTTGTGGAGGCACGTGAACATCTTCGTGATCTCGGGATACGCATCGCCTTGAAGGTTGATGAGCCCGTAGTTGGAATCTTCCGGGAATGCGTCGCTGATGCCCTCGGCAGGTTCATCGACCCACATGAAGTAGTCGTATCCGACTAGGAATGGAAGCGACAGCATCGTCCGCGCGAAGAGTTCCGTCGCATGAGTGCGTTCGCGCTGCGTGTGGAAACGCTGTCCAGCGCCTCCCGTGCACGGAAGACCGCTGTCGAGCGCAGGGAAACTCCACTCCGTGACGAGCATCGGCTTCTTGACATAGCCGTACTGGCGCGTGAACGCATCCGCCACGCGCTCTGCATTCGCGGAACGGCTCATTAACACGACGTCCCGGTCGATGTCCGCCCACGGATAGACGTTGAACGTCACGAGGTCGCAGTACTTGCCGGAAACCTCCCACACAACTGGATGCGCGCCGCCAAGTCCGGCGAAGCGCGCGCCCATCACGATATGGTTTGGATCGTGGCGGCGTATCGCCTCGCTCGACACGCGGAAGTAGATGTCCGCCGCGAGTTTCAGGAACGCGAGCTTGTCGTCGGCGGAAGGTTCGCCCTTCACGCCACGTTCCGCGAGGAACTTCCGCTGGGCGATCTTCGCGCTGTGCGTGTCGGGGAGTTTTGAAACGGCGTCGAAAAGCCCGGTGTCGCGGCGTCCGCGTCCCCACCACGCGAGTTCGTTGTCGATGAAGTAACCGAAGAGCCACGGGTCGTCGCGGTGCGGAGCGCAACCGACGCGCGCCTTCCAGTCGGCCCACGCCGCAAACTGCGGATGGAACACGTTCGGGAACGCAGAGCAGGGACGGTGTTCGTTGGGGCAGATGTAGAGATCGGGGCGATTTGGATTCCAGCAGAGCCCGTCGCCGATGGATAGAAACACGGTATGGACTAGTCCCCTGTGCTTGAGTGCAGGATCGCATCCCGCCCCGAGGAGGTTGAATCCCCACTTCTTCAGGCGGGCGAGCGTATCTTCCTCCCAGTCACCCTTGTTCGGGAACTTCCGCTTGTTCACCTCGTGGTGGACGCTGCGTTTCGTGCGCTGGCTGTAGTGCCCCTGGTACATCACGTGGTCAACGCCAAGCAGCACCATTCCCCTTCCAAGCGGGTCAATAACGCGCCAGCGTCCGTCCTTCTCCACGACGCGGAAGAATCCCGTCGCCTTGTCCTTGACGTCCGCGAGGAAATTGTCGCTCGCGTATGGAGGCATGGGCTCTCGCTTCTCGGCAACGGGGACATCACACCTGAACTTCGGGTCGATGAACACGCCGCGGAACGAGCCGGTTGAATGAAACGCCGGCCGACCGCGCACTACCGCCTTACGGTAGGGCGAGGCGTCCCGCCGAGCCGCCGCCGGAAGCTCGTATGCGCACGAGAACAACGTTTTCCCTGCGGAGTTCTTGATCACGCCAAAAATCACATGCGCCGTACGATCTAGCCGAAGGGACACATCGTACGTCTCGCCGTACTTCCACGTACCTTTGTGCTTTCGTTCGATGCACTTCAACTTGTCTATGCCCTGAGAGAGCCACACGCCATTGCGCATTTCGCACAGCTCAAACGTATGGCGTTCTGGGCCCTCCTCCGGCGGAGAGCGCACGAGCGAGACGTGCCAGAAGTTACGGTCGTCGTCGTGGATTGCAACGCCAAGCGTCGCCCACCCATTCGTTCCCGCGCCCTCGGGACGCACAACCGCTTCGACGGCGACTTCCTCCGCGCACAGCGCGTCCGCCACTGCAAACGGCGAAATGCCGTCGGTTTGCAGCGTCCGTGAATCCGCGTCAAACGTCCACGAAAGCGGGTTCATTTCCCAACCTGCGGCGGACAATGCCACCGCCGAGGCGAACATAATGAAAGCAGCTGTTTTTTCCATGGCCGCATTGTCTCATACGTGGGCTTAAATGGCAAGCGGATTTTTGATATACTGTAAGCAGAGCGTTTCGCGTAGAAATGAAAAGAGCAATTACAGATTCGGACAAAGTGCGCATGACGCGGCGGGTGACGTACGCGGGAATGGCGGTGAACATCGCCATTGCCGTGGCGAAGGCCGTCGGCGGCGTGGTGTTCTCGTCGCGCGCGCTCGTGGCGGATGCCGTGCATTCAACATCCGACCTCGTCACCGACCTGGCCGTGATCTTCGGCGTGAGGTACTGGGTGGCGCCGGCCGACGAGGACCATCCCTACGGACACGGCAAGATCGAGGCGCTTGTGACCGTGTTCATTTCCGCCGCGCTCGCCGTGGTCGCACTGGAACTTGGTGCGGACGCCGTCCGCTCACTGATGGCCGGTGCCGGACGCGAACCGCCCGGCGCGACGGCGTTCTTCATCGCGCTGGCAGGCATCGTGCTCAAGGAGTGGCTGTTCATCTGGACGCGCGCCGTCGCAAATAAGATCGGTTCACCAGCACTGGAGGCCAACGCTTGGCACCATCGGTCGGACGCGATGAGCTCCATACCCGTAGCCGCGGCAGTGGCAGCGGCACGGCTTGTCCCGAGCCTCTGGTGGCTAGACGCGGTGGGTGCGCTCACAGTGGGCGTATTCGTGCTGCACGTCGCATGGAAACTCGCAAAGCCCGCCCTTCTCGAACTATCAGATGCGGACGTGTGCGTAAAGGCGGCGGACGTCAAGGCGGTTGCGGAAAAAGTGCCCGGCGTGAGAGGCGTACACAAGGCGCGCGCGCGTAGGTACGGCGGGTTGTACCAGGCTGACTTGCACATCCAAGTTGACGGGACTCTCTCCGTTGCCGAGGGACACGCCATCGGCCATGCGGTCAAGGAGGCGATAATCAACTCCGGGCTGGACGTTGAAGACGCCATCGTCCACGTGGAGCCAGCATAAGCCGCCTGCAGGCAGGTCAGTTCTTCTTTTCGCGAAGGCTTGTGATGTAGCGCAAGGTACGGGTCACGTCCTTCACGGTGCGCTCGCGGACCTCTGGTGTCTTTAGCGCCTTCGCCGCATCAAGCGCGCGCTCCGCCGCATCAAGCGCCTCTCTGCAACACCTTCTCCGCGTACTGCCGAGCCATCACGAAGTCAAGCCGATCCTCCCGCCTCACGGCCTTCGCGCATTCGTCCTGGCCTTTGATCTCGGTGGCCTTCCCACTGCGCGCGACCGTCCTGATCCGCGTGATTCTGAACCCGCTGATGCCGGTGGTTTGGTATAATGGAATAGTTTGCATCATTTTCCTTTCCGAACTTGGTCTGTTCAAGAAAGGACATGATAGCAAATCGCGCCTGAAACAGAGGCTATGCCGCTAGGCTGCCTCCCGTTTCAGGCGCACTTGTTTTTCGGATTCCACCCAAGAGGCCTAAAGTCCTACGCCCAGCCTGCGAACCATGCAGGTGTCAGGCGAGGCGGTGATACCGTTGCATGCGGCGATGCACACGCCGTAGTTGGTAATCGGCACGCCTGCGGCACGGCAACGCGCGATGCGCGCCTGCACCGCACGGCGCGTGAGCATGCATCCGCCGCAATGCACCACTAGCGCGTATGGCGAAAGATCCTCGGGGAAGGCGTTGCCACTCGTCCACTCAAAGGAGAGCTTCTTGCCCGTCTTCGCCATAATCCATTTCGGCAGCTTCACCGTGCCGATGTCGTTGCACTGGCGGTGGTGCGTGCAGCCCTCGGAAATCAACACGCGGTCGCCGTCCTTCAGCGCAGCTAGCGCGGCGGCACCGGCGCAATACGCCGCAAGGTCGCCCTTCGCGCGGGCAAAGACGATCGAGAAGGACGTGAGCGGAATCTCCGGCGGTACGACGGCGGCCACGGCCTTGAACGCCTGCGAGTCTGTGATAACGAACTTCACGCCCGCCGTGCGCGCGAGCAAATCTGCGAGCTGCGACGGTTGACACACAAGCGCGGAAGCCCCCGCGTCGAGGAGTTCACGCACGACCTGCTGCTGCGGCAGGATGAGGCGCCCCTTCGGCGCGGATTCGTCAATAGGGCACACGCACGCGACCACGTCTCCGGTCGAGACGAGATCGCCCACGAGCGGACGAGGCGCGTCCACAAGACGCACCGCCGCGAGTTCGCGCCGGAACGCCTCAACGTCGTCCCCGCGCCGGTAGTGAAGCACGGCGATATCGCGCGCACGGCACGCTTCAAGAAATCGCGTGTAAACTGGTAGGGCCGCCTCGCCGAGGCGGCCGCCATTCGGCCCGCTCGGCGAGCGGGTCCTACCAAGAGTGCCATCCTCCACCCACACGGCGATATCGGTGGTGGCGAGGACGTCGAGGGATTTCTTCACGCGCATTTCTCCGAGCTGGCCTTCGTCGTCGAGACCGGCCGTGTCCGTGACGAGACACGGACCAAGCGGCAGTATCTCCATCGCCTTTGAGACGGGGTCTGTGGTCGTTCCCGCCACATCGCTCACAATCGCCACATCCTGCCCCGTCAACCGATTGACGAGCGTTGACTTCCCCGCGTTCCTCAATCCGAAGAACGCGATATGCACGCGGTCGCCCTTGGGCGTCTCATTCAATCCTGCCATACACTAAAAGAACAAATCCCTTGATCCGGCGCATGTGGCCTCGTACTGCTTCATCACCGACGGATAGAACTTCGGCACCCACTCCTTGATGCCCGCGAGCTCCTTCTCGATGAGCGCGTTGCCGATGCGAATCGTCTCGGGGTCCTTCGCGAAGTCGTCGAGCCATTCGCGGAAGGTGAGCACCGCGTTGATCTTGCAGAACTTGCCCTCGCGTCCGGTCTTGAGCGCATCCATTATGCAGCCGCCCGTGCGTCCGCAGCGGTAGCCCGCCGTGCAGAAGCTCGTGATGATGCCGCGGTCGGCAAGGTAGCGAACCATCTCCTCGATGGAGCGGTTGTCGCCAAGCATGAACTGCTGGCGCTCCTTCTCCTGATGGGCCTCGTTTGCGAAGTCGCTGTAGCCCTTGATGGCGATATTGGAGGAGCAGTCGAGCTGCGTCATGCCGTGAGACAGGACGCGGTTGCGCGAGGCGGGGCTTTCGCGCGCGGTCACGATGATGCCCGTGTACGGCACGGCGAGGCGCGCGATCACGATGATGCGTGCGAAGGTGTCGTCGTCGATGAGCCACGGGCTCTCCTCCGGCACGCGCGTGCCTGAAGCCGGTTCGAGGCGCGGGAAGGAAAGCGTGTGCGGGCCGATGTTGAACCAGCGTTCGAGGTCGCGCGCGTGCAGCACGGTGGCAAGCAGCTCGAAACGCCAGTCGCAGAGGCCGTAGAGCACGCCGAGGCCCACGTCATCGACCCCCGCCTCCATGCAGCGGTGGAAGCACGTGGTGCGCCAGTCGTAGTTGCCCTTCACGCTCCACGCCGGGTGCATCGATTCGTAGAGCTTGCGGTTATACGTTTCCTGAAACACCTGGAACGTGCCGATGCCCACTTCGTGCAACACGCGGAGGTCGGCGACGGGAAGCGGAGCGGCGTTCACGTTCACGCGGCGGATGCCCACTGGCGCACCGGTCTTCGGAGCCTTGACCTGACGGCTGTAGCAGGTCTCGATCGTCTCGGCGATGTAGTCGGTGGACGTGGTTGGGTGCTCGCCATAGACGGCGATGAGGCGCTTGTGTCCGATGCGTCCCGCGAGGACGTCGATCTCCTCCTTGAGTTCGTCCATCGTGAGGACGCGGCGCTTCTGCTGTTCGTTGCCACTGCGGAAGCCGCAATAGCGGCAGCCGTTCACGCAGAGGTTCGACATATAGAGCGGCGCGAACATCACGATGCGGTTGTCATAGACCTTGTGCTTGATGCGGTCCGCTGCCGCGCGCATTTCCTCGAAGAGCGCGGGATCCTCCACGCGCATGAGCGCGGCAACCTCCTCAACGGTGAGGGTTTCGCACGTCTGCTCGCTCTTGGCAATGATCTCGCGGATGCGCACGGGATCGACTGGCGCGGCGTCCGCCGCCGCGAGCGTGCGGTTGATCAGGTCCTCGTCGATGAAATGCTTGCCACCGGGCAGGTACTTGTCGATCTCCTCCTGAACGATAAAATGCTTGGTGTAATCCTCGGCATCCTTGAAATGCCGTATGTCCTTCGTGTTTGCCATTTTCTATTCCTGTTAGTTGGACCGGTAATCCAACCGAGCCCGTAGGCTACTTCGCCTTGCCGAGGCGTTCGCCGGAGTAGCGCCCGCTGTGTATGGGGCCCCACCACCATTCGTTGTCGAGATACCACTGCACCGTCTTGCGGATGCCTGTCTCAAAATTCTCGCGCGGCTTCCAGCCGAGTTCCGTCATGAGCTTCGCCGGGTCGATCGCGTAGCGCAGGTCGTGTCCGGGACGGTCGGTGACGAAAGTTATGAGGGAGTCGTACTTGGACCCGTCCGCGCGCGGCTTGAGGTCGTCGAGGATCGCGCAGACGGTCTTCACCACGTCGAGGTTTGTGCGCTCGTTGTGCCCGCCAACGTTGTACGTCTCGCCCGGCACACCCTTCTCGTTCACGAGCAGGAGAGCGCGTGCATGGTCCTCGACGTAAAGCCAGTCGCGCACGTTCGCGCCCTTGCCGTACACCGGCAGCGGTTTGCCGTCAAGGCAGTTGAGGATGATGAGCGGGATGAGCTTCTCCGGGAAGTGGTAAGGCCCATAGTTGTTCGAGCAGTTCGTGATCAGCGTGGGAAGTCCATACGTATCGTGCCAGGCGCGGACAAGGTGGTCGCTCGCCGCCTTCGACGCGGAATACGGAGAGTGCGGCGAATACGGGGTCTTCTCCGTGAAGAAGCCGGTCTCGCCGAGGGTACCGTACACCTCGTCGGTGGAAATGTGCTGGAAGCGGAACGCGGCCTTGGCGGCATCGTCGAGCGTGCGCCAGTAAGCAAGGGCGGCCTGGAGGAGCGTTGCCGTGCCGGTCACGTTCGTGCGGATGAACTCGCCGGGGCCGTCGATCGAACGGTCAACGTGCGACTCCGCCGCAAGGTGGAAGATCGTGTCGGGCTTGAAGTCCGCGAACGCCTTGTCCATCGCGGCCGCGTCGCAGATGTCCGCCTTGAGGAACGAGAGACGGGGATTGGACGATGCAAGCGTCGCCGGGTCGAGGCCGACCTCCTTCAACGACTCCGGCACGCCGGCGTAAGTGAGCTTGTCCACAACGAGAACCGTGGCGTCCGTCTCCTTGAGAAGGAGGCGGGCGAGCGCCGAACCGATGAAACCGGCCGCGCCAGTCACTATGCATCTTTTACCGTACATTGTCTTTTCCTTTTAGGTTTTGCCTTGGACGCCGTATAGTGTACCCGACTTGCCGCACGGTGTCAAGAATCCGAGTTCATTTGTAACGTATGGGACGGCGGGCCGGCGGACGCTCGATCGACACGGGGGATTGCTGCCGCAACTGCTGCCTGCGACGCTCGTCTGGCGTAAGCCCAACGTCGGCGTACGACTTGCGGTCAGTGACGAGGATGGGCCGCGTGAAGCCGTTACGAGAGAGGACGCCCATGACGTGCCTTGGTATTCGCATGTCGCGCAAATTGTCGGGGACGTGGATATTGATGGTGTCGCGCTTCCTGAAGCCGGAATCCCTCAACAGTCCGGGAAGGTCGTCGATGTCCACGAATTCCCCGCGATACGTGACGCCGCCGGCCTCGGTGATGGAAATCTCCGGATGGCGGGCGTCCGTCACGTAGTGCTCCGTGGCGCAGCCGCAGAGAAGCGCCGCAATCGCGGCCAGTGCGAAACGGCATTTCATGCTTTCATCAGCTCCAGCGGCGGTCGTTAGCCCACTCCCTGTCCCATTCGTCGGTGGGCGACCATGCGGGCGGGAAATCCTTGCAGATGTGCTTTTCGATCAGCTTCTCGTTCAGTTCGTCGATGCCGAAGCCGGGGGCGGTGGGCACCTTGATGAAACCGCCCTTGTACGAAAGCGCGGGCTTGACGAGGTCGCCCCACCACGGCACATCGACGGAGTGCAGCTCAAGCGCCATGAAGTTGCGCGTGGCCGCCGCCACGTGTACGGCCGCGAGACACGCAATCGGGCTTTCGGCCATGTGGATGTTCATCTGCACGCCGTGCTCCTCGGCGAGGTCGCCCACCTTCTTCGTCTCCAGCACGCCGCCGGCCGTGAGCAAGTCGGGATGCACCACGGCGAGCGCGCCGGATTCGAGAAGCGGCATGAAGTTCTCCTTCAGGTAGATGTCCTCGCCGGTGCCAAGCGGCGTCGATGTCGCCGCGTGGAGCTGCTTCCACGCATCCGTCATCTGCCACGGCAGTACGTCCTCCGCCCACGAGAGGTGGTACTTCTCAAGGCGGCGCAGAAGCTGCACGCAGTCTTCGTACGGGATGTGCCCGAGGTGGTCGATCGCGATGGGCACCTCCCAGCCGATCACCTTGCGGACGTCGGCCATGTACTTCTCAAGGTAGTCGAGGCCCTTCTCGGTGATGTGGATGCCGGTGAACGGATGGGCCGTGTTGAAGAGGTCGTAAGCCTCGCCGCGCATGGCGCGCGGGTCGATGGATCCGTGTGGCGTCTGCACCACGTGCTTCATCTTCTTCATGTAGTCGAGGTATCCGAGCGGCGCGATGAGCGCGTCCTTGACGCCCATGAGAAGCTCGATCCCGAGATCCATCTTCAGGAAGGTGAAGCCCATCTTCATGCGGGCCTTGAGCGCCGCGCCCATGTCGCGTCCGCCACCCTCGGAGTCCGTGTCGCAGTAGCAGCGGACCTCGTCGCGCCAGCGTCCGCCAAGGAGCTGCCACACCGGCACGCCCCACGCCTTGCCGCAGATGTCCCAGCACGCGAGCTCGATTCCGCACACGCCTCCGGCCTGGCGGGAGTCGCCGCCGAACTGCTTGATGCGGCGGAACACCTTCTCGACGTTGCACGGGTTCTCGCCGACGATGCGGCTCTTGAGCATCGCGGCGTATGTGCGCGAACTCGCGTCGCGCACTTCGCCGTAGCCGACGATTCCCTGGTTGGTGAACACCTTCAGGAGCGTGCAGCGCTTCGGTGCGCCGTCGATGTCCGCGAAACGGACGTCCGTGATCTTGAGGGTGGACGGGTTTACCTTGTTGACGTTCATGGGATTTCCTGCCTTGCTTGCTTAACTTGCCTTGACAATCGACGTACACGCCTTGATCACGCCCGCGACGTTCGCGAGGTCGGACGGAATGATCATCGTGTTGTTAGTCTTCGCGAGGTTGCCGAACTGCTGGAGGTACTGCTGCGCGAGCTGCATGTTGACGGACTCCACGCCGCCCTTGCCGCTGATCGCCTCGGCGACCTTGCGGATGCCCTCCGCCTGCGCCTCGGCGACGAGCAGGATTTCCTTCGCACGGCCCTCGGCCTCGTTGATCTTTCGCTGGCGCTCGCCCTCGGAGAGGTTGATCGCCTGCTGCTTCTCGCCCTCGGCGCGGTTGATCTTCGCCTGGCGCTCGCCCTCGGACTCCGCAATCATCGCGCGCTTCTCGCGCTCGGCGCGCATCTGCTTCTCCATCGCGTCGCGGATCGTGCGCGGCGGCGTGATGTTCTTGATCTCGTAACGCGTCACCTTGATGCCCCACGGATCGCTCGCCTTATCGACGGCGGCAACGATCGCCGCGTTGATCGAGGTGCGCTCCTCGAAGGAACGGTCGAGGTCGAGCTTGCCCATCTCGGAACGCATCGTGGTCTGCGCGAGCTGCGTGGTGGCGAACAGGTAGTTGCCGATGCCGTAGCTCGCCTTCGCCGGATCCATCACCTGCATGTAGAGGATGCCGTCAACGGAGACGGCGATGTTGTCCTTGGTGATGCACTCCTGCGGCGGCACGTCGATCGCCTGCTCCTTGAGCGTGTGGCGGTAGGCGATGCGGTCGATGAACGGCACGAGTATGTGGAATCCCGCGTCGAGCGTGCAGCGGTACTTGCCGAGACGCTCCACGATGTACGCCGTCTTCTGCGGCACGATGATGGCGGTTTTCAGTATCGTGACAAGCACGATGAACGCGAAAATCGCGAAGAAGATTAGTGGTCCTTGCATTGTTTGTTTCCTTTCTTTTGGTTTAACTATTCACTTTACACTCTACTTCCGGCTCGCCTTCCACGCCTCCGCGAGGGTGTAGTATTTGACGAGCATGTTCGGCAGGTAGTCGGCGGGCTGTTCGCCCTTCTTCATCCAGCCGAGGTACATGTTCATCACCTGCGAGAAGTGCGCCTCGTGGCCGATCTCGTACTTCTGCGGCACGACCATACGCCAGCCGTCAGCCGTCTCCTCGAAGGACACGCCGGGATACGTCTTGTTGAACTCCGCCACGGCGGCGGCGAGAGCCTTTGCGAGCGCGGCCTTGTCCTGGCCCTTGCGCGGCTTCACATACACGCGCGGCTTGTAGCCCTCCTCCGGCCCCTGGCGGATGATGACTTCGCTCTTCGTTCCGCGCATGAGCGAGTAGTGCGTGTCGCCCGTGCCCTTCGGCGGCATGAAGTGCCACTCCACCGAGACCTTCGCGTTCACGCCGCGAAGCTGGTATGTGAACTCGCCGTTCGCCTTGCACTGGAGCACGTTGCTTTTGTCAACGTCCTTCTTGAGGAACTCCGGCCACGTGTCAAGGCCAGTGGAGGTCTTGTAGTCCGCCGCCGTGACGGGCGTGGGCCACGTACGCGCCTTGACCATCTTCACGTCGCCGTACTTCAGCGTCTCGCCGGGGAACGTCTCCCACTGCACGAGATCGACGAGATGCGTGGTCACATCAACGATCGCCTCGCCCTGCTGGTCGGTGTCGTAGTACCAGCCGGGGCGCTGCAGCGGCTTGCCGTTCACGAGCTTACAGAAGTGGTGTACGCTCACCTTCGTCACGGCGGGGTCGTCGGGCGTGCCCTTCTCCTGCTCGCCGTAGAGGTCCTTCGCCGCCACGAGCGCGCGCTGGAGGATCGTGGTGATCTCGTTGCGCTCGGTCATGATGTCCGCGAAGTAGAGTCCCTTCTCGTCGGCGACCTTTGCCGCCTCCTTCAGCTTCTCGAAGGCGTCCGGCGTGATGGCCATCGGCTTGTCGGAGAGGACGTTGAACCCGGCCTTGATCGCGGCGAGGTAGTAGTCGGCCTTCTTGTTGTTCTTGCCTGCGAGCACCACGACCTTCTTGCCCGGCTCCGGCACGGCGAGCGCCTTTGCGAGGTAGTCGTCGCCCGTGTAGATCGCCTCCTTCCACGCTGTGGGATCCTTCCCGCGCGCGTTGAACGCGTCAACGAGCTTCTTGTGCGCCTCCACGTCCGGGCCCTTCGGCGCGAACACGGGCACGTCCTTCGACACGCCCTCGTAGTTCCTGTTCAGAACCAGCGCGGCGTGGAAGTGCCCGGGATCGAGTTCCACGAACGCAACCTCCTTCACTGGCTTGCGCGTTGCCGGCTCCTTGCTGCAGTCCGGACAGCACCCGGCCACGAACGCCGACGCCGCAAGTCCCATAACCATCATTTTCATGTCCTTGAATCCTTTTCCGTTTTCGGTAAAACGCCGTTATGATATCAAATCCCGCCGCCCTTTTCAAGCGGTTCGACGGCTTTCATGACCGCCGCCTTTATCTCGTCGGCGCGCGCGGCGTCCATCCAAGACGGACGGTACGGACACTTCCGCACATCGACGCCGAAGAGCTTTGCCGTGAACGCAAGTCCCTGAAGGTATTCACCCTCGCGGTTGAAGTGGAAATCCGGCTTAGTGAAGAGCGCGTTGCGGTTGGGCACAAACTCTGCCGCCGTACCGACGGGAATAACGTCAAATCCGTACTTCGCGGCAAATGCGGCGTACGAGCGGTGCAGGCGAGCGTACATCTCGGCTTGGCCGAAGCCAAATTTCTTCAGCCGCCTGTCCCATGGCGGATAGCTCCACGTCTCCTGCACGACTATCTTCGCCTGCGGCGCAAGTTCGCGTATCTTGGCCACGAGCCTGTCCCCGAACGGATGGAATGTCTCTGGCCGCCAGCTGAAATGGCTCGCCTGCTGGAGCGTCACGACATCCCACTTCTCAAGAAGAAGCGCGTCGGGGATGTTGGCAGTTCCCTTCACGACAACCTTCTTCCCATCGGCTGTGCGGTCGAAGCGGTAGGGCTTGAACGCCGCGTTTGTGGATGCCACGACGTTGTCCCAGTGCCGTTCAAGCGAACACCCGCCGATGTATAGCGAGGCAAGATCGAGCTTGAGCCCCATGGACTTCGCCACATGCGGCATCTGCTTCATGTTGCAGATCGAGAAACTGTTCCCGATCATCAGGACCCTCGTGGGCCTTTCGACCGACGCCACTAATACGGACGTCCCTGCGGCAACAGTCGCAAGCAGCATGGCGATTTTCTTCATGCGTGAAACTACGGCGTGTTTTTTGTCTT
>Ga0310694_10002288_pt1 | contig 19918 bp, 17 predicted proteins | sample 174DNAGHGhighgp2_FD_203884 | JGI IMG/M metagenome (GOLD analysis project Ga0310694, IMG submission 203884) | Sheep rumen microbial communities from Palmerston North, Manawatu-Wanganui, New Zealand - 1742 DNA GHGhigh gp2 (v2) (version 2) | ecosystem: Host-associated > Mammals > Digestive system... | reverse complement strand
CGTTTGCTTTCTGGAAAGCTGTGACGGCTTCTTTCGTTCCCGGGCCGAATTCCCCGTCAATTTTCCCGCTGTAAAAGCCCAGCGCGGACAGGCGGGTCTGCAGGTCCTTTACCTCCTGCCCTTTGGAGCCTGTACGCATCACCGGCGCGGCTGTCGGCAGGGATGGGTCCGGCGTCACGGCCATCACATTGGCCGGTACAGGCGGCAGCGGTGTCGGAGTCAGGCTCATCTCCCGCTGCACCTCCCGGGCAACGGGAACCAGCTTTACCACCATAAACAGCAGTGCCGCAAGCAGCACCGCCATGCCTGCCAGGCCGGCGATTGTTTTCGGATTCTTTTTCATCGTTATTCCTTATTCTTCCGCATGAACAGGATGCCCAGCGTATCCGGCCCGCAGTGGCAGCAGACGGTGCATCCTGCGGTTGTTTCCAGCACTTCCCGGAACAGTCCGCAGCTCTTGATTTTCTCAATCGCATAGCTGACCATGCCTTCCTCGCTGGGGGAATGGGTTACAAATACCCGCTTGAAATCGATGCTGCTGTCATCTGCCAGCCGGTCTTCAATGTAGTGCTTCAGGTAATGTTCCACCCGGCCGCGGTATTTTTCGCCGGGATGCATTTTGCCATCCGCCACGATAATGGAAGGCCGGATATGCAGCAGCTTTGCGCCCAGGGCTTCCATCCCGCTGCACCGTCCGCCCCGGCGCAGGTAGTCCACCGTGCGTACGGTAAAGCTGGCATCCACCAGTTTTGTCCGTTCCCGCAGGATCCGGGCGATCTCCGAACCGTCCATACCCTGTTCGGCCATCTCAGCGCCTTCCAGCACCAGCAGTCCGCTGCCGGTGGAGAGGTTCCGGCTGTCCACGACAAACACGTTGTCCATGTCCTTGGAAGCTTCGCACGCGTCCGCGTAGCAGGTGGAAAACTCACTGCTGATGCATACATGAACCAGCTGGTCGGCATTTTTCAGCTGCTCATTGAAGAATTCCTTGTATTCATAGGTGTTCACCGCAGCCGTCCGCACGGACTTTCCCGCGTCCGATGCCCGGAAGATATCCCGGGGAGTCACATCCACACCGTCGTGGAAAACCTGCCCGTCAATAATCACGCTCAGCGGTACGATTCCAACCTGATACTTCCGGAGAAGGTCCGGGCTCAGGTCACAGGTGCTGTCCGCAGTCATCCGTATTTTCATCGTTTTTTCCTCGTCATTGTTTTTTCCTGCAGAATCCCAATGGGGGGGTAAGGGGGCGCTGCCGCGCGCGGTGCGCGAGGCGGGAATTCCTCCCGCGGTGCGCGTGCGTTTCCTTGCGGAAAGCCCCCTTTATTCATCTTTCCTCGCGGAAATAGCTCAGGCCCAGGCTGGCCGGCGGCTGGTTCTCCTTCTTGTTCCGGATGCTGGTCACAATCAGCACCAGGATGGTCACCACATACGGGAGCATCTTCAGCAGCGGAATGGTGGCCATGGTTACCTTGATCCAGCTGCTGTTGGTGATAAAGCTTCCCAGTGAGAACAGGATACCGAATACAGTCGAACCGATAATGGTCAGGTGAGGCCGCCACAGGGCAAAGATGACCAGTGCGATGCTCAGCCATCCCCAGGCTTCCACACTCAGGTAAGCTTCCTGGCTGGCCATGTAATCAATGATATAGTAAAACCCGCCGAGACCGGCAATTCCGCTGCCGATGCAGGTCGCGGCATACTTGTACCTCGTTACATTGATTCCGACCGCGTCCGCCGTGGCAGGGTTCTCGCCGACTGCCCTCAGGTGGAGGCCGATCCGGGTCCGGAAAAGAACCCAGCTGGCCGTCAGGGAGATGATGATTGCCAGGAAAAACAGGACTCCCCACAACTGGAGGCTGTCCTGCCGCCCGGCAAACGGCCACCTGAAATAGTCCCGGGTGCTGACCAGGTAAACCACCGTATTCAGTTTGGTCATGATCACCTTGGACAGGCCGACGCCGAAAGTGGTCAGCGTCAGTCCGGTCACATTCTGGTTGGCCCGCAGGGTAACCGTCAGGAAGGAATAGATCAGCCCGGCAAGAACGGAGAACGCGATCGCCCCCAGGATTCCCAGGATGACAATCAGTACCGGGGGGAGTCCGCTTTTCCCGATCATATTCAGCACGAGGCATCCGCCCGCGCCGCCCATGCACATGATGCCGGGTATGCCCAGGTTCAGGTGGCCGGCCTTCTCGGTCAGGATCTCACCGGTGGAACCGTACATAAACACCGCGCCGAACGCCAGTGAGTCAATCAGGAAATTCAGCCAGATATTCATTTCACGGCCCTCCTTTCCGCTTCCCTGCGTCCATGTCCGCGGAAATGAATTTCATAGGAAATAAAGAACTCAGCTCCGATGATAAAGAACAGCACAATGCCGACAATAACATTCGGCAGCGCGTTGTTCACGCTGAAATCCTGGCTGATCTGTCCGGCGCCCTGGTTCAGCAGCTGGATCAGCGCGGCCGTCAGGATCATGATCAGCGGATTGAATTTCCCGAGCCAGGCCACCAGGATTCCGGTGAATCCCTGGCCGCCCGCGGAATTGGTCGTCACAGTCTGGTCCGCGCCGGCCGCGATCAGGTATCCGGCCAGTCCGCAGAGTGCGCCGCTCAGGATCATCGTACGGATGATCACCTTCCGCTCGTTGATGCCGACGTACTGGGCCGTCCGGACGCTCTCGCCCACCACGCTGATTTCATATCCGTGCTTGGTGTAGTTCAGGTAGATGTACAGCCCGATGGTCAGTACCAGGATAATCAGCACAATCAGCAGGTGCTCATTGTAAATCTGCGGCAGTTTTCCGTACTTCAGCTTGCCCAGGGAGGAGGATCCGCTGGGGACCCAGATCACCAGGAAGTAGCTGACCAGGAATGTCGCCACATAATTCATCATCAGGGTGAACAGTGTTTCGTTCGTTCCCCACCTGGCCTTGAATACCGCGGGAATCACGCCCCACAGCATGCCGGATGCCAGCGCCGCAAGAAGCATCAGGATCAGCAGCAGCCATTCCGGCACCTTGCCGCCGAGGTAAAACGCAACCGCAATCGCGCCCAGCACGCCGGTCAGCGTCTGGCCCTCTCCGCCGATGTTCCAGAAACGCATCCGGAAAGCCGGGGTAAGCGCCAGGGAAATACACAGCAGGATCGCGGTATTCTTCAGGAATTTCCACAGTTTCCGGTTGGTGGAAAAGGAACCGCGGATGAATGTATAGTAAAAATCTCCGATTTTTCCCGGATTCTGCTGCAGCTTCTCAATCAGGAGGAAAGCGACAATTCCGCATACCAGCAGGCCCAGGAAAATGGCGATTGCCCGGATGGCCCATGCCCGGGCCGGGGAAGTGGAAGCGCGTTTGGTCAGGTGAACCAGCGGTTCCCGAACCTCATTCCTTTGTCTGGAACTCATGCCTCTTCCTCCTTCCTTTCCGCCGTCTTTGTCATCAGCAGGCCGATTTCTTCCTTGGTTGCAGTGCGGGCGTCCACAATACCGGTCACCGCGCCGCCGTTGATGACCATAATCCGGTCGCACAGCTCCAGCAGCACGTCCAGGTCCTCACCGACATAGATTACCGCCACACCCTTCTCCTTCTGCCGGTTCAGCAGATGATAGATCGTGTAGCTGCTTCCGATGTCCAGGCCGCGAACCGGATACGCTGCCATCAGTACCTTCGGGGCATAGGCGATTTCCCGGCCCACCAGCACCTTCTGTACGTTGCCGCCGGACAGCCGCCGCACCGGCGTGCTGACGCCCGGTGTGGAAACTTCCAGTTCCTTGATGATCGTCTCTGCCTGTGCGCGGGGCTTCTTCCGGTTCAGGAAACCGTAGCGTCCCTTCCGGTAGCTGCGCAGCATCATATTGTCGGTAATGTCCATGTTGCCGACCAGGCCCATGCCCAGCCGGTCTTCCGGAACAAAGCTCAGGTGGATCCCCAGCTGGCGGATCTCCAGCGGAGTTTTGTCCCGCAGGTTCATCACCTCATCCTCCCGGAACAGCACACCGCCGGTTTCCACCCATTTCCGGATGGCTTTCCGGCTCATGCCGTGGAAGGAAACATCTTTCATATTCACATCATGGAAAGCGCCCTGCTCCGCCAGGTGCTTCACCTGCTTCAGGCTCTTGTGGAAGAAGCTGACCGGCCGGTCTTTCTTCGGATTGTTGAAGATCACGCTTCCGCTGGACACCGGCTGCAGGCCGGCAATGGACTCCAGGAGTTCCCGCTGTCCGCTGCCGGCAATGCCCGCGATGCCCAGGATTTCCCCGCCGTTGGCGGTAAAGGTGATGTCCTTCAGCACATGGACACCTTCGCTGTTGTACAGGTTGAGGTCTGTGACTTCCAGCCGGGGAATCGGATTGACCGGGCTGACGCGCTCGATGTTCAGGCTGATCTTCTTGCCGACCATCATCTCCGTCAGTTCCGATTCGTTCGTGTCCTTCGTCTCCACAGTTGCGATATGCTCACCGCGGCGAAGAATCGCCACCCGGTCGCTGACTTCCAGCACTTCATTCAGCTTGTGGGTGATGATGATAATGCTCTTCCCGTCTTCCTTCATCCGCTTCAGCACTTCAAACAGGCGGGTGATTTCCTGGGGCGTCAGCACCGCCGTCGGCTCATCCAGGATCAGGATATCTGCGCCGCGGTACAGGACCTTTACGATTTCAACCGTCTGCTTCTCGGAAACAGACATGTCATAAATCTTCTTGGCCGGATCAATATGGAATCCGTACCGGTCCGCAATGGCTTTAACCTTTTCATTGACTGCCTTCAGGTTATACCGGCCTTTTTCCGATATGCCCAGCACGATGTTTTCTGCCGCGGTAAACAGGTCCACCAGCTTGAAATGCTGGTGAATCATGCCGATTCCATGATCGAACGCATCCTTGGGGGAGCGGATCACAACCTCCTGGCCGTCAATCAGGATATGTCCCTCGTCCGGAAAATAGATGCCGGCGATCATGTTCATCAGGGTCGTCTTTCCGCATCCGTTCTCACCGAGCACGGCCAGGATTTCTCCCCGGTACACGTCCAGGTTCACCCGGTTGTTTGCCACCACCGGGCCGAACCGCTTTGTGATTCCTCGCATTTCAAGCGCAAGCTGCTTTTCCACCGTTGTTCCTCCGCTTTCCCAAGCTTACTGTAGGATTTTACCATAAAAGGACACGGACTGCCACCCATAATCTGAGTGGCAGTCCGGTCGTGTTGCGTCTGATAATGAAATCAGAACGCGCTGTTCAGCAGCTCGATGCCGTCGATCGTCATGTCGAAGTAGGGAGCGCTGCGGAATTCGGATTCATGGAAGTAGCCGTCCGCAACCGCTTCGGTATCCGGAGTGAAGGCCGCGTCGGTGTCCACGTCCGCCAGGTGGGAGGTCACGGGCTGGCCATCCACGGTGATGAAGCCTTCGGTCGCGGTATCGAACACCTTGCGGGTGCCGGCCAGCAGTTCCGCCTTGACTTCTTCAATCTTGGCCACGGTGCCTTCGGCGGCAGCCGCTTCGTTCACGTCGGTCAGCACAACGGAGCCGGTCTCGATGGTGCCGGTCCAGTCGGTCTTGATTTCTTCACCGGCGATGGTCTGGTTGACCAGGTACTCGAAGTAGGGAGCCCAGTCGATCTTGCTGGCCACGATGAAGGTGTTGGGGCAGGCGTCCACGGTGGAGCCGTTGTAGGAGATGTTCGGGATGCCGGCGGATTCACAGGCAGTCGGGGCGCCCATGGAGTCGGCATGCTGGGAGATCAGGTCGGCGCCGGCATTGATCAGCGCTTCGGCAGCAGTCTTCTCGCCGATTTCATCGTACCAGGAACCGGTGAACTGAACCTTCATGATCACGTCGGGGCAGACGCTCTTTGCACCCAGGTAGAAGCTGGTGTAGCCGGAGATCACTTCCGCGTAGGTGAAAGCGCCGACGTAACCGATCATGGGAACTTCGCCCTTCAGCTTTCCGGCTGCCTTGATCTCGTTCAGCTTCAGTCCGGCAGCGACACCGGCCAGGTAGCGGCCTTCATAGATGGAGGCAAACGCGTTGTGGAAGTTCGCCAGGTTTTCGGTATGGGCCTTGGTGCCGGTGGCATGGGCGAAGGTAACTTCCGGGAATTCCTTCGCGGCTTCGATCATGAAGTCTTCATGGCCGAAGCTGTCGGCGAAGATGATGTTGCATCCTTCATCAACCAGGTCCAGCGCCTTCTGGCGGCACTCATCGGACTCCGGAATGCCGGAAACGATGATCACCTGTTCCTCAGCCAGTCCCAGGTTCGCAGCAGCCTGCTTCGCGGAATCGATAAAGTTCTTGTCATATGTGGACTGTTCGTCATGCAGGGTGATAATACCGAGCTTGATGTCTTCCTTGGCGATTCCGTCCGCCAGGGAAGCTGCGGCGGTCAGGCACAGTACCAGGGCCAGGACCAGGGCAACGATTTTCTTCATGTGGTTTGTCCTCCTCTTATTTGTCCTTGGAGTGGGTATATATTGGATCAATCGTCATCCGGGCGAAGACGGATCACTCCGTTTTCAATCCCGTCCACGATTGCCAATGACTTAAGATGAACTCCGGCTTCCCGCAGCTGGTTTCCGCCGGGCTGGAAGCCTTTCTCCACAGCAATTCCGACGCCGACAACAGTCGCCTTCTGCTGCTCGCACAGGCTCATCAGCCCGTGAACCGCCTGTCCGTCCGCCAGGAAGTCGTCGATGATCAGCACGCGGCTGCCGGCCGGCAGGTACCGCCGCTCAATCCGGATGGTATTGTGCGTCTTGTGGGTAAAGGAGTAAACCGGTGCCTGCACCGTCTCGTTATTCAGCACTGCGGTCGCGCTCTTCTTTGCGAACACAACCGGAAGGTCACCCAGTGCATGGGCCGCCGCCACCGCCATGGCAATGCCGCTGGCTTCCACCGTCAGGACCAGGTCGGGCTTATCATCACGGAATTCCTCCGCCCATGCTTCACCCATGGCAAACAACAGACCGGTATCAATCCGGTGGTTCAGGAACATATCCACTTTTACAATATCACTGCCGATTCCCTTGCCCTGACTGAGTATCATCTGGCGCAACGCTTCCATGTCCCGGCCTCCAAAACACGAACATTCCATCAAGGATGGGTAAAATTATACGATAAAAAACCGAATATTCAATAAAGAATATATTCCAAAAGTGTTAAATATAAGCCCTGTTTCCGGACATCCGTTTGCCTTTGAGGTTTGGGCTTTCCTGTGATAAAATACAGGTACTTACGGGAAAGGAAATGACCGTGTTGAAGAAACTGCTGCTGATTGTCAACCCCAATGCCGGTACCCGGCAGGCGCACCGCCTGCTGCCGGAGATGATATCCGCGCTGACCGCCGGCGGTTATCTTGTCACCGTCTGTGTCACGGACAAGCGGGGCGACGCATCGGTGTTTGCCCGCAGTCACGCCGGAGACGCAGACCTGGTCGTCGCCTGCGGCGGGGACGGAACGCTCAACGAAGTCGTTTCCGGCCTGCTTGCCGGCGGCCACACGACGCCGGTCGGCTATATTCCCGCCGGCAGCACCAATGACTTTGCCGCCACCCTCGGCCTTTCCCCGGACCTGCTCACCGCCTGTAACACGGTATGCGCCGGCACCCCCCGCACGCTCGATATGGGCCGGTTCGGGGCCGACCGGTATTTCTGCTATACGGCATCCTTCGGAGCGTTTACCAGCGTCTCCTGGTCCACACCGCAGAATATGAAGAATGTCCTCGGCCATGCCGCCTATATCCTGCAGGGAATCCGTTCCCTGGCGGATATCCGCCCCATTCATATGCGGATCACGGCGGACGGCACCGTCTATGAGGATGATTACCTGTTCGGGGCCGTCTGCAATTCCACCTCGCTGGGAGGGATCCTGAAGCTGGAAGACAGTCAGGTGGACATGAACGACGGCCGTTTCGAAACGCTGCTGATTCCGTTCCCGCCGAACCTGGGCATCCTCAACCAGATCATCGGCGCCCTGTCCTCCCGGAACTTTGAGGATCCGTCCCTGGTCTTCGTCCGGGCATCTTCCCTCACCTTTGAAGGCGCCCCTGAACTGGAATGGACCCTGGACGGCGAGGAAGCCACAGCCATCAATCCGCTGTCCATTCAGAACATACACAACGCGGTTCAGCTGATCTGCTGAACCGCGCTGTTTATTTTCCCGGGTACCTGACCGGTACCCTTTTTCTTTTTGCCGGTTTTTCCGCGCTTATAACCCCTTCATCCTTTCCATAATCCGTGCCGTGATGAACTTTCCAAACGCGGTCTGGGCTTCATGCTCTGCTTTTGCGCCGTCTCCGGTAAACCGCATTGTGCAGGGGTTTTCTGCCGACCATTTGTCCCACTGCGGCAGTGTCTCCCCGTTCAGGTCCTTCCCGTTCGGATTCCCGCTGCGGATGAAGTTGCAGAAATAGTCGCACATCTGCCGGGCCAGGTCATAGTGCCGCCCGGTGAACGGCCGCCAGCACTTGGCCAGCGTCTCAAACCAGAACCACAAGTCCGAGGAATGGAAGGTGCCCGGATTATCCCATCCCGGAATATCCGGATCAAAGCAATAGCAGTATCCGCCTTTTCCCTGCGCAGCTTTGTCACTGAGCACGCCCTTCACCGTACAGTCAATCCCGCTCACCGGGGCGTATCCCTGTCCCGGGATAGCCTTCCGGCTTTCCGGCGTCTGCAGGAATTCCGCGGCCTTTTCGCCGAACAGCCGCTTAGCTTCCGCTTCCAGGCCCTGCTCGTCCTTTGCGTCAATGGTGTTCATAAATTCCGTGCTGGTACTGCCGGCCATCATGTTCACGTCCACGCATTTCCCCTGCCGGTACAGGGCGATCGGATCGCCCACGCAGAAGATGTCGTCCTGCACCGTAAAGAACGGCACATGAGATTCCATATATTTCTCATAGCTGCGCTGCAGCTTCACCGCGTCCAGGGCCCGCGCTTCCTCCAGGGTCTTCACGCCCAGGTAATCAAAAAAGTCCTCGCCTTTCTTTTCCGCGTCCCGCAGCAGTTCCGGCCGGCCGACTTCCCGGCGGAGATACGGATCAAAGATCATCGCGCTCATCACAACGGCGTTTTTGAACAGTCCGCAGTTCCCCGGGCATGCCACCTGGGACATCACGCTTCCGCCGCCGGCGGACTGGCCGGCAATCGTCACCTGTTCCGGGTCTCCGCCGAAGGCTGCGATGTTCCGCTGCACCCAGCGCAGTCCGGCCTGCTGGTCCAGGTTGCCGAAATTGGCCGGGGCGTCCGGCTGCTGCGCGGTAATTTCCGGATGCGTCAGGAATCCCAGCGCGCCGACCCGGTAGTTAACCGTCACAACAACGATCCCCCGCCGGGCGATCCGCTCCCCGTCAAACTCCATCTCCGCCGGATATCCGCACTGCAGCCCGCCGCCGAAGAACCATACCAGCACCGGCTGCTTCTCATCCGCGCTCTTCGCGTTGGTCCACACATTCAGGTACAGGCAGTCCTCACCCATCGCAATCTCCGGGTCCACATGCCATTCCCGGCAGTAGATGTCCGTCCCGAGTCCGGGAATCCACTGCATGGAAATCGGCGCAAAGCGGTAGCATTCCTTCACACCGTCCCAGTTTTCGCAGGGCTGCGGTGCACGCCAGCGGTTCCTGCCGACCGGCGGTGCGGCAAAGGGGATTCCCTTGAATGCTGTAATCCTCGGATCTGCCGCTTCAATTCCGCGCACCCATCCGTTTTCCGTTTTCACCTGTCTCAGCATAGCTGATCCCTCCCGGCTCATCGCCTTCATATTTTTGCCTGGTATACACCGTCTCCGGTCTTTTCCCATACCGCATACAGCCCCGGAAGCGCTTCCGTCCCGCGTTCCGCGTCAATATCGAACCAGCCATTCCGGCCTTCCCGGTCAAATCCGCAGAATTCCTGCCACGCCGTCAGGATCGATGAAGGGTCTTCCCGTGCCACAGGCAGATCCTCCTTTTCACCAAAAAACGGGCACCCCGTGAGGAGCGCCCTTCGGGGTTCAGGTGAATGGTTTGAATCCCGGGGTTTCTGTCGGTTATTTTCCGTATCCGGTCTCGAATGCCTTCACGTTCATTTCCATGAACTTCGGGTTGATCACCTTCTGCAGGGCAGCCATCCACTTTTCCTTCGGGATGTCCGTGCATGCGGCAAAATGGCCCATCAGCACAATATTGACCGCCTTGGCGCTGCCGGCTTCAAGCGCCGGTCCCAGGGCGTCAAAATCATCAATATCAAAGCCCTTTGCCTTCATCTGGTCCAGCACGTCTTCGGGATAAGCCGCGGCGCCGGTAATCACGGGCATGGGGTCAATCTGCTGCGTATTGACGATAATCTTTCCGCCCTTCCGCAGGCATCCGGCGTACCGTGCCGCTTCCAGTTTCTCAAAGCTGATGATATAGTCGCATTCCCCTTCCGTCACAATGGGGGAATATACCTTGTCGCCGTAGCGGACATAGGTCACCACGCTGCCGCCGCGCTGGCTCATGCCGTGCACTTCGCTCAGCTTTACGTCATACCCTTCATCGGTCAGTACGGTTCCGAGCAGCCGGGAAGCCAGCAGGCTTCCCTGCCCGCCGACGCCGACAATCATGATACTGGTCGTCTTCATTCCTTATTCCTCCCCGATGGCGCCAAATGCGCACAGCTGTCCGCACACGCCGCAGCCGACGCACAGGGTCTTGTCAATCCGGGCTTTGCCGTCTTTGAAGCTGATGGACGGGCAGCCCATCTTCATGCACTTCCGGCAGCCCCGGCACTTGTCCGGATCCACCGTCAGCGGTGCCTTGGGCTTCACGTACTTCAGCAGGACGCAGGGCCGCCGGCTGATGATTACGGAAGGCTCCGCGACCGCCAGTTCTTCCAGCACCGCTTCCTCGCATGCCTTCAGGTCATACGGATCCACAACGCGCACCCGGTTGATGCCCAGCGCCCGGCACAGCGCTTCCAGGTCTACCTTGGCCGCCGGATCTCCCTTGATGTTGTAACCGGTGGTCGGATTCTGCTGGTGGCCGGTCATGCCGGTGATGGAGTTGTCCAGGATAATCACGGTGGAGTTAGTGGCATTGTAGGCGATATTCACCAGCCCCGTCATGCCGCTGTGCATGAACGTGCTGTCGCCGATCACCGCCACCGTCTTTTTCTCGGTCTCCTCCCCCCGGGCCGCGTTAAATCCGTGGATTCCGGAAACACTCGCTCCCATGCACAGGGTGGAGTCCAGCGCGTTCAGCGGCGCCACGGCGCCCAGCGTATAGCATCCGATATCGCCGAGCACGGTAATATGGTTTTTGACCAGGGTGTAGTACATTCCCCGGTGCGGGCAGCCGGAACACATCATCGGCGGACGTCCCGGCACAGCCGGCGCTTCTCCCTGCGCTTCCGGAATACCCGGAACCGCGATTCCTTCGGACAGGAACGCTTCCCGGATGGTTTTCTGGCTGAACTCGCCAATCTCGGAGAACAGGCCCTTGCCGGTCACCTCAATACCGAGCGCCCGGATATGGTTCTCCAGGATCGGATCGAGTTCTTCAATCACGTACAGTTTTTTGACCTGTGCTGCAAAATCCCGGATCAGCTTCTCGGGCAGCGGATTGGGCATGCCGATTTTCAGCACGCTCACGTCATCCCCGAAAACTTCCTTCACATACAGGTAGCTGCAGCCGGAGGTGATAATGCCGATTTCGCGGTTCTCCGCCATCTCCACCCGGTTGTACATGCAGTTTTCGGCCAGTTCCTTCAGCTTCGCCGTCCGTTCCTCCACCACGGGATGGCGGAGCTTGGCATAGCCGGGCATCATGATGTACTTGGAGGGCTGCCGGACATATTCCTTTACCGGAACGTCCTCCCGCTCCCCGATATCCACCATGCACTGGCTGTGGGCAATGCGCGTGCACATCCGCAGCAGCACAGGCGTGTCATATTCCTCGCTCAGGGCGAATGCGCTTTTCGCGAACGCATAGGCTTCCGCGGAATCGGAAGGCTCCAGCATCGGAACCTTTGCCGCAATCGCGTAGTGACGGGAATCCTGTTCATTCTGGCTGGAATGCATGGCCGGATCATCCGCCACGCAGATTACCATACCGCCGGTCACGCCGGTATAGCTCAGTGTGAACAGCGGATCCGCCGCCACGTTCAGGCCGACGTGCTTCATCGCGCAGGCGGAACGCATTCCCGCCAGGCTGGCGCCGAAGGCGACTTCCGTCGCAACCTTTTCGTTCGGGGCCCATTCAGAATGGATATCATCGTGCTTGGCCAGGAACTCAGTAATTTCCGTAGAGGGCGTGCCGGGATAGCTGGATACCAGTCCCAGGCCGGCATTGTACAGCCCCCAGGCCACCGCTTCGTTACCGATCAGAAGTTTTTTCATTTTCACAAGCCTCTTCAACCGTAATATCTGTTCAGCAGGCGCGTACAGCCCGCTTTGTCAGCTCCTGTTCTGGCTGTCCACCAGGCCTTCGCCGCCGTACATTTTCCGCAGCTTCGGCTTTTCGATCTTGCCGGTGGCGTTCCGGGGAACCGGTGCCAGGATAATTTTCCGCGGCCGCTTGTACCGGGGCATTCCCATGCAGAATTCCTGAATATCCTCTTCTGTGCAGGTTGCGCCGGGAACCAGCTCCACGATCGCCGCCGCGATTTCGCCCAGCCGCGCGTCCGGCAGGCCGATGACCGCCACGTCCTTGATCGGCGGATAGGCTGCCATAAAGTTCTCGATCTCGACCGGGTACAGGTTTTCACCGCCGGTAATGACCACGTCCTTCTTGCGGTCCACCAGGTAGATGAAGCCTTCGTCATCCTGCTTGGCCATATCGCCGGTCAGCAGCCAGCCGTCCTTCAGGGTTTCGGCAGTGGCCTGCGGGTTGTTGTAATAGCACACCATGACGCCGGGGCCCTTCAGGCACAGCTCGCCGACCTCACCCTGCTTCACCTCGGTGCCGTCCGGATTGATGATCTTGACCTGCCATCCGTATCCGGGGATACCGATCGCGCCGACCTTCCGCACATTCTCAATGCCCAGGTGCACGGCGCCGGGGCCGATGGATTCGCTCAGGCCGTAGTTGGTGTCATACTGATGATTCGGGAAATATTTCAGCCAGCGGTGGATCAGGCTCTGGGGCACCGGCTGTGCGCCGATGTGCATCAGCCGCCACTGGTTCAGCTGGTAATCCTCCAGCCGCAGCTCACCGCTGTCCAGCGCCGTCAGGATATCCTGCGCCCACGGCACCAGCAGCCATACGATCGTGCACTTCTCGTGGCTCACGGCTTCCAGGATCGTCTGCGGCCGGGTACCCTTCAGGATCACGGCTTTGCTGCCGGAAATCAGGCTGCCGAACCAGTGCATCTTCGCGCCGGTATGATAGAACGGCGGAATGCACAGGAAGCAGTCATCCCGGGTCTGGCCGTGGTGCGCCTGTTCCACCCGGGCGGAATGGATCAGGCTCCGGTGCTTGTGCAGGATTGCCTTCGGGAATCCCGTTGTGCCGGAGGAGAAATAGATCGCCGCATCATCATCCTCGGTCAGGGTGCACGGCGGGAAGCTGCTGCTGCTCTCGTTGATCAGCTCCGTCAGGTCATCCGCGAAGCTCGGGCATCCGGCGCCTTCATATACCAGGGAAACCTGGGGAATCCTGTCCGCGATTTCCTCCACGCGGCCGATAAACTCCGGCCCGAAAATCAGCATATTGCTTTCGGAAAGCTTCAGGCAGTATTCAATTTCATTCGCGGCATAGCGGAAGTTCATCGGCACCACCACAGCGCCGGTCTTCAGCACGCCGAAGTAAATCGGCAGCCAGTCGATGCAGTTCATCAGCAGGATGGCCACTTTCTTCCCCTTGCCGATATTATGGCTCCGGAGCATATTCGCAACCCGGTTGGCCTTTTCGTCGAACACGGCCCAGGTGATCTCCCGGCGGTAGTGCCGCTGCTTCACACTGGGCTCTACCAGTTCAAAGTCATGCCATGTGACCCGGCGGGTCTCCGGCTGGTCCGGGTTTATCTCAATCAACGCTGTATCGTCCGGCCATTCCCGGGCGTTTCTCTCCAGCAGTTCGATGATAGTCATCCTGTTCATTCCTTTCGGGTGATGCGGTATTCAGTGTTGTTTTCCGTGCGGAACGGCAGGCATCTCCGCAGGCGGACACTGTTAATAACTATACAAATTCAGCCCCGCAAAGTCAATCAAAGTCCAATAAAAGAACATCCGTTCCCGCCCAGTCCGGAACGGATGTGAAGCACATCTTTTCCCCGGTCACCGGATGCTTCATCTCCAGGTACGCGCTGTGGAGGGCAAACCTTCCCGCGAACCGTTCCGGGTCCTCGGTGCCGTACAGGAAATCCCCGTGAACCGGGCAGCCGATCGCGCTCAGGTGTACCCGGATCTGGTGGGTCCGGCCCGTCTTCAGCTCCAGCAGGATCAGCGCTCCGCCGTCTTCCGTCCCGTGCAGCACCCGGTACCGGGTTATACTCCGTTTTCCGTCCGGGGTGATGATCCGTTTCACGGATGCCTCCGGCGCTTTGCCGATCGGGAGGTCGATCACGCCCTCCCGCTCCGCCGGTATGCCGTCTGCCAGCGCCAGGTAACGCCGGATAAAGTCCGGCCCGTGCAGTTTCCGCTGCATCAGGTGCTGGGCGTAGGGGGTTCGGGCAACCACCATCAGCCCGCCGGTTCCCTTGTCCAGACGGTTGACCGGCCGGTACACAAAATCCTCCGGGCATCCGAAATAACTGTACAGGGCATTCTCCAGGCTGTCATCCGGATGGTTCCGGCTGCTCTGGCTGGCCAGCGGGGACGGTTTGACAACCACCATCAGGTGTTCGTCCATATACGGGATATCCAGCGGAATATCATACGGCTTGAGCGCATATACCGGCCGGTCCTCCGCCGGAATGAACGACACCGTATCCCCGGCCTGTACCCGGGCGTCGGTATGCACAGGTTCACCGTTCAGCAGGATCCGTCCGTTCCATTTGGCGCTCTTCATGGCGGAGTAGCTTACTTCCATCGAGCGCCGCAGGATATCCCGGATCCGCCGGCCGTCCTCATCAGCTTTGACCTGGTATTCCATATGCAGTATCTTTGCCTTTCCCCCGCCGGTTATGTATGCTCACCGGTCGGATTGACGTGGATCATGATGTGCTTGACCGCCGGGAATGCCTGCTCAATATCATTGTGCACCGTTTCGGCAATCTCATGTGCCTGCTGCAGCGGCATGCTGCCGTCCACTGAGATTTCCAGCTCAATATAGATCCGGTTGCCGAACTGCCGCGTCATCATTTTGTCAATATGCGCCACGTCCGGATGGCTCAGTACATTCTGCCGGATCGCCCGGTCGGTTTCCTCGTCGCAGCTGTGATCCACCATTTTGTCCACCGCGTCGCGGAAAATATCACAGGCAGCCTTCACAATCATCACACAGATCACCAGGCTGGCGATCGGGTCCAGGATCGGAAGCCCCATCCGGGCGCCGCCGATACCGATCAGCGCGCCGATGGAGGACAGCGCGTCGGAACGGTGATGCCATGCATCCGCCATCAGTGCGCCCGATCCTGTTTCCTTTGCTGCAGCGCAGGTATAGTGGAACATACCCTCCTTTACGGCAATGGAGATCACGGCTGCGATCAGGGCAAGCAGTCCGGGCACAGCGGGCGGTGTCTGGTTTGCCTCCGCAATCGTCCGGATCCCCTGGTAGCCGATCATCAGTCCGGTCGCCAGCAGCATGCCCGCCAGGATAATTGCCGCCACACATTCCAGCCGTTCATGGCCGTATGGATGCTCCCGGTCAGACGCTTTCCCGGCTGCGCGCATTCCAATCATCACAATGACCGTGCTCAGCACGTCCGATGCGGAATGTACCGCGTCGGAAACCATGGCGCCGGAACGGGCAATCAGGCCGGCTGCCAGCTTTAATACAGACAAGCCAAGGTTGATGAACATCGTCACCCGCGCGACCCGCATCGCTGTATGGGAATCTTCCCGGGGCTCTGTTTTCTCCGTTTGCTTCATATCTCTCTCTTCTTTCCGGTTCAGCACTTTCCGCTATTATATCCCGCCCATTCACCCTTGTAAACGGGCGTTGTCCGTTCTGATTGTGACGAAATCCGGAAAAAGAGTCCAAAACTGTTGACATTATCCTGAAAAGTGAGTTATATAAGGAAAGCTGCCGGTAAAACTGAACCGGCAGGCGGGAAAGAAGGATGAATCAAATGGTAAAAATCAATGTGATTTCCGGTTTCCTCGGTGCGGGCAAAACCACACTGATCAGGAAACTGCTGACCGGCAGCCTCCGCAATGAAAAGGTGGTCCTGCTGGAGAATGAATACGGTGAAATCGGCATCGACGGCGGCTTCATGAAAGACGTCGGAATCACCGTGACCGAGCTGAACGCCGGCTGCATCTGCTGCACCCTGGCCGGTGATTTCCAGGCCGCTGTGGATCAGCTGATCGATACCTACCATCCGGACCGGATCCTGGTGGAGCCCACGGGCGTCGGCAAGCTCAGCGAAATCCTGTCCGCTGTGGAAAAAGCGAAGGAGCGCCATCCGGAAATCGAAGTCGGCGGCAGCGCCACCGTGGTGGACGCCGGCAAGTGCCGGATGTACATGAAGAACTTTGGTGAATTCTTCCTGGACCAGGTAAAGAGTGCCTCCACCGTCATCTTCAGCCGCACCCAGCTTCTGGACGCGGACCGTGTGGAAAAGAGCCGCCTGCTGATTGCCGAAGCCCATCCGGATGCCCGGATCATCACCACCCCCTGGGATGATATGACGCCGGACTTTATGCTGGATGTGATTGAAAACGGCAAGCCGGTTTATTTCGCGCCGCTTGAGGATGATGACGACGATGACGATGATGAGGAAGAGCATCATCACCACCATCACGATCATGACGATGATGAACACGAACATCATCACCATCATGATGACGACGATGATGATGACGATGATGACGATGATGAACATGAGCATCATCACCATCACGGCCATGACGATGACGATGATGAGCACGAACATCACCATCATCACCACGGTCATGAGGGGCATGAGCATCATCATCACCACCATCACGGCGCGGATGGCCATGATGCCGATGAAGTCTTTGATACCATCGGCCTGGAAACCGCCCGCCGCTATGAACAGGATGAGATCCGCGCCATGCTGGACCGCCTGTCCGATGAAGAGGAATACGGCCGTGTCCTTCGGGCCAAGGGTATCCTCCAGAATGCTGCGGGTGAATGGTTCCAGTTTGACTATGTCCCCGGCGAAACCGATATGCGGAATGGCAGTGCGGACTATACCGGCCGCCTGTGCGTGATCGGTACCAGCCTGAACGAGAAAGCGATTACGGAGCTGTTTCAGTTATGATTCGCAAATTCGTGCCGGTTTACCTGATTACCGGCTTCATTGAAAGCGGCAAGACCACCCTCGGCCTCACGATCCTGGGCAATGAACGCTTTACCAACGGCGGCAAAACCCTGGTGATCTGCTGTGAGGACGGCGAAGCGGAATGGGATGCCAAATCCCTGGAGAAGAACAACGGTGTCCTGGTAATGCTCGACAGCTCTGAGGAACTGAATTCCCGGCTCCTGGCGGACCTGGAAAACGAGCACAAGCCTTCCTGTGTCATCATGGAATACAACTCCATGTGGGGACTGGAAAAGCTGGACACCCTGATCCTCCCCCGTCTCTGGGACTGGGCCCAGGTGGTCACCACTGCTGACGGCACCACTTTCGAAAACTACATGACCAACATGCGGAAGCTGCTGACCGATCCCATGAAGACCGCCGATATGATCACGATCAACCGCTGCGGTCCGGATTTCAACAAGAGTTCCTGGCGCAAGCAGCTTCGTGCGATGAACAATGCCGCCACTATCTTCTTCGAAAATCTCGACGGCACGGTGGATGACGGAATCCGGGATGAAGACCTGCCCTATGATATGAAGGCAGAAACCATCGCCATTGCGGAAGACCAGTTCGGTATCTTCTATGTGGACAGCATGGACCATCCTGAACGTTATGACGGAAAGAAGGTCCGGCTCGTCGGCCAGGCCTGGAAGCGTCCCGGTTTCCCGAAGGGCTTCTACTATTTCGCCCGCAACGCGATGACCTGCTGCTCCAATGATATTGCTCCCTGCGGCTGGGTCTGCAAGGGTGAGCGCACACCGGACAACAAAACCTACTTCACCCTTACCGCACGCTGTAAAATGGTGCAGTCACCGGACGGGCAGGTTGCGCTGATGCTCAACGAACTGAATGCGGAGCGCGCCAAGACGCCCCGCGAGGAACTGGTATCCTTCGTCAACCTGTAATCACTGTTCATCTCCGGCCGGCCTTCGGGCCGGTCTTTTCCTTTTCTCCGGCGCGGAAATGCTTGCTTTCCCCCGGGAAAAGGAATAGAATGAAGTTTACAGATAAAGCATCATCCGGGAAAGGAGGCTGCGGCATGCTGAGTGAAGAGAGAAAAGCGTTTGAACGACTGTCGTTTAAAGTGCTCATGGTTGTGCTTGTCCTGCTGGCAGCTTATTTCCTGGTTCCGCAGGTCTGGGATAAACTGTCTCCCTTCTTCATCGCAATCCCCCTGGCTGCCATGCTGCAGCCGGTCATCCGTTTCTGTTTCAGAAAGCTGAAGCTGAAAAAGAGCATTTCGTCACTGATCCTGGTGCTTCTGCTGCTGGGGCTGGTTATCGGAGTCCTGATATGGCTGATCGGCCTGGTAACCAGCATGGTCAACCCCTTCTTTGCTCAGTCGGAAGACATTGTCACCTCCACCATCGGTACCATCCGCCAGGCAGTCAACAGTCTGATGCAGTATACCTCCGACAACTTCACCCCGGAGATCCAGGCACAGATCAGCAAGGCATTGTCTGATATGATCGAGAGTCTGAGAGTATGGGGTTTGTCGGCATCCGGCGCCATTGCTTCCTACCTGGTCAACCTGGCCACCGGTTTCCCCTATTTCATCATCTACACTACCTTCCTGGCGATGGCGCTGTACTTCATTGCCCGGGATTATGACGATATCCGCAGCTACCTGCCCGGCGGAAAACGCCGCAACCAGTCCAGCAACACCACCCAGCTTACAAACTCCGCCATCCGCAGCCTGATCGGCTACCTGCGGGTACAGGGCACCTTCTCCCTGATGGTGCTGGTCGTCAGCCTGATTGTCCTCAACGCGTTCCGGTTCCCGTATGCCAGCGCCATCGCGATTGTCGCCGGCATCATGGAAATGATCCCCATGGTCGGCAGCGGCCTGCTCTATATCCTCATGGGCATTATTTACCTGCTTACCGGCAATATTGCCGCGGCGGTCCAGGTACTTGCGCTCACCGCGGTACTGCAGCTGGCGCGCCGCCTGCTCGAGCCGAAGCTTATGTCCAACTCCATCGGCATCACTCCCCTTGAAAGCCTGATCGGTATGTTCGTCGGTCTCCGGGTCGGCGGGATCGTCGGCCTGATCGGCGGTCCGGTGGCAATGGCCGTGCTGGTCGGTGCCTTCCGCGGAAAGATTTTCGAATCCATGAAGCGGGATTTCTTCTGCCTCGTCACATACCTGCGGAACCGCTGGAGGCCGGCTGTGCCGGATCCTGCCCCTGTGCCGGATATTCCGGCAGAACCGGAAACATCTGAACCGCCGGTCAAAGAAGAATAAGCAAGCATCCTGCCGGACCTTCGGGTCCGGTTTTTTCATCCTTCTCTTTCGGTCTTGCAAAAAAGTGCCGTTCCCCGTATAATCTTTCAGGCTGCGGGCATCTGCCCGTACGAAAACAGAGAGCAGTTTTTCCCGGGAGGATTCAGGATGGCGGATATCGTGGTAATCGGCGGCGGCGCGGCCGGAATGGCAGCAGCCCTGTTTGCCGCGCGTGCCGGTGCGTCGGTGATCCTGCTGGAGAAAAATGAGAAGCTGGGCAAAAAGGTTTACATCACCGGCAAAGGCCGCTGTAA
>Ga0310694_10002287_pt1 | contig 19925 bp, 12 predicted proteins | sample 174DNAGHGhighgp2_FD_203884 | JGI IMG/M metagenome (GOLD analysis project Ga0310694, IMG submission 203884) | Sheep rumen microbial communities from Palmerston North, Manawatu-Wanganui, New Zealand - 1742 DNA GHGhigh gp2 (v2) (version 2) | ecosystem: Host-associated > Mammals > Digestive system... | reverse complement strand
ACGTCATATTGGAAAAACGCAAGAATAACCTTTGGGTCAAATACCCCACCCCTGCCCCTCCCCTCAAGGGGCGGGGATATGCGCACCTCCCTTTTGCTCACGACATTCTCACTCGTAGTGCAACATCCCCGCCCCTGTAGGGTCAGGTCTTGTGCCTGACCGCAAAGGGGTCAGGGGTGGGGTCTGTAACTTCAACGCCAAGAGACCGTGTCCACACCCAGAGCGCGGAAAACGTCATATTGGAAAAACGCAAGAATAACCTTTGGGTCAAATACCCCACCCCTCCCCCTCCCCTCAAGGGGCTGTTATCGGTAACTTTGCGTCGTCGGATTTTGGTAAAGTAAAATCGTCATGATTTGGTAAAGAGAAAGGCATCGCGTACTTTTGTATTTTTCCACCATACAACAATACCGATGCCCGTATCCAAGACTTTCAAAAAATTGAGAAAGTATCAGATGTGGTACAAAGTTAACGAATTATTTTCAAACGGCCTCAACAAGACTTAGATTTCTTTGGTTGTAGGCCTTCTGTCAGTCGATTTCCTCGAGCAGTTCCTTGGCCGTCTCCTGAACGGTCGAGTCTTCGTGACTTAGTTCCTTGAGTATGGCTGCTGCCTTGTCTTTCTCTCCTTTCTTGAGAAGCACCTGTGCCTTGATGAGTTTCAAATCCATCAGTTCTGCTTCCGCTTTCTTTAATTCTTTTCGTGCCTCCTCCGGGGATGATGGTGCTTCTGCTTCACCGGCGTATTCTGCGGGGATGCTGTCGACAAAGTTCTTGTAATGCTCTATCAAACCCTCGCAGTTCGTCACTTTTCCTTCCACGTTTTCAAGGGCTTTTGCATATTCCTTGTTTCCCACGAGCGAATCCACTTCCTTGTTGAAGGCACTGCTTTCTCCGCTACGGATGGGCGGGTCGCTGACATCTGTTGTTTCCATATGCAGGTAGAGGAAGGCTACCAGTACGGCGACAGACATGAGAACGGCGGCATACATCCATTTCCTTTTGGAGGATGAGGAAACAGGTCTTTCCTTTTCACTTCCAGCATTCCCTTGCCCCGGCTTCTCTTCCTGTCGGGCGTGCCCATTGGCCTCCTGCTTGAGGGCCTTCGCAAGCAGATATTGCTTTTTCAGCTCCTCGTCGGCTTCCATCTCAGCCTCGAAAGCCTTCTTTTCCTCTTCAGTCATCCTGCCCAGCAGGTGCCTTTCTATCTTGTCTTGAATGTGTGAGTCCATTTTGTGAATGATTTAGGTGTCTGTGCATGACACCGAGTTTGATTCAGGTGAAGATGTTGGTGTGCGTGATGCCGTATGGTCTCCCGTTTTCGAAGCAAAGATAGTGCAAATATATGAATCTGCCAAAAAAAGCTAACGTTTTTCTTACAATATGTGAGGTAAGTTGGTGTGTTTGATGTGTGAAAGTAACCGGTGAAAGATTGAAAACAGACATTTCAGCTTGTCGGTCTCGCAGCACTTGGGGGCGGAGCACTCGGCATCTTACTTGTGTCTCTTCTCATAATTTACAATGAAATCTACATTTGCTTTTTCTACTGCATTGAAAGAATTCGCTACGGTTACGGTATTATTTGTGTAGGGGTGATACCAGGAAAATTGCTTGAAATATTCTGCCAACCAGGCCGTTTTGAACTCATAGCCATGCCATGCGTACATATAATTACGTATGATTGTTATTTCTTCCTGGGTCTTCCCGTCAAGATCGGCATCGGTGAGATAATGGGTGTCTAAGATATAGCCGCTGTTGTTCTCTTCCGTCCCTTTATTGTCGTCGCCCTTCTTTCCCGAGTCATCGACATAGTCATCTTTTGTCTTGACTTTTGCAGGCTCTTTCTCAACCTTTTTTGATTGTTTTTTAAATGGATTGTCCACAACCTCCTTGGAACCTGGTGTCTCTTCTGCTATGACTATATCCTCATCCTCGGATGTCGATTCCACCACCAATAGCGCGACTATTCCTAAAGCCACCACGCTTAATACGATAGCCAATGTCTTCCACCATTTGGAGGATTGGGGTTGAGCGATAGCAGGTTGAGGATTGATGGTTGGGCGATGGGGTGAGGGGTCTGCTGGTTGTCGTTGCGGGCGACCATCCTTTGCCTCACTACCATCATTTATAAAATATGTATTTTCATTTTGTGTTTGTTCAACAATGGGAATGGTGAGTTCCTCGGTTGACATGTTGGAGAGAAGAGTGTCGAGTTCCTCCACTGATTGATAGCGGTTGCGCAAGATGGGAGCCATGGCTTTGAGAACCACTTTTGCCAACTGCTGTGGTACCCTGGCCTGTTGGAGAGGCTGTATGGGAAGTCCGTTGTTGAGTACCACCGACGAGCTGGGTGGCACGATGCCGGTGAGCATTTTATACATCGTGGCCCCCAAGGCATAGATGTCGAGTGTGACGGGCAGAGAGCCGTCTTGCCGGTAGTTGGCTTGCTCTATGGGTGCATAGCCCTGTGTGCCAAGCCCTATGGACGTGCTATCCTCTGGCATGCCTTTTTCATCGTATTGCTTGGAGAGTCCGAAATCAATGAGCTTCACCTCTCCCTTGGAAGTGAGCATGATGTTTTTGGGCTTGAGGTCGAGGTGCAGCATTCGGTTTCCATGCATGTATTGCAGTGCGGCGCACACCTGCCTTGTGATTTCCACCGTCTCGACGGCGGAAAGTCTGACTTTCGCCTTTATCAAGTCGTCCACCGTGCCACCATCGAGGTATTCCATCACATAGTAGGCGGTGTTGTTCTCCTCGAACACTTCGAGCACCTTCACGATGTTGTCATGTTGCAGACGTGATAGGTTTTCCGCCTCGCGGATGAACTTCCGCTTGTAATCTTTCACCAAGGAGCTGTCTGTATGCTTCACGGTGGTGCCATCGTCCGACCGGCTGTTCAATGTAGACATGTAAAACTCTTTGATGGTCACGTTGACATCGATGGCCATGTCGCCTAAGTCGCCGCGGAGCGAAGTGTGGGTGGTTGCAAGGTAAGTGATGCCGAAAGCACCATTACCCAGCATGTTGACGATGGTGTATTTGCCATTCTTCAGTGTGGCTCCATTTCTTAGAGGTGGCATCTTGTAGGTCTTTTATCCTGTTTGGTTATCATCTTTCAATCATTTCTATACTATACTTTTTTCAAAGTCAAGGTGGTTTTTCCCAGGACGATGGTGTCGCCGAACTCAAGGTCTTCTGTTTTTCCTATGCGCAACTCCCTTCCACACAGCAGGACGCTGTTTGTCGCTCTTTCCACGGTCAATTTGTACTCATAGGTCTCTCTCCCTCGTGGGGAGTATTTCTTTGTTACTTCAATGCAGACGGAGCGGGCACTGGCATGTTCGTCCTTGAGCGAGAGATCCGATGGTCTGTCCTCATCCCTCCTTCCAATGTAGTTCTTTCCCACACGGAGTATGTATTTCTTTCTTCCTGTGCGGCTCCACCAGACAAGCTTGGCATCCGATTCCGGTTGTCTGTTCAAAATGTTCTTTCCTTGAGGGGGGCTTTGAACCTGCTTTTGCTGATTGGTGTTTTTGCCCTCGTTGGTTTTGGGTGGGTCATATTCCGTTGGAGGGTCTTCCTGTTTCTTTTGCCGGTTGGTGTTGCCGCCCCCGACGGCATCGGGATAGGCATATATTGTTGGAGTGTCTCTCTTCCGCGTTTGCTTCTTTACGTTTGTGGCATCATCCGGGAGGTCATGGGGATAGACGGTTGCAGGGTCTTCCTTTGTTTTTGGCTTCTTTTGGTTCTTGCCTTCTTTCGGTGGATTGTTGCCCGAGGAGGTTGCAGGTTTTTCTTCTTGGTCGTCATACCTGTAATTCGTGTCTTCTTTCTTGTTGTCATGAATGCTGTAGTCAGTGTCCACATCCTCTGAGTCTTGGTCGTAGATGGTCTTTGGGTCGTTGTCTGTTTCGGCGGCATTCACAATGATGTCTGCGGAACATCTCTCACATTTGATCAGCTTGACTCTTTGAGCAGCATCATCAAATTTGAAGATGATGTTCCACTTGCATTTAGGGCAAACCACTTTGTAAAGGGTATTGTGGAGTGCAGGTGTGGAAACTTCGTAATACCCCCTCCCCTTGGCAAGTTCCGCTTTTCCAAGAATTGGGATGTTGCTTTTGTCTTTCGACTTATCGATATTCTTACCAGGCTTGCTCATATTTGGTATCGTTTGATATTTGACATTGGCAATAGGTCGTGTTCAGTTGCAAAAATAATGAAAGTTTTCATATCTTGCTCTTTTTTTCCTGTTTTTTTCTCTTTGGAGGTGTTTTGGGGGGGCGATGGGGGCGATGGGGTCGGAGTGGTCGGAGTGATCGGAGTGGTCGGAGTGATCGGAGTAATCGGAGTAATCGGAGTGGTCGGAGTAATCGGAGTGGTCGGAGTGGTCGGAGAAATCCCCCAAGAAGGCTGTAAAAGTGAGCATCTAAGCTTCGCTCGATTGTCGGCTACGCCTCGGCAGAGCAAGCATGCTTGACTTTGCACTCGACATGCACGACAATTGTCCCTTTAACTCCCGAAAACAGTGTACATATGATAATGACGATTTTAGCGGATTGCAAATCCTGATATTTTTTACATCGGGATTGCAAATCCCGATGAACATTCTTGGCGTTGGTTGCAAGTATACATATGTCCCTTTAACTCCCCTTTAACTCCTTTTTAACTCCCCTTTAACTCCTAAAAAAACCTTTTAACTCCCGAAAGTGGATTTCCTGTCATTTCTTGATTCTGAGGACGGGGGCAATCTGGTTGCAGGGAGTTGCGGGCAGGGAGACCTCCAGGCCTTCGGCTGTCTGGTGTGCTTTCAGTTTCCCATATCCGAGGAGAAAGACGGATGAGATGGGCTTGCGGAAATCGGGGTTGCCCTTTGCCAGCGATTTGATGCGCAGTTTCCCGTCCGTGGGCCATCCCATCGCTGTGACATACAAGAATTTCTTCGTTTGGTTGAAGCGGATGTCACGGTAGTCCATGTTGGCGAACTGGCCGTCGTTGAAGCCTTGGGCGTTGATTTTGATGTCTTTTTCCGCCACGGGTCCTTCGCCGAACCTCACCCACGGGCGTGTGCCGAAGATGCTTTCACCGTTGACCGTCATCCACGCCTCCAGGTCGTCCAGGATTTTCGACTCCTTGTCATCGTAGGTGCCGTCGGCCCTTAAGGGGATGGAGAGCAGCAGGTTGCCGTTTTTTGACACGATGTCCACGAGTTGCTTCACCACGTTGGCGGCGCTCTTGTATCGATTGTTTTCGTAGATGCTGGTGTTGTAGTGCCAGCCGCCGATGCAGTTGCATGTCTGCCACGGTTCGGGGACTATCTCGTTGGGGGCTCCGCGTTCCACGTCCCAGGTGAGGGCCTTGCGTTGCTCCTCGTCGAGGATTTTCCCGAGCACCACCGCCCTTGGGTTCTTGTTGTAGAGGTGGGTGGTGATTTTCAGGCCGCAGTCGCTGATGGGGTGGAAGGGAAGCACCGTCACGTCGAAGTAGATGAGGTCGGGCTGGTAGCGGTTGATGGCGTCGAGCGTGCGGTCGTAGAAGTTGGTCACGAACTCCTGTGATGGCGGATAGGCACCGTTCTCCCAACCCCATTGCCGGTGTATGCTGTTGTTCGCCCACGAACGGTCGCTCATGGGGTGGTCTTGGCGGTAGAGCATCTGAGGGTCGTAGCCTTCCCACCATTTTCCCTTGCCATCCTCCTTCGTCAGTTTGCCATCATAATAGATGCCTGCCTTTGAGCCGTTCACGTCATAGCGTTGCGCCGGCTCATACCATGTCCACGCATGGTCGGCGTGGAAGGAGATGCCAAGGGGCAGTCCGTGCTTCTTCGCAGCTTTCGCCCATCCGTCGAGGATGTCTTTCTCGGGGCCGATGTTCTGGGAGTTCCAGGGTTGGTATTTGGAGTCCCATAGGTCGTAGTTGTCGTGATGGTTGCCCAGGACGAAGAAATACTGTGCGCCGCACCGCTTGTAGCGTTCCACGAGTTTGTCGGGGTCCCATTTTTCTGCCTTGAAGAGGGGCAGGACATCCTTGAAGCCGAACTCCGACGGGTGGCCGTAGTGTTCCACATGCCATCTGTAGGCGTCGCTGCCCTCTATGTACATGTTGCGGGCCATCCAGTCGCCGCTGCCCTCCACGCATTGTGGTCCCCAATGTGCCCAGATGCCGAATTTCGCGTCGCGGAACCATTCCGGTGTCTGGTGGGTCTTCAGAGATTCCCAGGTGGGCTGGAACTTGCCTGTCTGCATCGGTTCGTGGACTTCAGAAACGGGCACTTGGTAAGTGGTCTGTGCATTGGCTGTCATCAATGTCAGTGCCAAGGCCAGGGTCAGGGTGGTATTCTTTTTCATAATGGTTCAATTTAGGGTGAAGTGCTCCTGTGCTTTTCGGAAACAGCAAGAGAATGTGCAAAAATAGAAAAAAAAATGAAAATAGAGCCTGCGATGAACAAAAAAACATATAACTTGAATTATTTATGGAAATCAATCTCTTGTGAATAATATAGGGTAGATAGCGCCACAAGGCTTGGGCAAACTCCCATAGGCTTCATAGGCAAGCACTTCATAAAATAGATTGTCAGCGGAAAAAGGATATGGTGTGTAGTGTGAGACAGGCCTTTTGGAGAAAAAGGAAAGCCTCCGATAACTTCAACAGCTTGTTCTGTCTGCTCCCCCCCGACAAACGAAGCGGCGGAATCGGGCGCGGTTGATTCGTGTAAGTTTTCTACCTTGCAACTCGAAAAAACTATTGTCAGATGATAGAATCAAGCGGTGCAAGCTATCTATATATTGCAAACAATAAGACAAGGTAAAGAACGGCTAGATGGAAAGAACACGCAAACTCATTCAAAGAGGAAAGCATCTCGCTTACTTGCTGCGCCATGACAAACACTATCGTTTCGACGAGCATGGGTGGCGTGAAGTGAGCGACTTGATGGAAAACCATGGCTACACGATGGATGAACTGGAAGAAATCGTAGCGACGAACAACAAGCAACGCTATGAGTTCTCCGAAGACAAAACGCGCATCCGTGCACGACAGGGACACAGTGTCGAGGTGGATGTGGAACTGGAAGAGACCACGCCCCCCGACGTGCTCTACCACGGCACGGCGACCACGGCAGTGGAGTCCATTATGCGACAAGGCCTGCTCAAAGGCAAACGGATGCACGTCCACCTGTCGGCAACAATCGAAACGGCTACCAACGTGGGTAAACGACACGGCACCCCCGTGATTCTCCGCGTAGATGCCAGGAGGATGCATGAGGACGGCGTCAAATTCTTTCTGAGTCGGAATGGTGTCTGGCTCACGGATTTTGTAGATGTAAAATATATTAGCGAAACAACAATGGAAGACAATCAACAGACAACCAGAAAAGGTCAACAAATGACCGATGACAATATGAATGAAAAGAGTTCCCAACAAACGGATTACTTCAACCCGGAAACCAACACGCTGGACATCCGCTCCAATGGGGCGTACCCCTCAGGCGTGCTCAGCAACCTCTGCAGCAACGGCTTCCGCTTCGAAGGCATGGTGTGCGGCAGCATGGAGGGCTTCTTGCAGTCGCTGAAGCAGCAGGACCTCGGCAAGCAGCGCCAAATCTGTCAGATGAAGGGTGGCAACGCGAGAAAGCGGAGCGTCACTTCATGGCAGACCGACCAGATCGTGTGGTGGCGAGGAAAGCCCATCGACCGACAAGGCGACGAATATCAGCAGTTGCTCCGCAGGGCTTACAAGACGATGTTCGAACAGAACGAGCGTTTCCGCGCGGCTCTGATGTCCACACGAGGCGTAACCCTCACACACACCACAGGCGAGAACAACCCCTATAAGACCATCATCACCCCCCAGGAGTTGTGCAGCATTCTCACCGAACTGCGCGAGGACTATGACAAGCGTCCCAAGAACCTGGAGAAGCCCAAGCCAAAGATGAACTTGAGACATGTCGTCTTCTCCCATGGGAAGGAGAGCGGTCCCTTGGGGCACAAGATTCAACGCCTCATGGCAGAGGCGGAACTCTTTGGCTTGAACACCATCTCCGTGGACTACCGGGAGTGTGAGACCGCCGAGGACCGTGTGGCCCTCCTCAAGGAGACGCTCAGCCAGTTGGACGCCCTGCCACGACAGGTCGTGCTTGTCGGTTCAAGCATGGGAGGGTATGTTTCGACCGTAGTGGCAGGCGAACAGCCTTATGCCGGGTTGTTCCTCATGGCTCCGGCCTTGTGGATGCCTGCCGAGGAATATGCTGTGCAGGACTATCAGCCTCAGGCTGCCCATGTGGAAATCACCCACGGGCTGCACGACGAGGTTGTGCCCTATGAAAACAGCTTGCGATTCGTCCGGGAGCACGACAATGTCATCTTGCACCTCGTCCCCGACGACCATCGCCTGAAGGTGTCGCACGATTTCCTCGCTTGCCAATTCAAGCGGATGCTGGAAGAATTGTCAACACTTGACAGATGAATCATAAATTTCCATTTCCTTTCCTTTGTCATATGATTTTTTTCCCCTATTTTTGCAAATGTTTGTTTGGTGGGTCGATGACGTTGGCAACACAGCCCTGTTTGTCGGACGCTTTACATCAGCAACAACATTTGTTAACTTCAATACAATAACATCATGAAAAAAACAAGTTTGATTTTTGTAATGTGTCTGTTGCCTTTCTTGGGTTATGCACAATTCGATGACGACGAGGAGGGCATCGTAGCCATTGGTTTCGACTATGACATCGAAGGGGTTGAACCTGTGGATGCCGAAATGATGACCTTCCGCTTGTATGACTATGAACACTATCTGAAACAGTCAATGGTATGGAAGAAACAGACAGAAGCAAAACCCCACGATGCCAGTGCCTGGCTCAATTACTTCAGATATTCCCGCTACACGTGTTTTTTTGATTATGAAATAGACAGGGACTCGCTCTTGACGTCCATCGTTGACGATATGGGGAAAGTCATCCCCGATACCTATGTATACAATACATGCAAGTATTTTATAAGAAATACCGAAGATGGCTTGAATGAATATGCAGAAAAGGCTCTCAAGCAACTGCCTGCAAAAATGACGTTCTTTGACTATGACACTTGGTACTGCTATTTGCGTACCAAAAAAGACAAGTCCGAGTATGAGCCTTTTGGCAAGGAATACCTTGCCTCCGGTCTTTATTCCCAGGAACTCATCAAACATAATATGAACGAGTTGGATGGGTTGGCGAAAAATGCCATCTATGTGGGCAATGGTGATGCCACTGTGATACCCAAATGGCTGATTGCCGATGCCATGGGGAAGCATCGTGACAAGCTCGTCTTGTGTTATCCTTACTTGCAAGATCCCGAATACTGCAAGAGAATATTCAATGCCCTCGGAATCGGCGAGGTGCCGCAACATGAGGGTGAGTTTGAATACTATGAGGATTATCAGAATTATATAAAAAGCATCATCATGACGATTGCCGAGCGTACGGGGCGTGAGCTGTATTTCTCAAAAAACAATGGAGAGGACATCAACGACTTATGGTTTGGGGACTTGTATGATGAGGGGCTCGTTTTCCATTATTCTCCTAAGGAGATTGATGCAATGAAGATGAAGAAGCATAATTATGAGAAAGTTTACGACCTGTCTTACCTCCTTCAACCAATGGGCGATAACGCATGGAATACCGACAAACGCATGTGCGTGCAAATGATTCCGTCTTTCGGGGATTTGCTAAGTTATTACAAGGCAAATGACAAGAAGCGCTATTCGGAGTTATATTCCATGTTAAGCCATGCCTTGGAAAGGTCGAAAGATATCATTGATGAGTCGGATTTGGATTATTTCAATGACATCCTCAATGGGGAATTCGAGTAAAAGCAAAAAGCGACCGAAATGAAATTGATAGAATGCTGCCTTCATAAAAAACAGAATTAATAGAACACACTTAAAACACCGATATTCATGGATACAAAATTGCAAGACAGGATACGCGGGTCGCTGATCGGTGGGGCCATCGGCGACGCACTGGGTTACCCCGTGGAGTTCATTCACTCCTTCAAGGGCATACAGAATAAATATGGTGAGCGTGGCATCACACGGTTGGACACGAAACAGCATTGGTTGGGTGACAACGAACAAGCCGGCAAAGCCGTCGTTTCCGATGACACGCAGATGACGCTCTTCACAGCCAACGGACTGCTGAACGCCAAACGGTTGGGGCAGCCATTGAAAATGAGCGTCGCCTATGCCTACGTCGAGTGGTACCTGACCCAGACCCATAAAAAAACAAGAAAGTTCAACGACTGCTGGATTGCACAGATTCCCGAACTGAACAAACTCCGTGCACCCGGAAACACATGTTTGTCGGCGCTGCATGACATCTATTCCGGCCTTGAGCCTTTCAACAATAGCAAGGGCTGCGGCGGCGTGATGCGCATCGCACCCATCCCCCTCTATGCCGCCGTCGATGGCAGGCTCAGCATCGAGGATGCCGACCGGCTCGCCGGCGATGCCGCTGAAATCACACACCTTCATCCCCTGGGGTTCATTCCCGCAGCGTTGATGGCACACGTCATCTACCGTCTCGCTTTAGACACCGAGCCTACTCGCGAAAACATGCAACGCTACATCGAGGAAGGGGTGGAGGAAATGCGCAAAATTTATAGCCAATACCCTGACGATGTGGAATATATGGCGAAATTGGCTGAGAAAGCCATCCTCCTGGCTGGCAACGGCAAGTCTGACCTGGAGAATGTCAACCTGTTGGGCGAGGGATGGGTAGGCGAGGAGGCGTTGGCCGTAGGGCTCTACTGTGCCTTGAAGCACTTCGACAGTTTCGAGGACGCTCTCGTCGCCTCTGTCAACCATGGTGGCGACAGCGACAGCACAGGGGCGGTGACGGGCAACATCCTCGGAGCAGCCGTAGGATACGAGGCGATACCACAATTCTACAAGGACGACGTGGAACTTCATGACCTCATCCTCCATATGGCCGATGACCTCTACAGAGGCGAGGTGACGGAAATGTAGTGCAGGCTCGGAGTAATCGGAGGATTCGGAGTAATCGGAGCTTTTAAACATTTTGACAAGTAGGAAAAAATAATTTCACGCAATAGTGTGCGTTTCAATTATTTTTTCCTACTTTTGCACGTCAAATCAAATCAACCTACAAAATGAAAGAATTTTTCAAAATGGTGTTCGCCACCATGCTGGGCATATTCCTCTTCATGCTTATCATGGGCATCTTCTTCGTGATGAGTCTCGTGGGCATGGTGGCTTCCGGCAGCAGTGTGAAATCTGTGGAAGGCAACAGCGTCATGGTGCTCAACCTCTCAGGGCAACTGAATGAACGTGCCAGCAGCATTTCCGACATCAGTTCAATGGTCCTGGGCAGCACGGGTAATGAAATAGGACTTGACGACGTGTTGTCTGCCATCAAGAAGGCCAAGGCCAACGAGGACATCAAAGGCATCTACCTCGAGGCCGGCATGTTCTCCTCCGACTCCTATGCCTCGTTGCAGGCCTTCCGCCGCGCATTGGAAGACTTCAAGAAAAGCGGGAAGTGGATCATCGCCTATGGAGACACCTACACACAAGGTTCATACTACCTGGCATCCGTGGCCAACAAGTTGTATATCAATCCAGAAGGGATGATTGACTGGCACGGCATCGCCTCCTCGCCGATTTTCCTCAAGGATGCCTTGGAGAAGTTTGGCGTGAAGGTGCAGCTCACCAAGGTGGGTGCCTACAAGAGCGCACCAGAGATGTTCACCGCCGACCAGATGAGCGACGCCAACCGCGAACAGGTGTCCGCATACATCAACGGCATCTGGGAAAACGTGCTCAATGAGGTGTCGAAAAGCCGCAACATTTCCATCGACTCCCTCAATTCATACGCCGACAACTTGGTCACTTTCGCCACCACCGAGGACCTCAAGGCAAAGAAGATGGTCGACGGCATATGCTATACCGATGAAGTGAAGGCATTGGTGAAGAAACAACTCAAGATAGAGGAGGATGACGACATCCCACAACTCACCCTTGCCGACATGGCCACCGTGAAGGAGGTGGATGACGAGGGAGATGAAATCGCCATTTACTACGCTATGGGTGACATCGTCGACGGCGATGCACAGAGCATGGCGAGCCAAGGGACGGTCATCGATGCGCAAGTGGTGTGCAGGGACTTGGAAAAACTGGCTGAGGACGACGATGTGAAAGCCGTGGTGCTCAGAATCAACAGCGGCGGCGGCAGCGCCTACGCCTCGGAGCAGATATGGCATCAGATTGAAATGCTCAAGAAGAAAAAGACCGTGGTGACCTCGATGGGCGGCATGGCTGCATCAGGAGGCTATTACATCAGCTGCAACAGCAACTGGATTGTGGCGGAACCCACCACGCTGACGGGAAGCATCGGCATCTTCGGCATGTTCCCCGACTACAGCGGATTGCTCAAGGACAAGCTTGGCGTCAAATTCGATGAGGTGAAAACCAACAAGTTCAGTGCTTTCGGAACCATGGCAAGACCGATTAGCGAAGAGGAGATGCGCTACCTCGACAGCTATGTCGACCGTGGATACAAACTCTTTAGGAAACGCGTGGCCGACGGCCGCAAACTTGGTGTGGAGGATGTGGAAGCAATAGCTCAAGGTCGTGTGTGGCTGGGGCAGGATGCCTTCAAGAATAAACTCGTAGACCAACTGGGAAGTCTTGACGATGCCGTGGCCAAGGCCGCCAAATTGGCCAAGCTCGACAAATACTACACCTCATCCTATCCTGCCATGCCCGACTTCTTCGAGCAACTGATGGCCGGCATGGACGAGCAGAAAGGCAGCTATCTCGATGAGACCATGCGAGCCTCTCTCGGTGAGTTCTATGAGCCGCTGAAACTCCTGCGCAACATCAATCGTCATAACGCCATCCAGGCACGAATGCCCTTCATCCCCAACGTCTATTGACATGCGCATCCACAAGGCGTTGCTGCCTGTGAGCTGGCTCTATGGACTGGGAGTGGTGACGAGAAACCTGCTCTTCGACTGCGGCTTGCTGAAAAGCCGCAGTTTTGACATTCCTGTCATCTGCGTGGGCAACCTGGCTGTAGGGGGCACGGGCAAGACACCCCATGTGGAGCATCTCGTCAGACTGCTTAAAGAACGGTGCAAGGTAGCGGTGCTCAGCAGGGGATACAAGCGGCGCACCAAGGGCTTCGTGCTGGCCGACGACCGTAGCACGGCTCTCGACATCGGTGACGAACCGATGCAAATCCATCGGAAATTCAGCGACATCATCGTGGCTGTGGACGAGGACCGTTGCGAAGGCATAGAGCGGCTCGTCGCACTTGGGGCGGAGGTGGTGCTCCTCGACGACGCCTTCCAACACCGGTATGTAAAACCCAGCCTCTCCATTCTCCTCATGGAATATGACCGACTCAAAGGTGACCGGCTGATGCCCGCAGGGAGGCTTCGCGAACCTCTCCGTGGCATGCGACGGGCCGACATCGTGGTGGTGACGAAATGCCCCGACCGTATGCAGGACGGCGAATACAAGGAGGCGGAAAGACACCTGTCGCACCGTTCTCTGAAAGAGAAGGCTTTGCCGTCGCAAAAACTCTTTTTCTCACGCATGGCCTACAAAAGCCTCAAACCGGTCTTCCCTGAAAAGGGTGACACGCCACCGACCATCGACGCTGGCACCCATGTGTTGTTGGTCACCGGTATCGCCAACGCGGCACCTCTAGAAGAGGAGGTGCGGCGGCATGCCAGTCACCTGAGACACCTCGCCTACGGCGATCACCACGCGTTCACCGACAGCGACTTTGTCGACATCAACAAAGCCTTCGCCCAACTCCCTGAGCCGCGCCTGCTTGTCACAACAGAAAAAGACGCTGCAAGGCTAAGGACGACGAAGGGACTATCACCGGAGGCAGCGGCTCATGCCTGCCTCATACCCATACAAGTGGAATTGCTCAGAAACGAGCAGGATGCTTTCGACCAAGCCATCATTGCACATATAAGCAAAAAGATGCTTGCGTCTGGCTCTCCCAGTAGTGACAAACAACAATGGAAGAAGTGAGCAATGGAAGAAGTGAGCAGTGGAAGAAGTGAATAATGGAAGACTTGAACAGTGGAAGAAGTGTACATATGTCCCTTTAACTCCTTTTTAACTTCTCTTTAACTCCCCTTTAACTCCTCTTTTTAATTTCCCTTTAACTCCTGAAAAAATATGGAAATAGCACAACTCGGTGAGTTCGGACTCATCAAACACCTTACCAAAGACATTGAAAAGAAAAACGACTCCACACGCATGGGTGTGGGAGACGACTGCGCCGTGATGCATTATCCCGACAAGGAGGTGCTCGTCACCACCGACATGCTCATGGAGGGCATACATTTCGACCTCACCTACATTGATATGAAACACTTGGGATACAAGGCTGCCATGGTGAACATCAGCGACATCTTCGCTATGAACGGCACGCCAAGGCAGATGGTGGTGAGCATCGCGCTCAGCAAACGGTTCAAAGTGGAAGACCTGGAGGACTTCTACAGCGGACTACGACTGGCCTGCAACAAATGGGGCGTGGACATCGTGGGAGGAGACACCACGTCGTCTGTCACCGGACTGGCCATCAGCATCACATGCATCGGAGAGGCAGAAGCGGAAAACATCGCATACCGTAAAGGGGCGAAGGACACCGACCTCATCTGCGTGACCGGAGACCTGGGGGCTGCCTATATGGGACTGCAGTTGCTGGAGCGAGAGAAACGCGTCTATTACCAACAGGTGAGGGAGGCGCAGAAGGCGGGCAACAAGGCCACACTGCAGCAGTTGGCTGACTTCCAGCCCGACTTTGCAGGGAAGGAATACATCATCCAACGACAGATCATGCCTGAGGCGCGTGGTGACGTCGTCGCAGCACTGAGGGAGATGAATGTCAGGCCCACCGCGATGATGGACATCAGCGATGGATTGAGCAGCGAACTCCTTCACATCTGCGAGTGCAGCGGATGTGGATGCAGGGTGTTTGAAAAGAACATCCCCATCGACTACCAGACTGCCGTGATGGCCGAGGAACTGAATATGAACGTCACCACCTGCGCACTCAACGGCGGCGAGGACTACGAGCTCCTCTTCACCGTCAGCATCGGCGATTACGAAAAGGTGGAGCAGATGGAGGGCGTGCGTCTCATCGGGCACATCACAGACAAGAGTCTCGGTGCCATGCTCGTCACAAGGGATGGAAGTGAGTTGGAGCTCAAGGCTCAGGGCTGGAACCCCCTGAAAGAAAGCTGAGTGTTTGCTGTTTTCGGTATAACGTTATCTCGTTATAACGTTATCTCGTTATAACGTCATTTCGTTATCACAATTATTTCTCTGGTCAAAAACTAAAGCGGGTGCACCGGAATTCCAGTGCACCCGCTGCAAGGTTGCGAGTTAGTAAAAAAGGATGATTGGTTACTTCACAAGTACTTTCTGTCCATTCACGACATAGACACCCGGCTGGAGCTTGCTCATCTGCTTGGGGTTGATGCCGGTGGCTACGCGGATGCCGGAAATGGTGTACACATCCACCTTCTTGTTGGAAGAAGCGATGGAAGCGATGCTGGTCACCTCGTTGGCACCCAGGTGGATGGTGTTAAGTTCGGCGGTGTTGCCAGAAGCCACTTTGATGAAGCAGCGTGAGGCATAGAATCCGCTCTTGGTGTCGTCGACAGCTACGAAGCGAGCTTCGGCATTGTCGGCAGCAAGGATGCCATAGAGTCCCTCGCCGGGAGTGTGCACGCGAGCACCTTCCATGGTGACCATCTCGCCGTTGCCCTTGGCGATGACGGTGAGGGCTGCCTCGGCGTCAGTCACGGTAGCGGTCTTGGCGATGCGCCTGTTGCCGATTTCTCCGGTATAATGGATGATGTACGGGGTGTTGGCCTCGATGCCGCCTGCTTTGCAGTCTTGGAAATAGAGGTTGAGCGTGTTGCCGTTGGCTTCCACTGCCACCAGTTTCTCCAATTGGCAGTCGCTGCCGAAGGCCTCGTTGAGTTCGTCTTCCGTAACAGAGAAGGGTAGGGCGATGGTGTTCCATCCGGTGAACATGTAACGGTTGACGACAACATTGCACTCCTGTCCGTCATAGTTTGCCAGGTTGGTGCCATTGTAAGTGTTGATGTTAAGCGCCTTTTGTGCACTTGCAGCGAGGGCCATGAGAGCCAAGGCTGCGATGAGGTAGAATTTCTTCATAGCTTATACTTTTAGTTGTTGTATGACTAGATAAAGACAATGTGTCTGATTTGATGTTGCAAAGATAACAAATTATAAGAGACACGCAAAAAAAAACAAACTTTTTTTTTCATATTTAAGATGTTTGTGAAAAAATCATCATTCAAAGGGCTTTAAAGGCTCTCAGGGCTTGGTGGGCACATGGGGATTATAGGACTTGTGAGTCTTGTAGGCCAATGGCATGTTGGGTTGGAAATGCCTGTTTATGTGCCAAAATTATTAATAAATGTTAATGAAAGATTTTTTCTAGATGAAAATGGGTGTTGTTTGAAGAAATATGCTTACCTTTGCAACCGCAAAAGAAAAATGGTGCCTTAGCTCAGTTGGTAGAGCATCGGACTGAAAATCCGTGTGTCCCCGGTTCGATTCCTGGAGGTACCACTCCTCCTTTCATTAGCCCGGCGATGGTTTCGACCTGAACCGGGTTTTTTGTGTTCTCACTAAGTCACTACACCTCGGCAGAGGGGATGCTTCGACCCCTTTTCGGCCTTTTTTTACCTTGCAGGTCTAAAAAGTAGGTGATTGTTTGCATTTATTGCAAATAAGGTATATCTTTGCCATGTTTATCAAGCGGAAGTTATTCTCTAATGCTTAACTCTAAAACTCCATATCTTATGAAAGAGTTTACATTCACCTTATTGTTATTGATGGCTGCATTGTTGGTCTCGGCAGGTCCTGTGACCAAGCAGCAAGCCCTCGTCAAGGCCAAAGCCTTCCTTGGTGCGCGCGGCCTGCAGGTGGCAGGCGAGGCTCATCGTGCCCCAGGCAGCCCAACCACAACCGACCGTCAGCCATTATATGTTTTCAACACGTCTGGCAATCAAGGCTTCGTCATCATTGCAGGAGACGATCGCGCCGAGACAATACTTGGATACACGGAAAGCGGTTGCTACGACGAGGAGAACCTACCCGACAACTTCCGTGCATGGTTGGAGCAGGCCGCCTTGGAAATCAGCGCCCTGCCAAAAGCAGAGGGTGCGCAAGGTGTATCACAGCCTCTCCGTGTACCCGTTCACCCCGCCATCAGTCCGCTCATCAAGACAAAGTGGAATCAGGGAAGCGCCACGGAGACGGGGAGCATCTACAACACGATGACGCCGACCATCAGTTCCAGGCATTGCCTCACGGGGTGTGTGGCCACTGCCGGTGCACAGGTGATGAATTATTACCAATACCCTAAGAATGCCACGAGTCCTGTTCCGGGATACGAGTCCAACAACCTCGTCGGGACTCTTCCCGAACTTCCCGCCGTCAAGTTCAATTGGGATGCAATGAAGAATTACTATACTTCGGCAGATGTGGGAACGGAGAGCGAAGTAGCCGTTTCCACACTGATGCTGTATGCTGGTTATGCGGCACAAATGAGCTACGGTCTTGGTGGTTCCGGCGCAAGTGAGTATATTTTGGCTCTTGGCATGACGGAGTATTTCGACTATGACCCTTACACCTGGAAATATGCGACGCGTTCCAATTACACTGTCAGCGATTGGGATGCGCTCATCTATGGTGAGTTGAAAGCCAAACGACCGGTGATTTACTCCGGAAGCGGTGTTTATGGAGGCCACGCCTTCATCTGTGACGGTTATAACGGAGAAGGTTTCTATCATTTCAACTGGGGATGGGGCGGATACCATGATGGTTATTTCAAGTTGCACGTCACCAATCCTTATGGTGGAACTGAAGTCGATGATGGAACGATAGACAACGGCTTCCCCATGGATGCGTCCGCCGTCATAGGTCTGCAACCCAACACCGGTCAAGGCCCTGGCGGTGGCAGTCAGACGGAAGGGCTCGTGGCCACCGCCCTCGCCCCGTCCGTCAGTGGGACTGTCATCAGCGCATTGCTGCAGAACAACAATTCCGTCCCGGCGTCATTGGCACTCGGTATGGGTGAACTGAAAGCCGATGGCAGCATCACCGTCTTGGACAAGAGTTATGAGAGCGATAAGAATTGGGAGTTGCCGTCTGGCTACTATTGGACCGACCGGCTTACTTTCGATGTCTCAAAATACGGTCTCTCCAATGGAACTCACACGTTGGTGTTCGTCAGCATCGAGAAAAACGCCACGGAATGGGTGCGGGCACAACCCAAAACTCTTTACTATGACGTGGTCGTTAAAAACGGCTCCTACACCATCACGGAGCGCAAACCCAAACTTCAAGCCAAGCAGTTTGATTTCAAAGGCAACAAATACACTACTGTCGTACAGCCGGTGGAGGTCACCATCGAAAGCCAGAACATAGACTACGTAGAGCCGCTTTATTTCTTTGCCAGCATGTCAAGTTCCACCAAGGGGGATGCTGTCTTCTCAACAGCAGCCGCCATCGAGGCGGGGAAGAGTGAAAATGTCATGTTCTACTTCTATCCCACCAAGGCAGGAAAATATTACGTGTGGGTGTGCACCGATGAGGAAGGCACCAACGTTGTCGGTTCATCCTATGTCACCATCAAAGCCAAGCCTACCTACAGTGTCACCTTGTCGAAGGTGAATCTCAACATCGACGCCAAGCCCACAACCACGGCTACCGTAAGGGTGAAGAACGCCTCGTCATATGACTACTACGATTCCTTCGAAGCCAATCTCTACATCCATAGTAACAATTCCTACATCTATGTGACGGGTGGAGAGACGCCTGTATACCTCATCAAGGCAGGGGAGACAAAGGACATCACCGTGAAGTTCTACGACCTGGAGCCAGACATTAATTACAACTTCGACTTCCGCTACAGACCAACCATGGGAGGGTACCACACCATACTTTATGATGTCGATTTCTCCTTCACCGACCCGACTGGCCTGCCAGGCGACGTGAACTTGGACGGGGTGGTCAACGTGACCGATGTCTCGCTCATCGTGAATAAAATGCTGACCGGAGAAGCACCGGGGGGGTACCATCATGAATATGCCGACGTCAACAATGACGGCATGGTCAATATCACAGACGTATCCATGCTCGTCGCACAAATCCTCAAATTAGACGAGTAAAGATGGCTATGCTTTTATGATTTCGGGGGCGAAAGCCCCTGAAATCATTTTTCAGACTTGTTGGTGCCATAATTAACCCAATGCCTTCGGGCACGAAAAGGAGGTTGGCGGAATAATCAAGGAGACAGGTTTTTGATGGAAAGATATTTGCATCAAAACCTGTCCCCTTCATTCTGTCCTTGATTCTGCATAGGCACAAAAAAAGAGGTTGGCGCAGGAAGCTTCCAACCTCGAAAAATTTGATTTCGAAACATCGAAATCCTAAAAAAGATGGTGCAAATATATAATGACCATGGGTAAAAAGCAAATTTTTAACACTAAATATTGATTTTTTAACAGTTCGGAGGGTGGGGTGACCATTCGGCGAATATTTGTTATAAACACGAATTATCACGAATTTTTCATAAATTTTCCACCTGTGGGGTTGAAATTTGATGAACAACCTATGCCAAAAGACCGTGCCCACCCCCCGGGATGCTCACTCGGAGTGCAACATCCCCGCCTATGTAGGGTCAGGTCTTGTGCCTGACCGCAAGGGGTTAGGGGTGGGGTCTGTAACTTCAATGCCAAGAGACCGTGCCCACCCCCCGGGATGCTCACTCGGAGTGCAACATCCCCGCCCCTCAAGGGGAGGGGTTAGGGGTGGGGTCTGTAACTCCAACGCCAAGAGACCATGTCCCCCCGGGA
>Ga0310694_10002286_pt1 | contig 19926 bp, 17 predicted proteins | sample 174DNAGHGhighgp2_FD_203884 | JGI IMG/M metagenome (GOLD analysis project Ga0310694, IMG submission 203884) | Sheep rumen microbial communities from Palmerston North, Manawatu-Wanganui, New Zealand - 1742 DNA GHGhigh gp2 (v2) (version 2) | ecosystem: Host-associated > Mammals > Digestive system... | reverse complement strand
AGAAGCACGTCATTGCCGCAAAGGTAAAAGAGCACTTTGGCGAGGATCTGAAGGGCCGCACCTTTGCCGTGTGGGGACTTGCTTTCAAGCCGGATACCGATGATATGCGTGAAGCGGCAGCAATCACGATCATCAATGATCTTACGGCAGCGGGAGCAAAGATCCGGGCCTATGATCCGAAGGCGATGGATGAGGCGAAGAAGTGCTATCTGAAAGACAATAAAGACGTGGAGTATGTGGAACACAAGTATGATGCGATCCGTGATGCAGATGCGCTGATCCTGATCACCGAGTGGAAGGAGTTCCGCAATCCCGATTTCGATGAGATTAAAAAGGGATTAAAGCAGCCCGTGATCTTTGACGGAAGAAACCAGTACGGAGTAAAGACTGCGGAAAAGTACGGTTTCGATTACTATCAGATCGGCGTAAGACCGAGCAAAAACAGCTGAGAGGGAGAACCTAAGTCGTCCTTCTAACGGGGCGTCAAAATAGAAAGGAGAGCAACAATGGGATTAATTTCAGCAGCATTAAACTCAGGAAGTAATGTATTAAGCGGGGCGTGGAAAGAGTATTTTTATCAGGATGCTCTTCCGAGAGACGTACTTATGGCAGCAGGCCATCACAAGAGTGCGCGTTCCAGCAATACCAAGGGTGAGGAGAATGTCGTTTCCAACGGTTCCAAGATCGTTGTTGCGGACGGCCAGTGCATGATCATCGTGGATCAGGGTAAGATCACCGAAGTGTGCTGCCAGCCGGGTGAGTTCATCTTTGATACTTCCTCCGCTCCGTCCATCTTTGCGAGTGACGGACTCTGGGACGGCGTAAAGAAGACTTTCGGACAGATGGTCGAGAACTTTACCTACGGCGGTCTGACGGCAACCACGCAGAAGATCTACTTCGTCAACACGAAGCTGATCACGGATGTTAAGTTCGGTACGCCGCAGCCCATCTATTTCCATATCGTGGATTCGAGAGTGGACTTCGACTATGATGCACACCTTCGCATCAACGGAAGCTACAGCTTCCAGATCACGGATCCGGTCCTCTTCTACACGCATCTTGCGGGTAATGTGGCAGAGGAGTTCCGTCTGAATCAGATCGAGCCGCAGCTGAAGAACGAGTTCGTGGATGCTCTTTCCGGAGCGATCGGTGAGCTCAATGAGGATGGTCTGCGTCCGAGCGGCCTGCCGGCAAAGAAGCAGCTGATGGTCACGGCTCTGAACAATCAGCTGAAGTCAACCTGGATCGAGCAGTACGGTATCGAGATCCGTACGATCTCCATGAATCCGCCGACGATGAACAAAGAGGACGAGGAGGCCCTGAACCAGCTTCAGAAGGCGAAGTCCTTAAGCAACCCGATGCTCGCTGCAGGTTACATGGTCGATCAGCAGGGCAAGGCGATGAATACGGCAGCAGGCAATACCGCAGGTGCGATGACCGGCTTTATGGGCATGGGCATGGCAGGCGGTATGGGCGGTATGAACGCCGGAAATCTCTTCCAGATGGGCATGCAGCAACAGCAGATGCAGCCTCAGCAGCCGGTACAGCAGGCAGCTCCGGCAGCAGCACCCGCTCCCGCAGCGGCACCGGCAGACAGCTGGACCTGCACCAAGTGTGGTCAGGTCAACACCGGCAAGTTCTGCCAGCAGTGTGGTGAGCCGAAGCCGGCGAACGACGGATGGACCTGCGAGTGCGGTACCGTGAACAAGGGTAAGTTCTGTGCAAACTGCGGTAAGCCGAAGCCGGCCGGAACGCCGACCTACAAGTGTGACAAGTGCGGCTGGCAGCCGGAGGATCCGGCAAACCCGCCGAAGTTCTGTCCGGAGTGCGGCGACATCTTTGATGACAATGATAAGGTATAAGTCGCAGAGATAATCGAAACGAGGTTTATCATGTCTACCCCCGGAGTTTTCCGGGGGTAGATTCTTATATGTTATGAAGTATATCGTATTTGACCTGGAGTGGAACCAGCCCGAAGACGGAAAGAGCAGCGAGGAGCGTGAGCTCCAGTTTGAGATCATCGAGATCGGGGCGGTAAAGCTCAATGAAAAGAAAGAGATCATCAGTAAGTTCCAGACGCTGATCTGTCCGCAGGTATATGACCAGATCAACTGGCGGATCCGTAAGATGCTGGATCTGAAGCCGGGAGAACTGGAACGCGGGAAGCGCTTTCCGGATGCGGCAAAAGCCTTTCTCGAATGGAGCGGAAAGGATGCTGTCTTCTGCACCTGGGGCGGACAGGATCTGACGGAGCTTCAGAGGAACATGACTTATTACGGGATGGAGCCTTTGAGCGACCGGCCGATCCGATATCTTAATGTCCAGAAGCTCTACAGCGCAAAGATCGGGGACTGGTCGCAGATGGCTCTGGCCACTGCGGTCGAAAAGGAACATATCGTAAAAGATGTGCCCTTTCACCGCGCCTACAGTGATGCTTATTATACGACGAAGATCCTGCGGCTTATCCCGTCGGAGATCGAGGAACAATATGCATCGTATGATCTCTACCATCTTCCCGCATCGCAGTCGGAGGAACTCCATCTGACGGAGAATGGGAAAAAACTCCTGATCTCCCGGGTCTACGAGAGCGGGACGGAGATTTTACACGACCCCCACATGACGACACTCCGCTGCGAAAAGTGTGACGGAAGATCCATCCGTCAGGGGATCCGCTGGTACGGCGGCGGGAGTCACTGGCATGCGGCCGGGATCTGTCCGGAGCATGGGCATCTGGCGGTCCGGATTCGGATCAAAAAGGCGGAATCCGGCGGGGTATATGCGGAACGCTCCTGCTACGGCATCAACGAGAACGAGTACAGGCGCATGCAGGTCGACCGGAACAACTATCTGGACCGGCAGCGCCGTCTTGCAAGGAAACCGCAGATATGATATACTTTCTCTGAATATTTTTCTTTCCGAAGGGAAGTTTATGGCGGACGATAAAAACGAACTGGACATTGACGGGGAAGACCTCTTAAGCCTTCTCGAGATCGTCCAGGAACAACAGGATCAGGCGGATAAAAACAAAGGGAAGCCGGATGCTGCGGCATCCGTTTCGACTGCGCCTTCTTCCGGGACTGCGTCCGAGCCCGAAAAACCGGATGACTCGCTGGAAAAGACCCTGGAAAAGGCATTAAGCGGTCTGGATCTGAGTAAACTCGAAGCAGTTGCGGAGACCGCTGCGGAAACTCCCGCTTTTCAGAACAAATCTTTTGATTCCTACGATAAATCCCTCTATGCATGGTCACAGCTTGATGAGATCAAGCTGGGGATCGATCATAACGTCGATGTGTCTCTGTATGATGACCCGGCCTATTTCTTCCGTCAGATGCGCGAGATCCGGATCGGGCTGGAGCAGGGCGTCGATGTGACGGGATATGCGAATAAGTTTTATAAAGATTCCCAGATGCGTGAGATCCGTCTCGGACTCATGGAGCATGTGGATACGGCATCCTATACGCGGCTGATCTTCAGTCTGCCGGATATGAAGAAGAGACATCAGGATCTTTTGATGAAACGTTATGAAAAGGGTCCGGAAAAGATCGACTTCAGCTATACCGACCGTGAGACCGGGATCACGGTCTATACCGAGGAAGGGCAGATGAAAGCCTATATCCGCGTGAATCAGCTTCTTCCGGAAAAATTCAATAAAGCAAAACTCAATACACTCCTTTATCTCTATGGCGTATCCGAAGGCGTGAATCTGGACGCGGTCGATGTGAAGGCGTTGCTGCCGGGCAGTGAAGTCCTGGTGGCGGAGGGGACTCCCTCCGTAGTCGGTGAAGAAGGATATTACGAGTATTTTGTGGCAAACATCGGGGACAATAAGCCACGTATCCGGGAGGACGGCAGCATCGATTACCGTTCCCAGAAAGTGTATGCATCCGTGCGGGAAGGCGAGCGGATCGCGCTCTACCATCCGGCGACTTACGGCAAGCTCGGACATACGGTGTCCGGTTTTGAACTGAAGGCGAGCCACGGAAAGAATCTGAAAAAACTCTCCGTCGATCCGAAGATCCGTCTGGAGGAGGACGGCGTGACCTACACCGCTACGGCAAACGGCTTTGTCACGATGCAGGGCGATACGATCAAGATCATGGATATCCTGGAGTTTGACGAGGATATCGGATATGCGAACGGTAATATCCGTTTCGACGGAAACATCCGTATCCGCGGCAATGTGCAGGAAAGTGCGGTGATTGAGGCGGACGGCGATATTGTTATCGACGGTTTCGTCGAGAGTGCCACGATCAAGGCGGGCGGCGATATTACGATCGCGAAAGGTGTCAACGGCAATGACAAGGGCCTGCTGAAGTCGGGCGGAAGTATCGTTGCGGCCTTTCTGGAAAATGCGATCGTCGAGGCCGGGGTCAATGTGGAGACAGGCTATATCCTGAACAGTTCGATCTACGCGGGAAAACTCGTCAAGACCAACGGCGGAAAGGCCAGGATCGCCGGCGGACGTGTGCATGCGGTGCGCGGGATCGAGACGACGACGGTCGGAAACGAGGCACACATCCGGACGGAGCTCGAGGTCGGAAGAGGAAACGATATGGATGTGAGGATGAAGGAGATCCTCACAAAACGTAAGGGAAAGCAGGACGAGATCGCAAAGATCCGTCTCGGTATGAACGGTGTCCTGCAGAAGTTCGGCCCCGTGGAAGGGCGGAAAAATGAGATCTTCCTGAAACTTCAGGATGCGATGGAAAAAGGTCTGGTGGAGCTCGAGGAGTACGGCCAGCAGGAGCGGGATCTGATGGAAGAGATCAAATCCCTGCAGAAGGTCTATGTGACCGTGAAGGGTACGACCTACGAGAATACGCGAGTTACGATCAACGGCAGAGCGACGCTGGTCGAAGAGGCCGCACAGGGAGCGACTTTCCAGCCGGCCGGCAGCAAGAAGCCATAAACAAACGAGGGGGAGAGCAAAAACATGGCAACCGCAAACAACGTGGTAAGAAACATTGTTCTGGTAGCAGACGATGAAGAGAAAAACCGTGAGCTGCTCCGAAAGATTTTTCAGAACGATTATACGGTCGCGCTGACGAATAACGGCAAGGAAGCGATGGAGTACATTGTCGAGAACAACAAACGTGTCGCGATCCTTCTTTTGGATATGCATATGCCGGTCGTCGACGGACGTGCGCTGCTGAAAGTTCTGAACATGAAGGGGATGACCAAGCGGATCCCGGTCGTCATGATGACGACGGAGCCGACACTGGAGCTGGTGGAGGAGTGCTACAGCAACGGAGCGGTGGATTTCATTCAGAAACCTTTTGTCGAACCCATCGTACGCGGACGGATCAAGAATACGATCTCGGTCTATCAGAACCGCGCGCAGCTGGAGAGCATCGTCAACCAGCAGGTCGCGCAGATCCAGGAAAAGAATAAGGAGCTGCGTACTTACAACGACCGTCTGACCGAGGTCATGAGCTCCATTGTCGAGTTCCGTAATCTCGAATCCAGCGGACATATCAAGAAAGTAAAAGGGATCTCCCGCATCCTTGCGGAGACTGTCGGGTATCTGTATCCCGAGGATTATGATCTGTCTCCCGAGCGGGTGGATATCATCGAGAGTGCATCCGCGCTGCATGATATCGGGATGGTCGCGATCCCGGATACGATCCTGTTAAAGCCCGGAAAACTGACGCCGGATGAGTTTGAAGTCATCAAATCCCACACGACGCGCGGATGCGAGATTCTCGAACAGATCAAGGACCTGCAGAGCAAGGACTATGTGGACGTGAGCTATAACATCGTCCGTCATCATCACGAGAAGTTTGACGGCAGCGGATATCCCGATCACTTAAGCGGTGATGCGATCCCGATCGAAGCACAGGTTGTGTCAATGGCTGATGCCTATGACGCGCTGATCTCCGATCGTACCTATCGTGATGCGTTTGACAGTGATACGGCGTATGAGATGGTCATGTCCGGAAAGGCCGGTGTTTTCTCGGAGAAGCTCCTTGAGAGTTTTGCAAAATCCCGGAGCCGGATCGAACAATTTTGTGAGAACTATAAATCCAGGTGATCAATCGTAATGACGCATACGGACCTGAGATTTCTTACGGGGCTGCGACGGACGATTCGCAGCCTTTTCTTTTTTTAAAGCGGCCTCGGCTCGTTTATCCCTGCGCAGTACGGGACTGTGCTGGCGGAAGTTTTTGCGCAGTGCGGAGCGTGATTTTACGATCTCGCCTCTTTTCTTTTTGATCCGGTTGATCCGCTGGCGATACAGGAAGAAGCGGCCGAGCAGCTTCCACATCAGATAGACGAAGATGATGAAAAACGGGATGGCGAGCAGACCGGTGAGAATGTGATACACATTGATATAGACTTTCTGTTCGGGAACATTCTCGTTTTCTTCCGTATCCTTTGCCTCAGAGAATGTGAAGTCGGAAGCGGCTGCCGGATCCAGCATGACGGAGGCGATCCCGAGGGGCATATCCTGATAGGAATACAGGATGTGGGCCAGTTCGCCGTCTTTCAGATCTTCATAGGAGATCTCGGAACTCAGGGAGGAAAACTCAAAGCCTTCCGGCAGTACGACACGGGAGCTGTCGCTCAGGCAGATCAGAGAGGTCGTGCTTCCGAAAAGACCGTTGCCGGAATCGAAGAAATCTGAATTTCCGCCGCCGGATCCGCTGCTTAACTGCGATACATCCTGTACGGAAAAGTGGGAAAAGCCGTAGTCAAATAAAGACACGGTATCTTCGAACTGGTAAGGCGTTTCCTCTTTCATGATCACGCAGACGAGACGCATATCTCCGCGCTGGGCGCAGGATACGAGAGTCTGTCTGGCCACGCTGGTAAAGCCGGTCTTGGAGCCGAGCAGACCGTCGTATGCGTAGGTCGTGCCGGGCAGCAGTTTGTTCTTGGAACGGAGCGTGTGTGTTTCGTGGTTGGACGATTCCGGGAGCACGTATTCCGGAGTCGAGGAGATCTTGCAGAGGATGTCGTGTGTAAAGAAGGCCTGCCCGATCCTGGCCATGTCGTGGGCGGAAGTATAGTGCCCGTCCCGCTGCAGCCCGTTGGTGGTGACAAAGTGCGTGTGCGTACAGCCGAGCTCTTCTGCTTTGGCATTCATCATTTCCACATAGGCGTCGATCGATCCGGCGATATGCTCGGCAACGACATTGCAGGCTTCGTTTGCGGAACTGATCAGAATACCGTATAATAGTTCCTCGAGAGTCAGCTGCTCCCCGGCTTTCAGGTACATGCTCGAGCCGTCGGGGTCGTTGGCATTGATCGCGGACTGGTTCACCGTGATCAGTTCGTCGAGGGGACAGTTTTCCACGGCAACGAGGCAGCACATCAGCTTGGTGATGGATGCGGGTGAGAGTTCCTCGTCGATGTTTTTGGCATAAAGGATCGCGCCGGTATTTGCCTCCAGAAGGATCGCCGATTCGGCACCGATCGCGGGCCCCTGCGGCCAGCCTTCGATGTCGTTGGTATCCACCGGCTCGGACTTGCGTTCCTCCGCCTCCTCCAGCAGTTCCTCCTGTGTGGCGAGGACTGTGATCGGAGAAGAGAGCAGGAATATCGCAATAAACAGCGGCAGCAGAAAGTATCTGAAATATCGATAATGTTTTACTATTGATCTCATAATATCCTGTATGATCCTCAGATATTATACAGGGAATGCGGACGCCGTGCAAGGGATAATCGGCAGCCGGAGTCTGCGGAATAAAAACAGGAGAAGGAAAGGGAAAAGATGCGGTTAAGAAATATCACGGGGTCGAGAGATGTCATCGCAGCCAGCGATTTTGTATGTCATGAGCCGGAAAAACGGAAGGGCAGCTGGCGCGGCGGAGTGTTCCGTGAGGGTCATCCGCTCCATATCGAGATCGGTATGGGGAAAGGACGTTTTCTCATGACGCTGGCTAAGGAGCATCCGGAGGTGGATTATATCGGGATCGAAAAGTATTCCACCGTTCTGCTCCGTGCCCTGCAGAAAATGGAAGCGGAGCCGCTGGATAACCTGCGGTTCATCCGCATGGACGCGGAATATATCACCGATGTATTCGGAAAGGGAGAGGTGGATAAGATCTACCTGAATTTTTCGGATCCCTGGCCGAAGGACCGGCATGCGAAACGCCGACTGCCTTCGCGGCAGTTCCTGGCCCGTTACGACGAGATCCTGAAGCCGGACGGGGTGGTGGAGTTTAAGACCGATAATAAAGACCTCTTCGACTTTGCAGTGGAAGAGGTCTCGGAAGCGGGCTGGAAGATCGATGCGATCACTTACGATCTGCATGCCGACGAGGAAATGATGCGCGGCAATATCATGACCGAGTATGAAGAGCGCTTTTCCTCCATGGGAAATCCGATCTTCAAATACATCATATCCAGAGGCTGAATTACGGTTCGAGCACTGCTTCGATCGCGTGAAGCAGCTCGTCATAGCTTTCATATGCCGGAAGCTCCGGGTGATCCTTTTTGATCTGCTCGGTGCTGCGGAACAGGAAGCCTGCTTTACTCGCCTCGATCATCGCAAGATCGTTGTAGCTGTCACCGCTTGCGATGGTCTCATAGCCGATGGACTGCAGAGCTTTGACGGTCGAGAGTTTCGACTGCGGGATCCGCATCTTAAAGTCCGTGATCTCTCCGTCCGGAGCGACGATCAGCGTGTTGCAGAGGATCGTCGGCCATCCGAGCTTTTTCATCAGCGGCGTTGCAAACTGGGTAAAGGTATCGGAAAGGATCATGACCTGAGTCTGTTCGCGGAGTGCATCCAGGAATTCCCGTGCACCCGGAAGCGGGTCGATGGTCTCGATCGTCTGCTGGATCTCCTTTAAACCAAGGCCGTGATCTTTTAAGATCCCGATCCTCCAGCGCATCAGTTTGTCATAATCCGGCTCGTCGCGGGTCGTGCGCTTCAGTTCGTGGATCCCGCTCGCTTCTGAAAAAGCGATCCAGATCTCCGGTACGAGTACTCCCTCCAGATCCAAACATACGATATCCATCATCCAATCCTCCCCTAGATAATAAACGAATCTCAAACGTCACCTATTCTATCCGATACACTGTTTTCCGTCAAGGTCGGATTTTTCGCCGGGAAGGGCCGATCAGGCCTGTCTCCCACCGTGATTCATTGCAAAACGCGGGGGAAAATGATAAAATAACAAATTGTACACAGTCATCCTTATGCGAGGCAGGCGGAAAAATGAAAGACAAAAAGATCATCGACAGCATCATGCATTTTCTCGTCCATAACAGTAACCTGGTCACGGTGGTGGTCATGTGTTTTGTTCATGCCGCGCTGTTGGCATTTATGATCGCGCTTGGGGTGACACCGCTGGTGCAGTTTAATATCCTGAGCGTCGTGGTCTATCTGTTCTGTATCGTATTGTGCAGGGCCGGTCATGTCATGCCGGCATATATCAGTATCGTTCTGGAGGTTACGGCGTACACTATAGTTTCTACCTATTACATCGGACTGCGCTGCGGGACATACTGCTTTTTGTTTTCGATCGTTCCTATCATCATCTATTTCGGCTGTTTTATCTTTAAAGGCGCAAAACGCTGGATCATCGTACTTCTTCTCGCATTGAACTTTGCGATCTTTTCCTTTCTGTATATCCGCTTTGCGGAGGTGCGTCCGGTCTACGATGTGGTGCCGGCGGCGCGGATCCTGCTGATCCTGTTTTCTTCTTTCGTGATGGTATTTGCAACGATCTTTTACAATACGATCTACATTTACGCGAGCGAAGTCGAAGTGAACAGTCTGGAGAAAGAGAACAAGCAGCTTTCGGCAGATGCCCAGGAAGATGCGCTGACGAGCCTTTTGAACCGTCGTGGCTTCCTGCCCCTGCTGGAGCCGATCATGGATGACGAACGTTCCGGTCATTTCTGCATTGCGTTCTGTGATATCGACAATTTTAAACGGATCAACGATTCCTTTGGCCACGATGCGGGAGATGAAGTGCTCCGGCACATTACCCGGATGATCCGCAAAGAGATGCACGGATGCGATATCTGCAGATGGGGCGGAGAGGAGATCATCATCCTGATGAAAGATTATGATCTCGCGGTAGCAAAAGAGAAGATGGAATACCTGAGAAAAGATATTGAAAACTCTCCGACGATATTCTTTAATAAACGGATCCCGGCGACGATCACGATCGGGCTCGAAGAGAATAAAGACAGCTATCATGAGCCCGAAGAGATCATCAGGGTTGCGGACGAGCGGATGTATTACGGAAAGCAGCACGGGAAAAACATCGTGATCTTTGAGGATCTTCACTGAGGATAAGGAAGGAGTAACAACCGGTGATCAGAAATGTGATCTTTGATATCGGAATGGTGCTGGCGGATTTCCGCTATCGTGACTATATGAGGGACCTCGGTTTTCCGGAGGAGACCGTGGAACTGTTTGTCGAGCGTGTCGTACTGAATGAACTCTGGGATGAACTGGATCTTTCGATCCGTCCGTATGACGATATCATCAGCGACATGAAAGCGAGAGTTCCCGGCTATGAAAAAGAGTCGGAGCTTTTCTTTGACCATCTCGTTGATATCGCGGCTCCCTATCCGTATGCGTACGGTTGGCTTAAGGAACTGAAAGACCGCGGCTACGGAGTCTATCTGCTCTCCAATTATCCGGACCGGGTTTACACGATGCATGAGAAAGAGAAATTTGATTTTGCAAAACTCGCGGACGGTAAGATCATCTCGGGATATGAGAAGATCGCGAAGCCGGACCCCGCGATCTATCGTTTGCTGCTGTCACGCTACGGTTTGGATGCTTCGGAATGTGTCTTTATGGATGACCGTAAAGAAAACGTAGCCGCAGCGATCGACTGCGGCATACGTTCGTTTGTCTTTCATGATTATGATTCCGCCCGTTCTCAGTTGGAATCGTTCTTATCCCCGTCAGAAGAAGAGTGATCGGCAGGCTGATCCGTAGGAAGTGCGATCCTGCCGGTCAGTACGGAGCTGCCCATAGGTGAAGGCCCGAGAGGTGCGGAAGGTCCTGTGGGAGTCGAACTGCTCATAAAGGAGCCTCCCATATAAGGGCCGCCCATGTAGGGACCGCTCGCGGAGGACGTGTTTTCCGTTCCTGCTGTGCCAGAACCTGCAGGCGCTGCCGGTGTAATGCTTCCGGATCCGATCGCGTCCGCACCGAGATGTTTGATCTCGGAGGAACCGCCACCCATCGGAAGCGGCTTCGGAGCAGAGGTAAAGGTGGTTGCCTGGGCTGCACCACCGAGCGGAAGCTGTGTCGGCTCGGGCGCTCCCGTATTCACGGAAACAGATCCGCTGAGGGGAAGCATAGCCGGCGACGAAGATCCCATGCCGAAACTTGCGAGATTCTTTGCAGCATCGTTTTCCTGCGATGCCGTATCATTTGCGGATGAGCTTTCCGCGGACGAAGCTCCGAACGTTCCGGAAACAGGAGCAGCAGCCCCGGTTGAGGAAGCTCCGTAAGTTCCGGAAGCCGGAGATGCCGCACCCGCTGCGGATGCTCCGTATACGGCAGCGCCCGGAGCGGAAGCCCCGGCTGCACCGGGCACTCCTGCCGGACTGTTCGTTCCGGGTGACGAAAGCGAGTTGTTAAAGGAAACCTTCAGAGGAGCCGGCTGCTCTTCGTCTTCCGTATTGATCACACGCGGTTTCTGTACGGCAAGCACGGCCTCCATTTCTTTCTCTTCTTTCCAGCTGCGGATCTTGAAGACAAGTACAAGGATACCGACGAGCAGGATCGCGGCGCCGGCGATGGTAAGCCCTACACAGGCACCGGGGTTCGGGATCGGATCGATGTAGTAGGGGACGATGTAACTCTCCAGTGTCGGAAAATCGTCCGTTGTTTCATATCCCAGCCATTCGATATAGTCCCGGGCATATCCCATTTCCTCGCTTTTCAGTTTTGACAGCTGGCCCTCGATGGTGAGGATGGCAGCCGGCTTCGGAGGAAGCATGGAAGGCGTGAAGGTATCGTAATCGGCAACTTCCCAGAACTTGTCATACCACTCGTTCGTATTGTCCATTGCACGGGTCATCTTGTCGAAATAATTGCTGGACATCTTCAGGAGGATGAACTGTTCGGCCTCGGCGACCTCAAAAGTCTCGCCATCCACAGTCGCCTCATACAGATACGGAAGCGCATAGTAACGGTCCGATTCTCTTGAGGATGTTGTCACACCGTAAGTTTTGGTTGTTTCGGTAACACTGATGACTTCATCCCAGACGAGGGATACGTTGACGATGACATGATCTCCGGCTTTTAGTTTGGCAGGATTTGCTTCCATGACGTCGATCGGATCTTTACGAAGTACGAGCAGATCTTTGCCACCCATGACGAAGAGCATTAATCCGATGACAATGATGATGATGGGTAAGGACCAGTCTTTCTTCTTTTTCATATCGGTTCTCCCTTTGATTGTATACTGTTGTGACGTTTTGGATTATATCATAAACCGGATCCCCGTTTCAATCATCGAAAGGGTGGATCGTCTCCGGGGCCTCAGGGATCTCGGGAAGGTCATAAGGATACTCTTCCGAAAGATCTTCCGGATATTCCTCCGCATCGTCGTCCTGCGGATCGTCCCGGTGTTTGGATCTCTTCTTTTTTTTCGTCTTTTTCGGCTCGGGGTTCCGGACGAAAAGATGCAGGATATGACTGTGATGAAGTACGAAGACGCCGATGAGCAGGAAAAGATGTGCATAGAAAGCGCCGACGATATAGTAGTTTCGTTCGAGGAAGTATTCCTTGCCGAAGCCGTAGCCGCAAAGGGCACCGGAAAGAGCAAGCCCTAAGATCAGGAGGTACAGGTTATGAAACAGGTTCTTCAGTGCATTGAGGAAATCTTTGAAAGATGCGTCGAAGTAAACAAATCGTCCGACCATCAGTCCGAGGTAATAGATCATGACGGGGCTGTACTCACTGCTGTCTCCGATGTTATTGAGCCAGATCAGGATGATGATGACGTAAAACATCGCGAGCATGCGTACGGATGCTTTTTCCTCCTTGCTTGCTTTCTTTAACGGAATGATCAGTTTATCAAGGATCGTATTGAGGACACAGGAAAGGCAGATCAGGAGCAGGAGCACAAAGTCACGGCTGCTCTCCCAGATAGCGACCAGAGACAGGAGTGTTTCGCTGTCCGTACCGCGTGCCTGTACGAGATCGTAGATGTGATTGATGATCACATACGAGCAGGAGAAGGACATCACGGAGGTGCCGGCGATGATCATCTCGTAGAAACGCTGCACCCGATTGTGGGTCTTTTCATAGAAAGAGAGGCGTTTCTCTTTTTCTTCTTTTTTGGAAAGAGTCACGGAGAGCTTTGTCGCACCTGCGATGATCATCACGCAAAAAGCAAGCCCCAGAAAGGTGACCAGCAGAAAGATCAGTTTTTCGTGCCACCCGAAGTCCGGGTTGGTATAAGCTTCAACAGACATTCCATTAAAATACCATAAATATAGTAGGCTTGCAACCTAGATGTAGTACTTGAACTGCCCAAAGTTAACTGTTAATATGATATGTAAACCAAATGGCGGAAAACAGGGCTTTTTGAGGGCTATGGACGAAGGACGGGAGAAAAAGCGGCGGCTTTACGCGATACTCGCGGTTCTGTGCCTCCTGGCAGCAGTCGCAGGGGTTGTGACCCTGCTGATCGCAAAGGAGCGCCGGCGTAAGGCGGAAGAGGACTACGCCCGTATGGCACAGAGTGTGAATACGGTTGCGACGGTTCAGGAACCTGAGGAAGAAAAAGCGGATCCGGCGGAGGAACCGGCAGAACCGGAGCCGGAACCGGAGGCAGAAGAAGCCGAAGAGCCGGAAAAGACGGAAGAGGAACTGCTCCTGGAGGAAATGGGGGCGGAAGTTCCGGAGAAAGAGATCGACTGGGACGAGCTGCATGGGGAGAACGAAGATATCTACGCGTGGCTTACCGTTCCGGGGACACTGGTGGATCATCCCGTACTGCAGCATCCGACGGATAACTATTATTACCTGAACCGTAATCCGGACCGGAGCTACGGACTGCCGGGCAGTCTGTATACCGAGAATTATAACGCAAAGGATTTTTCCGATCCGAATACCGTGATCTACGGGCACAAGCTGCGGAGCGGCCAGATGTTCGCTTCCCTGCACAACCTCGAAGATACGGAACTGACGGAAGAGAACCATTTCTTCTATATTTACACGGAAGATGCGACCTATGTGTATCTCATCTTTGCGGTGTATGAATATCCGGCGAGGCACCTGCTCTTAAACTTTGATCTGGCGAATGATTATGTGTTTGAGCAGTACCTGCAGGATATCCTGAACAAATACGAGACGCGTCCCGGCGGCGTGGCAAATGTCCGCGAGGGGATGGAACTTTCGGCGGAGGACCGGATCGTGACGCTGTCGACCTGTACCTGGGACAGCAGTAAATCCTATCGGTTTTTGGTGGCGGGACAGCTGCTGGTTGTGTTATAATAGCCGCAGAGCGAAGGCAAAGGGATTTCGCCGCGGCATCAGCGGGAAAAGCGGATGCTGGATAATAAAGTCATCACGGAAAAAAAGAAAATCGGACCGGTTTCGCGGACGATCGTGACATTGCTGATGATCTTTCTGTGTCTCGGCGGGATCGTGACGGTGCTTCGGCTGATCGGGCATAAGCATGTCGTAACAGCAGTGGCCGGAACGGGCGATACCGTGATCGAGGTGGGAGAGGAACTGCCGGAGAATGCAGCCAAACCTTCCGGCGAAGAGCATATCCTCTATCAGGGAAAAGAATATGTGCGGAACCGGGATCTGATCACGATCCTGGTCATGGGGATCGATAAAGAGACCGTAACGGAGATCGGCGGACAGAGCTGGGATACGGAAACGGAAGCCTGGCAGGGCGGACAGGCGGATGCACTCTTTCTGGTACTGATCGACCCGCATGAAAAGAGCATCCGGATCCTGGCGATCAACCGTAATGCAATGACGGAAGTGGATACCTGGGATGCCGACGGGCGATATGCGGGGCTTAAGACACAGCAGATCTCCCTGCAGCACGGTTACGGTGACGGAGGAGTCGAGAGCTGCGAGCGGCAGGTCGTATGTGTGTCGAGGTTTCTCAAGGGGATCCCGATCAATGACTATGCGGCGATCAGCATGGATGCGATTCCCGAGCTGAACGATGCGGTCGGAGGGATCACGGTAGAGGTCCCGGATGATGTGATCTACCCGGAGTATGATATGGACCTTCATCAGGGTGACACCGTTACTCTGTGGGGGGAACAGGCATACTGGTATGTGCGTCTGCGGAATGAGAATGTATTTAATTCGAACGAGCTTCGCCTGCAGCGGCAGAAGCAGTATCTGACGACCTTTGCATCGAAGGCAAAGCGTCAGGCAGTATCGGATATCCGCGTGGCGGTCGACCTGTACCGGATGTTGGAAAAATACATGGTAACGGATATCGACCTGAGCAGTTTCACTTATCTTGCGACGGAGTATGCAGGGTACGACTTCGATGCACAGCACCTGTATACGATCGAGGGAGAAACGATCCAGGGAAATAAGTTCGAAGAGTTTTATGCAGATGAGGAAGCGCTGGAAGCGCTGATCATAGATCTTTTCTTCGAGGAAGTCGGAGAGGAGAATTGAATCAAAGGTTTATCATCCCGAGCATTGCAAAGGATCTTAAAAGAGGAATCAAAGGAGGGGTAACAAAATGAAGAAAAAGATCATGGCACTCGTATGTGCGGCGGTACTGACGATGGGATCGTCGATGACGGTATTTGCGGAAGGAAGTCCGACCGTCGGAACAACGGATCAGCCGGTGGAGACGCAGGAAGCAACAGCGACCGTAGCGCAGAGTGATACGGCGGCAGGCTATGCGGCAAAGTGTCAGGTGAGTGGAGGATTCACACTGACGAAGACCTCGGATACGACGGTACAGGCGGCAGGCGTGGCGACGCAGAACATCGTTCTCAATGATCTTGCAGCTACCGGAAACGTGCTCGGCAGGGCGGATCTCGTGGCAGCGGCAAGCGACCCGAATGCGATTGTCACCGGATATGTTGCGACGTGCGCGGATATCAAACCGTCCAGCGCAGTGAAGGATGCGGAAGGATATTACAACTTTGTCCTGGGAGTCCCCGGGATCGCGGCCGGCGATATCGTGGTCGGTCTTCATTACAATGACGCGACAAAGTCCTGGAACGCACTGGTTCCGACAGCAGTCGCAGATAATGCGGTAGCACTTCGAAGCAAGGACTGCTCCCCGTTTGTTGTGGTCAAGATCGTCATCCAGTCGGTACAGCAGGAAATTCCGGCTCCGTCGACCGGCGAGACGCTTCCTTACGCAACGATGGCAGTCATCCTTATCGGTGCGACCGGTGCGGTGATCTTCGGCAGAAAGTATCTTCAGCTGAAGCAGAAATAAAAGCAGAATACCTTGAACAGGGTTCTGATCGTAACAACGATCGGCGGTTTCCTTCCGCAGTTTGAGATGAACAATGTCCGGCTGCTGCAGGAGAGGGGGTGTGAAGTTCATTATGCATCGAACTTTGCACACCCTGTTTATCGTTTTGATGCAAAAGAATTAAAACAAAAAGGGATACGGCTTCATCCGATCCCGGTGGAAAAAAGTCCGTTCTGTTTCCGTTCGAACCTCCGGACGATCCTGCGGCTAAGGCAGATCATTGACCGCGAGGGGATCACCATGGTCCACTGTCACAATCCGATGGGAGGCGTGACTGCACGGATCGCGGCGGCATGGAGCAGATCGAAACCGTATGTGATCTATACGGCGCACGGGCTGCATTTTTATAAAGGGGCGCCGCTGTGGTACTGGCTTCTGTATTATCCGGTCGAGCGTCTGCTGGCGCGGGTAACGGACTGCCTTATCACGATCAACCGGGAGGACCGGAAAAATGCGAAACGTCTTCCGCTGCGGCATCGGGGAAATGTCTGGCAGATCTGCGGTGCGGGAGTAGATGCGAAACGGTTCCGGCCGGAGCCCTCGGACCAACGACGGGAACTTGGGATCCCGGAAGACGCGTTTCATATCGTTACGGCAGCGGAACTGAATGATAATAAAAACCAGCGCGTGGTCATCGAAGCGCTTTCCCGATTAAACGATGACAGTATCCGTTATTCCCTGTGCGGAAGGGGACGACGGAAGAGGGATCTGTTACGGCTGATCCGGGATCGCGGTCTCGAAAAGAACGTGCATCTTTTGGGATACCGGACGGATATGGAGGAGATCCTGCGGACGGCAGATGCCTTTGCCTTTCCTTCGATCCGGGAAGGCTTTGGGATCGCTGCAGTAGAAGCACTCTTAAGCGGGGTACCGTTGATCGCATCGGATAACCGTGGTACCAGAGAATATGCGCTGAACGGAGAAAACGCGATCCTGTGCCGCGCCGGATATCCGGAAGACTTTGCGGATGCGATCCGGAGACTGAAGGAAGATCCCGGATTGCGGGATTCCCTGGCAGAAAAGGCGCGTGCATCGGCAATGAAGTTTTCCGGGGAAAATGTCGAAGCGACGATGCGAAAGATTTATGAGAGTGTATTAAAGACTATCAACGAGGGGAAACGGTAGTGAACAGACCTTTGATCTCCGTTATCATGGGGGTTTACAACCAATGGGACGAGGAAGCACTTTTCGCGGCAGTAAGGTCCGTTCTGGAGCAGAGCTGTCGGGATTTCGAGTTCATCATCTGGGATGACGGCTCGGATCCGAAAGCGGCGGAGTGTTTAAAAAAGCTCCCTTCTCTGGATCCGAGGATCCATCTGGCAGGGCGGGACCGGAATCACGGACTTGCCTTCTCCCTGAATGAATGTATCAAACTTGCGAAAGGAAAATATATCGCCCGGATGGATGCGGACGATATCTCGCTGCCGCAGCGATTTGAAAAGCAGCTTGCGTTTCTTGAGACACATCCGGAGTATTCCTGGTGCGGAACTGCGGCGGAACTTTTTGATGAGGACGGAGTGTGGGGATTCCGCTCCATGCCGGAGATGCCGCAGGGAAAAGATTTTTACCGGTATTCTCCGTTCATCCATCCTTCCGTGATGTTTCGTGCGGAGATCTTTCATGCGGAACGCGGATATCCGGAGACGCAGGAGACGCTTCGCTGTGAGGATTACGAGATCTTTATGTATCTGACGCAGAAGGGTCTGAAAGGATATAATCTGTCGGAAAAACTGTTTCGTTATCGCGAAACGCGAACCTCTTATCAAAAAAGAAAATACCGTTTCCGGATCAATGAGGCAAAGATCCGTTACCGGAACTATAAGAAAATGGGGCTGCTCTTTCCCTTCGGATGGCTTTGTGTACTCCGTCCGCTGGCGGCGGGACTTCTGCCTTCCTTCGTGATCGCTGCGATGAAACGCAGTGAAGGAAAACGCAGAAAAGCGGCTGCAGATGCGAAGGCCGCAGATCAGGCGGTCCGGGGGACGGAAGGAAGATCACTTGAACAGGGAAGAGAAGTACAGGGAGCGTATCGGGTATTACCGGAGCGTTCTTAAGAAAAGTGTCCGTTTATCAGAGGCGCTGGAAAAATCATTGGCCGATCCGGCGGAAGGATCTGCAGATACCTGCGACGGAGCGCGCAGCGATGAGATCTTTTTGCATGTATACGCTCCCGTTCTCACGGTTTATGCGGAATGGGTGCTGCGCAGTGCAAAGGCCGACGGCATACAGCGTTTGTATTTTATGGCAAGAGACGGATACTTCATGTATCTGGCTGCCGGGGAACTTGAAAAAAAGATAAAGACCGGGATCGATCTGCGGTATCTGAAGGTGTCGAGATATGCTCTGCGCATGGCGGAGTATTCACTGCCGGAGACGGATATCGTTTCTATGATCTGTGTCGGCGGGATCGGGATCACTTTTGAAAAACTCATGCGGCGCGGTGCACTGACGGATGAGGAGATCCGTGAGGTTGCGGAAGCTGTCGGGATCAACGGTATCAAAGGGGCACTGCAGTACAGGGAGATCCTGGAGCTGCGAGAAAAACTGCGGGAGGTCCCGCTGTTTGAAAAGTATGTTCGTGCACACGCGGGGGCGTGCTTTGATGTAACCGCGGCATATTTACGGCAGGAAGGTCTGGCGGATCCTGCAGAGTACGGGATCGTTGACAGCGGCTGGATCGGCACGGTGCAGCGGAGCCTGCAGCGGCTGCTAGCAGCAGGATCCGGAGTGAAGAGAGAACTGACGGGATATTATTTCGGGCTCTTTGAAGTGCAAAACGGATGTGAAGAAAAATACTTCCGGAGTTTTTATCTTTCACCGTTCAGGGATATCAGACGAAAGATGCGCTTCAGTATCTGTCTCTTTGAAGCCGTATGTTCCGCACCCGCGGGAATGACGATCGGGTATTGCCGGGAAGGAGACTGTATACTTCCGGTGGAGAGCGGACGGAATCCTAACGCCGAAAGGATCCGGAGAAACGCAGAACTGCTCCGGCGTTTTGCGTCTGAATATACTCCGAAAAGATGGGGGTACCGCGGACTTACAAGAGAGTATCCTGCGAAGCAGTATGCACTGCTTGTTGAAAAACTCCTGAGTGTTCATATGGGGACACCCACCGAAGCAGAAGCGAAACTGTACGGAAATTACCTTTTCTGTGATGATGTACTGGAGTCCGAAATGCAGGAGGTTGCGGCAGTATGGGATGCCGCAGAGATCCGGAATGAGCGCTGTCTGCAAAAGATCCTGATCCGGAGGGGAATACGGAAAGAAGAACTGCATGAGAGCGGATGGCCGGAGGCGAGTATCGTAAATGCTTCGACGGATCCCGCAGCGTTTCTTCGGAGCGAAAGGATCTACAAATATCTGATCTATATGAGAAAGGCATTGGCAAAGCATCAGTGAGCCGGAAACGAAGAAAAAAGAAAAAGTTCAAAGCGCTGAAACAGTATCTCTTTGTCATCCATGAACTGACATCCAGAGAGATCAAGCGTAAGTATGCCAGGAGTGCACTCGGGAT
>Ga0310694_10002283_pt1 | contig 19952 bp, 14 predicted proteins | sample 174DNAGHGhighgp2_FD_203884 | JGI IMG/M metagenome (GOLD analysis project Ga0310694, IMG submission 203884) | Sheep rumen microbial communities from Palmerston North, Manawatu-Wanganui, New Zealand - 1742 DNA GHGhigh gp2 (v2) (version 2) | ecosystem: Host-associated > Mammals > Digestive system... | reverse complement strand
GCTATTGCATAAAGTGGAATAATGTCTATTCCATCCTTCTCCAACAGCGAGAAATTCTCCATCGAACAGCGAATAGCATGCGTGAGATTTTTCTTCTCCATGAACAGCCTGAGACTCTTCATCTTGCCGCTTGTGCCGGACTTCACTTCCATCGGCAGCACTTTCATGTCACGTGACAAGATATAATCCACCTCTGATGTTGTTCCGTTCGCAAGATTCTCCCAGTAGAACAACTCACATTTACGTTTCGGAGAGGCATATTTGATAAGTTCCAGCCCGGCTACCATCTCTGTCAAACTACCTTTATCCACTAAGTCGGCTGCAGTAGCCGTCAATATATCTTGCGTCAGTTCGTGCGCATCATTAGCATCCATATTAAGCAGGCTCAACAGCAGTCCACTGTCTAACAGAATATATTTTGTGAATTTTTTGTTTACTTCAGCGCCTAACGGCAATCCATTAGCTGCCGTATGTTGTACGCGGTGCAGCAGACCTGCATCACAGAGAAAGTCTAAGGCTTTCTTTACCTCATTCGTAGTATATGCGCCTTCAACGTGACTATAGACGAATTTCTTCCCTACCTGCTGCACTGCACTATGCAGCACTGCTTTGAGTAAATCCGGAGATATACGTTTAGCGTATTTTTTGAAGTCATAGTCGTAACTATCAGCAATATTCTCTATTTCCTCTTGGCATGCAAGGTAGTCGTTATGTTCAATCCACGCAACCACGCTTGCAGGCATTCCGCCGGTCATCAGGAATGTGCGGAAACTATTTGACAACTGTTCATGTAACACATCCAATATAGGCGATTGCGGACTTGATTTGCGCTTGGCATCTATCCACATAGAATGTCCGGTTGCTGCCAAGAACTCATCAAAGGACAACGGGTACATATATAGTGACTGAATACGTCCGACACCGTAGGTTGGCATGTCTTCCTTTAGTGCTAAATCCAATAGCGAACCAGCTGCAATAACATGCAGTTCAGGAAAATCTTCTTTGAAAAACCACAAACTATGTATCGCTTCTGGGCAGCCTTGAATCTCATCCAAAAATAGCAATGTTTCTCCTGCGACGATCGGCTGATTATACAGATTTCCTATGCCCGCTGCAATGTCATGCACGGATAGATTGGTGGTAAAGAGCGTCTTGAGTTTAGCGTTCTTCTCAAAATTCGCTTCAATATAGTACGTAAACTGCTTGCCAAGATGATGAACGGCTGTCGATTTGCCTATCTGGCGTGCGCCACGCAGTAATAGCGGCTTGCGATTAGCTTTGTCTTTCCACTCTAAAAGTGCCTTGTCAATGGAACGTTCGATATACATATTGCGCATTTTTAATTTGACGGAGCAAAGGTACAAAAAATAAATCAATTACGCAATAGTTTTACAAAAACAAAGAGGAAAAATAGGCTAGTTTTGCTGAAAATAAAGAGGAATAGCAACTGAAAATTACAAAAACAAAGAGGAATTAGGGCTCAAACGCAATTGGGAGTTATTTGCACGTGTACCACAAATGGCAAAAAGCGCCATTTTAGACGCTTTTTGCTTTTGTTATACCCTGGTAGGTCGAGTTATCTCACCTCAACGCCTTGAATGGTGTAAGTGTAACAAAATAAAGGGTAGTAACCTTCAACGTGATTATGGTTGGGCAAACGGGTGAAGCAATCTTCTCTTGTAGTCGGAATCTTCATTGCTGTTAATTGTCGTGTAACCTTTGAAAGTTTCGTTGTAGAAATACCTTTTGCCATTATATTTGTACAACTTTCGATTGGACCACTTATGATATTTCAGATAGAACCTGTTCGACAGGTTAAATTTATACACAAGATCGTAAACTTTGGTAGGGTATGAATCGTCGTATGTTTTGCTATCATCATCTGTCAAGTTCTGGCAAGGTCGTTTGGGACGCTCAACATAACTATAGGCGTATGGCTCGGCATAATTTGTGATTTTTGAGATATAAAATTTGTTCTCAATCACTTTTTGCGTGGTTGATTTCCCTAAACTATAAGTGATATAATTCGTAAAGCTAAGTGGGCTATTCTCTTCGTTATAAGAAATAGAAGCCGTTTCTTCGGGGTATCGGTCTAAATCGCAATCAAGCAGCAGATCTTCCTTTAATAATGGCGCTTTCATGATTCTTGATGTATGCGGAGGAATTGCAATGACAGGCTGATTGGTGTAGTAGTCTTGAGCAATTCCGTTTCGGATAAAAAATGATTTGCCGGGATCAATGGTCAGCATTTCATCCGTTTTGTTGTAGATGGCAAAACTTGCGTCACCTCCTTCAGCCCAAAGAGCATAGCGGATAGCACAGTTATCGTCTTCATAGACCATAGTGTCGTCCTGATTCTTTACCGTAGAAGACTGTGCTTCGAAAACTTGTACATAGTTATACTGCAACAGTGAACAAGAGGATAATGAAATAGCTACAAATAGTAGCAGAAATGAAAAGTGTTTCATATTATTATAAATAATTAGTTAATACTCAGAACTCATATATCGCTCATATAATGAATATAGAACCTTATCGTTGTACGTGGTGCACCATAGTTTTGCAAAATTGAGGATATCATCTTCAGTCATAAAACTAAAGTCGAATTTCTCTGTTTTATTTTGATTGTAATAGTTTTCAATCATTCGGATGTTGTCGTCTTTTTCGCCGTTTTGTAGCATCTTTACGGTCTTGTTGCTCAAAACAAACACTTGAATTTGTGGAGATAAAGAGAAATTTCCCCACGCCGCCAAATTACCGGTTATCTGCTGAATAGCAACTTTGTCCTTGCGAAAGCCTTCGCAGAAATACAATTCTTTTCCTGCAATTTTGTTCCTTACTCCCTCGTCAAATTGAAAATGATGTTGATTAAAATGTTCAAATGTAAAGTCAAGTGCTTTTATGTTTTCTTTTTCGGTTGTGTATAACTCCCAATCTTCCCCTCGGAAGATTTTGTCCAAATCATCTTGATAAATTTTTCGAATATGAAACCCGTCATGTAGCAGAGTTTCGAGTTTGTCAATTTTTTGAGGATTAGGGTTGTTTCCTATCAAGACCAGGTTTGTCGCTTTAGAAATAGTGTTATTCAAATCTGCGCCCCATGCTTTTAGATTTTTAATGAGTACGCGAGTGTTAATAGAAAAATCACCTGTATATGCAATACGTTTTCCATAAAATGGATTATCTTGCATTTTGTCAGATGAAGAAAATAGGAAATTGTCCATATTGCTTATTTTAGAAATAACCGAACTAAAATCGTCACAAATTATTCGTTCGACATCATGATTGTATAACATGCAAATCGAACAGCCAGCATCAATCAAAGAGCTTAATTTTGCCACTTTAGCAGGACCTGCATCCTCGCCAATGATAATGTAATCAGTTAGTTTGGATAATGCAGTATCTATATCTGCTCCCAATGATTTGAGTTTGGCAGCCAAGATGTTTCGCTCAACATCAAAGATGCCGGTAATAACAACCTTTTTGTTGTAAAAAGGATTACTTGAATCCGCGTTTGTCAAATCTTTCTGTAGAATACTGCCTTTCAATTGCTCATGAGGTATTACATTTTGTTTCTGTTCTTTTGAAATGTAGTTTTCTAACATTGAGATATCCGGCTTAATACCTTTTAAATAGTTGATGTAGAATTTCGCACAACAAATTGAGTCAAATCCTGCGTCATGGTGGTTGCTAACGGGCATATCGAATGCTACGCATAGTTTTTCTAACGATAATCCATACAATTTATATGTGCAAATGAATTTGCAAATATTGTCGTGCGAAATACCGTAATATTCAAGATTTGTGCGTAATACCGACTCGTCAAAAGGAGCATTATGTGCTACAATAGTAGTGTTTGTGAATAATTCACCTATTTCCTGCCACAATATGTCAAATGTAGGAGCGTCATGCGTTTGTTCCGGAGTTATATGATGCACTCTGATGCATCCAGCATCATATCTATTAGCAGGAGGTTGGATTAACCGGACGATAGTATTTTTTATCTCGTTGTTTTCCACAATGGTTATTCCTACTTGACAAGCCATTTTGTCTGAATTAGCTGTTTCGAAATCTACAGCTATGAAATTAGATATCATAGTTTCTAATTTTTGCATAGATGTTACCGTTAATATACAAAAGCGCGAACATTATTCACGCTTATTCTTCAAACGGGGTTCTAGCAAAACCTTAGCCAAGAATAAACAATAACGTCCACGCCGATATGCATAATACGTCATGGACGTAAGATATACACATCATGGACGCCTATTGCAATCTTGTCTTGGGGCTTAAATTTGCTAGATTTCGTTTGCCAAAACAAGCGTCAATAAACGCCTTTTTATGTTATTTGCTCAATTATTACGCTGTTGAGTTCAGCGGTATATTTTATTCAATACTATTTTCTTTCTGTTCACTCAAATCACGCTCGATGTCTTCTATAGAAGGCAGTGAGGAGCGAAAATCTTTTGGGAGCATATTGCCGAGTTCGTAATCTGACACGCCAATTGGTTTGTTTATGTCGCGCAAAGCATATTCTGCCTTGATTTTGTCTTTTGTACGGCACAGCAACAATCCTATCGTTTTATTATCCCCTTCACGGCACAAGATATCATCTACCGCCGAACAATATGTCCTTTCTAATTGCGCAATCGCTGATTGCGTAATTGGTGAATAATAACTTGTCGTTGTTATATTAGTGCCAATATGTGCTTTCTTATCCTCACTTTTTACTACTGTTGAGTTCAGCGGCTTGGGTTTAACGTCCGTGGCAATGGACGGACCGATTTACGCTTCGGTGGCAGCGGTCATGAAAAACTCTATTTTTAAATTCCGACTGCAAAGTTACGTAAAAAAATTGATATTTGCAAATTTTCGGGGAAGATAATTGCAAATATCTGTTGTTTTAAGTGAAAGGGCACAAAAAAAGCCATCGGCACAAGGCTGATGGCTCGTTAGCAGATTTGCAACCGGATTATTCGGCAGCAGCTTGTGCACTCTGGCGGGTAGCCTTAACCTCAGCAACGCACAATGTAGGAGCGTTCATGAGTTTCAGACCATCGGCGAGCTTAACGTCCTGCACGTTGATCTTCTTACCCAGACCAAGCTCGGTAACGTCGATCTCAACGCGGTCTGGCAGCAGGGTATAGATGCCGTTAACCTTCAGCTTACGCATGTTCAGGCGGAGCTTACCACCGGCTTTAACACCTGCGGCGTGACCCGACAGCAGAACAGGGATCTCAACAGTAACAGGCTTCTTGTCGGTTACCTCAAGGAAATCGATGTGGAACAAAGTCTCCTTAACAGGGTGGAACTGCAGCTCCTTAACCACTGCCATGCGCTTCTGACCCTCGATGTCCAGAGCTACGATCTGTGTGTCAGGAGTGTAGATGAGTTTGCGAACGTCAGCAACGTTAACGGTGAAAGTCTGGTTGCCGTTGGCACCATAGATGTTGCAGGGAACCTGATCCTGCTTGCGCAAGCCTTTAGCGGCTTTCTTGCCGAACTCCGAACGGAGTGTACCGGTTAATTCAAATGTTTTCATTCTTGTAAATTGTGTTACTCAATATGGGGCAGTAAAAATAGTTTGTGTGGCTGCCCGTATCCCATCACACTCGCGGCTTTCCAAAGAAAAACCGCATAAAGCGGTTCACTTCTTCTAACCTTGTTTCCCCCGAATCCGGGGACCCCGACACAAACCAAGCCATAGGCTGTTTGTGGTGGGGAAAGCGAAGGCAATTGTGCGCTTAATGGCGCCGAGCGACATCTGTTAGCGCAATTTGCCGAACGCTTAGTCGGGATAGCGAGATTCGAACTCACGACCTCCTGCTCCCAAAGCAGGCATTCTAACCGGGCTGAACTATATCCCGCGAAAAAGCGGATGCAAAGGTACAACAATTTTTTGACAGTTGCAAATTTTTCAGCAAAAAGATGGGCGAGATTGGCGTGTACGTCGGCATTTTGACAAATACGCTTGGCAATATACGCGATTTAGGCGTTAGGAAAGAGAATAAATTGTGGAAGAATTTGCATATTTGAAAAAAATGTTGTACTTTTGCACCCGCTTTTGTCTAATGGTATAAAGGCTATTACGTCAGATTTTGGTTCTGAAGATCTTGGTTCGATTCCAGGTTAGACAACTCGCTCGGGGTATTAGCTCATCTGGCTAGAGCGCGACACTGGCAGTGTCGAGGTGAGCGGTTCGAGTCCGCTATACTCCACTGCAGAAGTCCGGTAAGTAGCCGGATTTTTTTTACCTTTCCCCTTACATTTCGCTATTGACGCTACAAAATGAATGATGTATTGCAAAAAATGTAAAAATATTTGCAAATATCATTTTTTTTTCGTATCTTTGTGGCGAAAATAAAATATTATATATTATGGCAAAAACAAATGAACAAAAACAAAACGAACTGATGGCGAAAGAAGTTCTTGCTATTTTGATGTCTCGCAGTGGCGTAACTCGTCAGGATATTGTGAATACAGCTATGCATAATTTCTGCCGTAATAACATCGATCTTCTCACAGTAGCAGAAAAACATAAATATGCAAGTGTAATACTATGAGCAAAGATCAACACAAATTACGAGCCAGTATTTTCGTTGATGCTAATGTGTTAATTGGTGCATTTCGTGGCATGAAAGCGGATGTCGCGGCTATGGAATACTTAAACCGTCTTCCTCAAATAAGGTTATATACATCCGGTTTGGCCATTGCACAGTGCATAGCAACCTGCCAAATAAAAGGAGACAAGGAGCGTCGCCTAACGTTGACACAATGGGTGAAGCAGATAATAGGAAGATTTTCCATTATCAGTTGTACCGGTAAAGACATTGAAAGGTCGCTGGATATGACTCAGCCGGACATGGAGGATAATCTTCAATATATAATGGGGAATCGCATGGGGTGTACTCACTATGTCACCAACAACAAGAAGGATTTCGCATTCGTTAATGCTGTCATAATTCCTGCAAATAAGATACGACTGATTGGCGCGTAGAATCTTGTGTTGACACATAGTAAGCATATTGCTATTGAAATCACAGATAAAAGATTAGTAATTTGAAAAATTGAAAAGATAAACAATGAATAGTTTTCGGGAATTGTGTCAGAAAAGGCGCTCGATACGAACGTTCAGTTCGCAGCCTGTCGAGCGGGAGAAGATAGATTATATACTGCAATGCGCACTGATGTCACCGTCCGGCAAGCGGCTTAACCCGTGGGAGTTTGTGGTGGTGACCGGTGAGCCGGTGCTACGGCAGTTGGCGGGCTGCAAGACGTACGGCAGCCAGATGTTCAATACCGCCATGGCGGGTATCGTTGTGGCGTTGGACAGCTCGCTCACGGATACCTGGCAGGCAGATGGAGCGATAGCCGCCGAGCATATACTGCTGGCAGCCGAGGAGCAAGGCCTGGGCGCATGCTGGTGCCATATTTATGGTAGGGCAGAGTCGGAAGCAATGGTTCGCGACCTGACAGGTATACCCGAGAAGTATAATGTGCTATGCGTGATTGCTCTTGGTTATAAGAACGAGCAGCGCAAAGATTATGACCTTGCCAAACTGCTCTACGCAAAAATTCATAACGAACAATTCTAAATAAGATTTGAAAATTTGAAGATTTAAAGATTTGAAAATTAAAAATAAACTATGAAACCTGTTATAGCGATTACCGCCGGAGATATTAACGGCGTGAGTTACGAGATAATATTGAAAACAATCTTTCATCCGCATATTCTGGAGATCTGCACGCCTGTATTGTACGGCAACGTTGCCATCGCCAAGCAGCATGCACAACTGCTGGATGAGGAGTTTCGTACGCCGCAAGGCGTGATCATCACCGATGCGCGTAAGGTGCAGGAGGGAAAAGTGAATGTGATAACCTGTTACCCCGACGATACGCCGCTGGAGATCGGCAAGAGCACCGAGGCAGCCGGCAAAGCGTCGCTGGCAAGTCTCAAACGCGCCTGCGGCGACCTGCAGCAGGGACTGGTGCACGCACTCGTAACAGCACCTATCAACAAGGCGAACATTCAATCCGACGAGTTTAGGTTCAGCGGCCACACGGAGTACCTGACCCACTTGTTCGGTGCAGGTGAGAAATCGCTGATGATGATGGTGAGCGAAGCGTTGAAGGTGGCACTCGTGTGCAACCATGTGCCGATCAGCAAGGTTGCCGAGAGCATAACCGTGGAGCGAATAATCAACAAACTGACTATCCTGAACCATGCGCTGAAGAATGACTTTTCTATCCGTCAGCCGCGTATAGCCGTGCTGGCACTCAATCCGCACGCAGGCGACGGAGGGCTGTTAGGCAAAGAGGAGCAGGAGATCATTATTCCTGCGATAGCCGAGGCGAACAAACAGGGTATATTGACCTTTGGTCCGTACAGCGCCGACGGATTCTTCGGCAGCGGACATTTCGCCCACTTTGACGCGATACTTGCCATGTATCACGATCAGGGACTGATCCCGTTCAAGTCGATGGATATGAACGGCGTAAACTTCACCGCCGGACTGAACATCATCCGTACCTCGCCCGATCATGGCGTGGCGTACGACCTTGCCGGCAAGAACAAAGCATCGGAACAAAGTTTCCGCAATGCTCTGTATGCGGCACTGGATATAATGAAGCAACGCGCGATGAACAAAGAGATAAACGCCAACCCGCTGCCGGTGCCCGAGCCTGACGAGAACGATTTCCGTCCGGAGTTCAGGTCGTTCAGCGAACCCAAGAGCACGGGGTTTAAACCTTCTTGATTTCTTTTGGCATCTTTGTGATTTTTGTGCGGTCATTATGTCCCACATAACTCCCTTAACAAGAAATCGCAAATCTGCTCAAAACAAATTCAAGAACACAAACAGACATATAATAACATTAAGCATGAAAGCGAACGAAATAAGAAAATCTTTCTTAGATTTTATGGCAAGCAAGGGTCACCAGGTTGTACCCTCTGCTCCGATGGTCATCAAGGATGACCCGACACTGATGTTTACCAACGCCGGCATGAACCCTTGGAAGGGTATCATCCTCGGCAATGATCCGATCAAATATCCTCGCGTGGCAGACAGCCAGAAGTGTCTGCGCGTCAGCGGCAAGCACAACGACCTGGAGGAGGTTGGTCATGATACGTACCACCACACGATGTTCGAGATGCTCGGCAACTGGTCGTTCGGCGACTACTTCAAGCAGGGCGCAATAGACTTTGCGTGGGAGTATATCGTGGATGTACTGAAGATTGATCCGAAGAACCTGTATGCCACCGTATTTGAGGGCTCGGCAGAGGAAGGTCTGGGTCGTGACGATGAGGCTGCTGCTGTTTGGGCAAAGCACCTGCCTGCCGATCATATACTGAACGGCAACAAGCACGACAACTTCTGGGAGATGGGCGACACGGGTCCTTGCGGACCGTGTTCGGAGATCCATGTGGATAGCCGTAGCGAAGAGGAGAAAGCCCAAGTGCCCGGACGCGAATTGGTGAACAAAGACCATTCGCAGGTGATCGAGATATGGAACATCGTATTCATGCAGTTCAACCGCAAGGCTGACGGTTCGCTTGAGCCGCTGGCAAAGAAAGTGATTGATACCGGTATGGGCTTCGAGCGACTCGTTCGTACCATACAAGGCATGCAGTCGAACTACGACACCGATGTGTTCCAGCCGATGCTCAAGAAGATCGGCGAGCTTTGCCACTGCAAGTACGGAGTGGAGGAGAAGACCGATGTGGCGATGCGCGTTATTGCCGACCATATACGTACGATTGCTTTTGCGATAACCGACGGTCAGTTGCCGAGCAACGAGAAAGCCGGATATGTGATCCGCCGTATTCTGCGCCGTGCCGTACGTTACGGTTATACGTTCCTGGGTATGCGTGAGGCGTTCCTGTACAAGCTGGTGCCGCAACTCATAGCCGATATGGGTGACGCTTATCCCGAACTCATCAAGCAGCAGGAGCAGATCACTCCGGTTATCAAGAGCGAAGAAGAAGCGTTCCTGCGTACGCTGGATAAAGGTATAACGCTGCTCGACAAACTGATGGACGACGCCCGCAAAGCAGGCAAGAAGGAGATCAGTGGTGTGGATGTGTTCACGCTGAAAGATACGTACGGATTCCCGTTGGACCTGACAGAGCTGATTCTTCGCGAGAACGGCTTCACCACCAACGAGGAGGAGTACAACCGAGCGTTGGAGCATCAGAAAGAAATGGGCCGCTCGGCAAACAAACAAGACCTGGGCGACTGGAACGTGCTGCGTGAAGGCGAGACGGAGTTTGTGGGCTACGACCAACTGGGAGTTGAGACGCAGATCCTGCGTTATCGTCAGGTAAGCCAGAAAGGCAAGTCGTTCTATCAGGTTGTACTGAGCAAGACTCCGTTCTATGCCGAGATGGGCGGTGAGGTAGGAGACACAGGAAAGTTGAGTGTTGAGAGTTTAGAGTTTAGAGTTATTGACACCAAGCGTGAGAACGGTCTGCCGGTACATATAATGACCGAACTGCCTGCTGATATGAATGCAACGTTTATTGCCCAGGTTGATGCAGCTCGCCGTCAGGCTATCAGTTGCAACCACTCGGCTACGCACCTTATTCACTACGCGTTGCGCCAAGTGCTCGGCAAGCATGTGGAGCAGAAGGGTTCGTACGTGTCGCCCGACTCGCTGCGATTCGACTTCAGCCACTTCCAGAAAGTGACGCCCGAAGAGTTGCGTAAGGTAGAGATCCTTGCCAACGAACTGATCCGTAATGATATGCCGCTCGAGGAGAGCCGCCACACGCCTATCGCCAAGGCGAAAGAGATGGGTGCCATGGCATTGTTCGGCGAGAAGTACGGCGATGATGTACGAGTGATCAAGTATGGTCCGAGTATCGAGTTGTGCGGCGGTTGCCACGTTTCGTCCACAGGCCGGATCGGCTCGGTACGAATCGTGATGGAGACCAGTGTGGCTGCCGGCATACGCCGTATAGAGGCTGTGACTGCAGCCAAGGCTGACGAACTCTTCTATGCACAACAGGATATGCTCGCCGGTCTGCGCGGGTTGTTCAACAACGCACCCGACCTCGCCGCTGCTATACATAAGTCAATTGAAGAGAACGCCGGGCTGAAGAAGCAGATTGAGCAGTATATGGCAGAGAAGATTGAGCGTTTCCGCGACGAGTTGATCAGTCGTGCCGAGGACTTCGGAGGAATCAAACTCGTACGCCTGCAAGGCGAGCACAACCCCGATATGATTCGCGGCGTGATGCCGTTGCTGCGCGGCAAGTTCACCGATGTGCGTTTTGCCGTAGTCGGTGCTACGCAGTTCGAAGGCAAGCCTACGATAGCCGTGTTCCTGAGCCAGCCGCTGGTGGACGAAGGCAAGAACGCCGGTGCGATGATCAAGGCTGCTGCCAAACTGATTCAAGGCGGCGGTGGTGGTCAGCCGTGGATGGCAACAGCCGGCGGACGTGACGTCAACGGACTCGCTGCGGCTATGGAGCAACTGCTCAACGACCTGAAGTAACCAACCCCAAGCAACAAATAGTCAGTGCCCATGAAGTTGCCTTCGTCCTATCTGCCCGATAAAGCGCGTTCAGCCGTACGGTTCACCGTGGTTGGAACAACGGGTATGTTTGTGCAGACCTGGCTGTTCATGGCAGCATTGCATTTCCTGTCACACCCCGACAAGGGAACTGCGATGTATTATGTGGCGTTCGGTATAGGCTACGTGCTGGAGATGATACCTAACTATCTGTTCTCCAACTGGTACACCTTCGGTACGCGGCCCGAACTGAAGAACGCGGGAGGATTCTTGCTGGCGAGGGCAGTGAATGTGATTATACAGTTTGCCTTGTTGCCGCTGATGCTCAACTGGTTATCATCGTGGCGGGACGATTATATCAGTTTTGTGGTTATCTTTATAGGCGGATGTATCAACTACTTGATATGTTTGCTGTTTTTCAAGAAGAAAGAGCCGCAAACCCAAATAACCGAATAAATTGTAAGTATTATGAATACGAAACTGTTTGTTCTATCCCTGCTGTTAGGCGTGTCGAGCCTGTCAGTTATGGCGCGTGCCGAATCCGGTTCGGCAAGTGAAGTGCCTGTAATCGAGGGTGATTCAATAAGTATGCAGCGTGCAGCCAGTCGTCAGGATTCGCTGGGTGCTATCTTGTACAGTCAGGGTCAGTTCGCTGAGGCGCAGCGTTGTTTCCGCGAAGCGGCTGGTTGGCGCAAGCGTCTGTTAGGCCGCCGTTCGTCAGCATACCTGCGCTCGGTGACATATCTGGCTTCGTCGTACTATCAGTCAGGTGACATCAAGCAGGCTATAGCCGTGGGCGACAGTCTGATTCAACTGATCACCGACTCGGTGTCGCCTAACTACGCCGACCTGTATGACGTATATACCAATCAGATGTACTGCTACTACGCTCTGCGCCGTATGGACAAAGCGATTGAGTATGCACATAAGGCAGTGGATGTGCTTGAGCGTCAGGATAAGATGTACGTGCACTCGTACGTGCATGCGCTGTCCAACCTCGGATATTGCCTGGATGTAGCCAAGCGTAACGATGAAGCCAAGCGCTACCTCGACCATGCTGCGGTGATTGCCAACGACTCGCTCAAGCCCACCGACAATGCTACGCTGGAGGTGATGAACTCGCAGGCATACAACTACTCGTACCGCGGCGATTACGGCAAGGCTATCGAGATCATGTACGAGGTGGTGAAGCGTACGCGCGAGGTTTCGCCCGAATCGCCCAACCTGGCGGTGCGTCTGGCGGCATTGTCGTACTTCTACGCCGCTATCGAGAACTACGACGATGCGATAGAGGTGACCAAAGAGGTGCTGCCGCTATACAAGAAGTTCTATGGCGAGAATTCGTTCAACTACAACGATCTGGGTCAGCGTCTGGGTAACTACTACCGTGAGTCCGGCAGGGTAGCCGAAGCACTGCCTTATCATCAGCGTGCGGTGGAGATTGCGGAGAAGACGTACGGCAAGCAGCACCGTGAGTATGCACTGGCTCTGGGTAACCTGGCAGCCGACTACCATCAGTTGGATTCGATTGATAAGGCTTTGGCGCTCTATACCGAGGCGGTTGATGCCATGAACAATGCGGATAGCGAGGCGGCTATGATCCTGGAGTTCAACATAACGAACGTTCTGGCTGATGCCGGTCGCTTCGACGAAGCACTGCCCGAGGCGGAACGCATAACCAAACTCTTCCATGACAGCATAGGCGTCTATAACCGCGACTATCCGGTAGCTCTTGGACATCTGGCTGCGCTCTATCGTCAGGCAGGCAAGTACGAGCAGTCGCTGCAGGTGAAGCGCGAACTGGTGGATATCATTGCCGCACGCGTCAATCAGATCTTCCCGTCGCTGACCGAGCGTGCACGTGCCGAGTTCTACGGCAGCCTGCGTCACCACTTCAACCAGATCATACCTTGTGCGCTGAAGGCCGAATCACCGTTTGCAACGACACTGCTCTACGATGCCAATCTTGTTAACAAAGGTTTGCTGCTGTCCTCATCGATCGAGTTTGCACGCTTCGTAGAGCAGAAAGGTAATCCGGAACTGATAGCCGACTACAAGAACCTGCGCAAACTGCAGTTGGCGCAGCAACGCTACCTGCAGCAGCCTGTCAGGTATCAGAATCAGGATACCGTGCGCATGCGTCAGGCGCAGATTGATGATTTGGAGCAGAAAGTGATGACCGAGTGTCATGAGTACGGCTCGTTTATGGACCGCCTGCGTATCACCACCGCTGATGTGCGCAAGGCGCTGAAGAAAGGTGAGGTAGCTATCGAGTTTATGCAGGACAAAGGCCGCAAATCCAATGGCGAGTTTGTAGCCCTTATCCTTCGTCCGGAGTGGACAGCACCGAAGATGGTTCAGATCCCGAACAAGGATTACCTGCAGCAGTTCGTAGAGATGCGCGCGCGTACCTATCTAAATACACAATTGTCCGACACCATCTGGCGGGATATATTGCGCGTAGGACAGATCAAGCCGACCGACAAGGTGTATTTCGCACCCGATGGACCGCTCTACCAGTTGGCAATCGAGTATCTGCCGTACACCACGGGCTATCAGGGTGCTGCGCAGATGTCCACCGACACTGTTATGCCTACCATGGCGGATGTGTATAACCTGTTCCGACTGTCGTCCACGCGTGAGTTGTGCTTCCGCAACACGGATGCTTTCAAACTGGAGAAAGCGCGTCTGCGCGAGGCTGTATTGTACGGTGGCGTATATTACAACCCCGAGAACCGGCGCGGCGCAATTCAGTACCTGCCGGGTACACTCAGTGAGGTTCAATCTATCGCCGAGCAGATCGGTACAAAGAATATGTTCACCGCCATGGGCGCATCCGAGGAGCAGTTCAAGCAGATGTCCGGGCAGGCTCCCGAACTGATGCATATTGCTACTCACGGTTTCTGCTTGTCAGACGTGACAGAGGTGAATGCGATGCAACGCACAGGTATGTTGCTTGCTAACTCGGAGAACGCATGGAAGGGCGAGGATGTTGAACCGTCGCGCGAAGACGGAATCCTCACCGCACAAGAGATTGCCGGACTGAACCTGTCTGGCAACCAACTGACTGTCCTTTCCGCTTGCGAGACGGCACTTGGTGCTATCACATCGGATGGTGTGGCAGGTTTGCAGCGTGGCTTCAAGAAGGCAGGTGTACACGCGCTGATCATGTCGTTGTGGCCTGTTAACGACGAGGCGACGGAGAAGATGATGAAGGCGTTCTACAAACATCTGAACGAAGGCTTGACTCCTCGTGAGGCACTGCGCAGCGCGCAATACGACCTGCGCGGCTTCAAGCCCGAACGGATAGAAGAGGAGGATACCGAAGAGGTGCAGGCGCGCAAACTGAAGTTCCTGCGTCAATCGCAAGTACGTGCTGCGAACAAGGCAAAACAGTATCCGTTTGCACATCCGAGGTATTGGGCGGCGTTTATCCTGCTTGACGCAACCGATAAATAATTGCATCCGCCAGATTTGGCGGATAGCACATGAGTATGAAGATTATTGAGTTGCCCAAGGGTAAGCCGCTGGCGTGGTATCTGGATGAGGAGGTTCGCCTGGCAAAGGATGTGCAGGAGGAGTTGTTCTTCTGCTGGACGGTCAGCCCTACGGTGATCTACGGCCGCCACCAGCAGCGCGAGGCGGAGGTTAACCTGCCGTACTGCGAGGCGCATGGCATAGAGGTCGTGCAGCGGAAGAGTGGAGGAGGGTGCGTGTATGCCGACCGGGGCAACCTGATGCTCAGCCTTATTAGTCCGGATACGCATAGCGAGGCAGTGTTCATCCGGTTCATGGGGCTGGTGTCGAACGCCTTGCGTGCATTAGGACTGAACGCGGTCACCACGGCGCACAACGATATACTGGTGGAGGGTAGGAAGGTGAGCGGTAACGCATGCTATGCCCTGCCTAACGCCACTATCGTGCACGGCACGCTGATGTATGATGTGGATATCGATGCGCTGGAGCAGGCTATCACACCGGGCGAGGCGAAGCTCAGCAAGCATGCCGTGCAGAGCGTACGGCAACGCGTGACGAACATCCGCCCGTTGCTGCCGGATATACAGGATATTGACGCCTTGGCGCAAGCGATAATGCGCAATGTATGATTCGAAATGTTTAATTTTTAATTCGTAATACAATATATGAAAAACACAACTCTTTGGCGTGCCTTAGGCCGCAATACGTTATTGTCTGTTCTTCTGTTCGGAGCCTTGCTCGGTTTGCTGTGGCTGGCAGAATTGTTGTTTCCGTCGCTCACGCTGCTCAAGTGGCATGATACCGCCTGGTGCGTAGGTATACCCGCCAGCATTATCGGTGTGGCGTATATCCTGACGATCCGCGACCCGCAGAACTATACGGGATTCTTTGCGGGCATAGTGATGTCTATCCTGCTGGGTGTGCAGTTCCTGCTGCAAGGGCAGTTCGACAGCACGTTCCTGTACTTCTTTGTGTTCATCCCGTTCCAGATGATGTCTATCTACAAGTGGAGTCGCAAGAAAGATGCCGGTGGTGCAAGTTTTGAGCCTAAGTTCCTGGATACGCCTCGGTTCTGGTTGTCGGTAGGTCTGTTTGTGGTGATCACGCTTGGCGATTATGTGCTGGCTACGTATGCGTTCAGCCGGGATGCGCTGACCGACAATATCGCTATCAAACTGTTCAACGGCGTGTTGATATCCTCATCGTTCCTCGCCAACTACTGGCTTATCTACCGCAAGACGGATGCTTGGGTATATTGGTTACTGTACAGCGTGGCAGGTATAGGATTGTTCATCATTCTGGGTAATGTGTTCTCGATCGTGCTGTTCCTGTTCTTCCTTGTCATCAACGGCTCAGCCGGTGTGGCTTGGGTTAAGATGACCCAACGTGAGAACTACGGATGGCTGATTGGTAAGTGAGAATGGATGTAAACAGAAAAGACCGCCTTTGTGGCGGTCTTTCTTGTTATGCCAGGCAGGCGTCCAGCGCCTCGGTGATAGCATGCCGGTCGAGGTGCTGACCGATGAACACAAGTTTCTGCATGCGGTCGCCGTACTGCTCATCCCAGTCGCGGAGGATGCCGGGTTCGGATTTAGCCATGAGCATCAGTTCTTCCTCGGGCATCGTGGCGTACCACTGTCCTGCCTGCTTGAGGTTGAACTGCTTGCCTGCTTGCTCAAACACGTAGCACATGTCGTATTCGTCCTCGAAGTAACACATACCTTTGGCGCGGATCACCTCTTTCGGCCAGTGGCGGGCAACGAACTCGTCGAACTTATTGAGGTCGAACGGCTGCCGGCGGAAATATACGAATGTGCCTATGCCGTACTCTTCTGCCTCGCCCTCATCATCGTGGTGATGGTGGTGATGATGTTCATGGTCGTCGTGGTGATGCTCGTGCTCGTCATGATCATCATCATCGATTTCGGCTTTTTCCACCTCGTGTACCCAGGTAGCGCTGGTGGCTACATCATCAAAGTCGAAAGCGTGGGTGTTGAGAATCTTGTCGAAGTCCACATCGCCGTAGTCGCAGGGAATGATCTCCGCTTTGGGCTGTATGGCGCGGATGATTGCTGTGAGGTGATCGAGCTCACGCGGGCTGATCTCGGAGGCTTTGTTGAGCAGGATCTTGTTGCAGAACTCTATCTGCTCAATCACGAGCCGTTCGATATCCTCCTCGCCTATATGCTCCTGTTGCAGACTGTCGCCGCAACCGAACTCGTCACGCATGCGCAGTGCATCAACCACGGTTACAATGCAGTCCAGCCTCGGCAGGTCATGTCCGGCGTAGTTCGTAACGATCTGCGGGATAGAGCAGAGCGTTTGTGCTATAGGTGCGGGTTCGCAGATGCCGGAGGCTTCGATCACGATGTAGTCGAACTTCTTTTGCGAGGTTATGTCGTTGAGTTGCTCAACGAGGTCCATCTTCAGCGTGCAGCAGATACATCCGTTCTGCAGTGCTACGAGGCTGTCGTCTTTTTGTCCGACCACTCCGCCTTTGGCTATCAGGTCGGCATCGATGTTCACTTCGCCAATGTCGTTGACGATCACGGCAAACTTTATTCCTTTGCGGTTGTTGAGGATCCGGTTGAGCAGGGTAGTCTTGCCGCTGCCCAGATATCCGGTTAATAGTAATACAGGTACTGTTGTCATTATCTTCGATATTTTTTTTCTCTCTTCTGTCAGCCGCAGGCGGTCAGTCAGCATAGCGGTCACTCTTCTGTCAGCCTCAGGCGGTCTATATTCTTTCTAACAAATTTTGTGCCGCAATGCGTCTGTTGCCAAATTGTCATTCGATTTATCGAGCCATAATTTCACTATTCATACGGTATCCGTCCGACAGATTAGAAAAATTTTGTACTTTTTATTGTTTTCATTTGCATATATCAAAATATTTTTGTATCTTTGCACTCGTATTCAGCCCACGCCTATGGGGACCCCGACGTAAACAATTATTTGTTTGCGGTGGGGAGAGCGAAGGCACGCGTCGCTTTTATGCCGTCTGGCGGCATCTGTTGCGACCGCGTTGCTGAACGCGATGCGGGTGGGTAAATGCGAACATATAAAAGGCGTCTTTAGCGCTTTGTTTTGGCATTCCGGAATCTGGTAAATTCATATAATCCAAAACATTGCAGCACAAGATGCCCATTGGTATGTAATAATGTACGCGCATAGTGCGCGCATTTGTGCATACGGCGTGGGCTACGGTGTTGTTGTTTGGATTAGAAGGCAATACCAGAGCCTTGAGAAGCGGAACAGCAAGATTGCAGTCCCGCTTTTATTTATATAAGCGGGAGAAAATCGTTCAAGCGAAGCGAGATAAGAACACTTTCAAGGATCCGCTTTTTCTATGTATATACTGATTAGGCATTCAAAATCACGGGATATATACTATGTATATATAAGGTGCAGTGGGATGCGATAAGCCCCCGATAATGCATCGAAACAAGGTCGAAAGTCGCATAATGTAGATATAGAAAAAATAATAAACATAACGGAGAATGCCGAAAATCCAATGAAGAGTAGGCGAAAGTTAATTCTAACAATTATGAAAAAACATTTATTTCTTGTTCTGTTTGCCTTTGCAGCAAGCGTAGGAACCATGTTTGCCAACCAAGTTTGGCCAATTATTATGGATGAAACAACATTTGCAACTTGTAACTCAAATTCAGCTGTTGTTGCTGATTTTCGTCCTAATAATGATGATCGTTTCCTTTATCTATGAGAGTATACTTATGATAGCCTGACAACCGCAGGATTAAATTCTATGGGAAATACTGACGGATATTTGTCACTGATAGTTGGGTTTAAAGGATGGGCAGGAGCCGGTTTCTGTCTGACCGAAAGAGGCAATAGTTGGCAGGCTGCAGAGCAACTACGTGCAGCGATTGTTGCGAATCCTGACAATTATTATCTTCACATGGCAATCAAGTCAACCGATAATATTAACCATTGTTTTTATCTTTTCGGTACAGAGACAACAAAATTTACATTGGGAAACCGTAGCGTGTATGATGGTCCTGTTTATAGTAACTTTACTCGTGATGGAGCATGGCAAGAATTTTATATCCCAATGTCAACATATGCTTCAGCCTTAGCATCTGTTACATGTGGAGAATATACGAATATGTTTGTAATGCTAAGTGAAGGAGTAACGGGAGCAATGCTTAATTTAGACGCAGTGTATATTTGTGACAGAGAATTTATGGAAAACTACCTAGATTCCCAATATTCGATTACTACAGAATCTTCTAATCCCGAATGGGGAACAACTGCGGGCGATACAATAGTCTCGCTTTTAAGCGAGATAACAATTTCTGCAACACCGAACTATGGCTATCACTTCGTTAAATGGTCAGATGGCAACACCGATAACCCGCGAACCATTGAACTGAAATGCGACACAACATTTACCGCACAGTTTGTACCAAACCAGTACACGCTCAGCCTGCAATGCAATGAAAACCAAGGTACAGTTGAAGGCGCAGGTGTGTTTGATTATCTTGCTGAAGTACAGATATCCGCAACGCCTGCGTATGGCTATCATTTCTCGTCGTGGAGTGACGGAAACACGGCTAACCCGCGCACATATACCGTCACAAAAGACGTAACAATAACCGCCAACTTTGCTCCGAATAAATATTCGATTAACGTCTCCTGCAACGCTGAGCAAGGCAGCGTAAAAGGAAGCGGCTCATATACTTATCTTTCTAACCGAACAATTGAGGCCACTTCGAATTATGGCTATCACTTCAAGCAATGGTCAGACGGCAACACCGATAATCCGCGAACCATTGAGCTACGTCAGGATACAACTCTTGAAGCAATCTTTGCAGTGGACAAGTACGGCACGTGTGGTGATAACCTGCAACTTACATGGCGGTACGACACCGGCAATCAGACGCTAACTATCAGCGGTGAGGGCGACCTGACGACAAACATGCGTTATGGCATCGAAGCCG
>Ga0310694_10002282_pt1 | contig 19965 bp, 15 predicted proteins | sample 174DNAGHGhighgp2_FD_203884 | JGI IMG/M metagenome (GOLD analysis project Ga0310694, IMG submission 203884) | Sheep rumen microbial communities from Palmerston North, Manawatu-Wanganui, New Zealand - 1742 DNA GHGhigh gp2 (v2) (version 2) | ecosystem: Host-associated > Mammals > Digestive system... | reverse complement strand
ATTCAGGATTTAGACCGTGGCATTATAATAGGTACGCGTACGTATGGAAAGGGGCTTGTGCAGATCCCGAACATCCAATTGCCTTATAATGCCAACTTGAAACTGACGACTTCGAAGTACTATATTCCCAGCGGGCGTTGCATTCAGGCCATCAATTACCGTCATGCAGGCGGTGGCTATACGGAGCGTGTGCCAGACTCTCTGACGCATGTTTTTCGTACGCTGCATGGCCGTGAAGTCCGTGATGGCGGCGGTGTGAAGCCTGATATTGAGGTGAAGCCTGACACGCTGCCGAACATTGCTGTCTATTTAGACCGCATGGACTCTACCGAAGTGATGTTTGACTACGTGACGGAGTATATTGCAAGACACCCGCAGATTGCCACTCCCACGACGTTCCATCTGACTGATGCCGACTTTGCCGACTTTAAGCAACGCGTTGTCAACAGTGGCTTCACTTATGACCCTGTCAGTGAGAAGCGTTTTGACGACTTGGTGAAGGCTGCTCAGTTTGAAGGCTATTATGATGATGCCAAGGCTGAGTTTGATGCTCTGAAGGCTAAGTTGAAGCATAATATAGCCAGTGATATTGACCGTCACCGTGATACGCTGCAGCAGATGTTGGAGCAGGATATCATTATGGCATATTATTACCAAGCTGGTGTGGTGGAATCTGGGTTGGCAACAGACAAACAATACCAGGAAGCTGTCCGTTTACTGAACAACCCAGAGGAATACAAGAAACTTCTGAATCCTTCGGTCACCCCTTGATTTTAATGATTTCATCGCACAACTGACTAATACTGGGGCGGTGTGAAATCATGATCATAGTCTTGTCGGGGTAATCCTTGAAGAGACGTGAAAACAGGGTACGCTCCGTTTGCTCGTCGAGCGACGAACTGATTTCGTCGAGCAGCAGAATGTTTCCCGGTCGTAGCAGGCCACGTGCAATGGCAATGCGTTGTGCCTGACCCTCGCTGAGTCCTGCTCCACGTTCCCCACATTCAGTATCCAGTCCTTGTGGCAGTTCGTTGACGAAGTCTGCCACGGCCGTGTGCAGCACTTTCTTGAGTTCGTCGTCAGTAGCTTCCGGTTTTGCCAGTAGCAGGTTGTAGCGTATGCTGCCGCTCATGAGTGTGTTCCCTTGTGGTACGAAGACGAAATTGCAGCGTGTGTCAGGGCTGACTGGGTAGTGGCTTTGGGTAGATGCCTGGCGGGTGGAGTAGAGTGTAATGCTACCGCTCTTGGGCGTTGCCAGTGCCAGCAGAAGCCTGAAAAGTGTTGTCTTTCCGGCTCCTGTCTCTCCGGTCAGTGCCGTCTTTGTGCCTGGCAGGAAGTCGTGTGAGAAATGGTTAACCACGTAGTTGTCGCCGGTTGTATATTGGAAACTGACGTCTTTCATGCTGACTCCCAGCATGCCCTCCATTCTGTTTTTCTTTCCGCTTGTTTCCTCCACGTTCATTTTTTCCAGTTCCACCAGTCGGTCAATGCTGGCAGATGCGTGAATCATTTGCGGAACCATGTTCAGTAATCCCATGATAGGGTGCTGAATTTGTCCCACCAGTTGCAGGAACGATGTCATGACGCCAAACGTGATGAGGCCGTCGCGCAGTTGCAGTCCTCCCCATACGAACGCCAGCAGATAGCCCATTCCGAAGCATCCTGACAGTAGTGCGCGTGTAATGAGCGTGAATCGTGTGCGCCGCTTCACCTTTCCCTTCAGGTCTTGCTGCATGTCGTCCAGTCGTCCTGTAATCCACGTGTTGCTTTCCAGCGAGCGCAGCACGACGTTGTGCTCCATGCCTTCCTGAACCAGCATCTGTATGCTGGCATCCTGTTCGCGAATGTCGCGAGTCATCTCGCGCAGTTGTCGGGTGATGAATTTCCCCATAGCCACCAGAATGGGTGTGAGCAGCAGCAGGATCCATGCCAGTGTGGTGTCCATAGAGTGCATCAGCAGGAAGGCACCGATCAGCTGTACCAGCGTGATGGTAAACTGCGGCAGCAGCGAGGTGCACACGTCGCTGACCACCGAGACATCCTTTTCCAGTCTTGATGTGATGTCGCCTGAATGCAGCGAACCCTCGTACATGCGTCGTCGGAAGAGGTGGCTGAAGATGCGCAGCCGGATGTCGTTCGTCTGGCGTACTCCGGCGCTGATGCTCATGTAGTAGTATAGTTGTCGTAGTGTAATGCCTGCCAGCACAGTAGCTACCAGGTAAATGACCATTTTGACTATATCGTCAGTGGTTCCGTGCATCACCGTATTATCGATGAACTCCCGGCAAAGCCACACCATGAGCAGCCCCAAGCCCACCTGTCCGATGCCAGCCAGTATGCGCACGAGGGTGTTTAGCCTGATGCCCCTTGTGTTTCTCCATATCCATGCAAAGTACTTCATCTCTGTACTTCCTTTGATTTACTCAATAATGCCAATCTCGGTCCATTTGGCCAGTATGTCCCTGACGTCAGCCAATGCCTGTGCGGCACTCACCTCATATTCCTTTTGCAGTTCGTCAGCAAGCTGCTCGGCCGTGAAGTCACTCAGAATGGCTGCTTTTTCCCAAAGGAAGGCAGCAGTCTCGTTAAGGCTGATGAGTTTACCAAAGTCTATAGTCTCGATGCTTTCGCCCACGATGACCTTTTCGCCGCATACGTCGCGGAGTACGAATCCCTGTTTTTGTTTCATGTCAATTCATTGTTTTTGTTATAGCCACACCCTGCGATAGACGGCCAGCAGCCACCGACGAACGGGTTTTAGCTTGTTCCACAGTTTCCAGCTGTTGCTGTCGTTGGGCAGTGGCCGTTTCTTTCCGTTGGGCGCAATTACGTTGATGGCCGTTGCCACGATGTCCTTTTGTGTGCATTGCTCCGTCCCTATGATGTTGCCATCGCCCATCAGTGTGATTTTCCCGTCGGGGGCAATGCTGATGACGCGGTGCACGACGTATCGGCAACCGTCAACCCATGCCAGCACTACGTCGCCCACTTGCGCTTGTCGGGGTGGCACCAGTTCCACGCTCTCTTTTCCTCCGATGATGAACGGGTGCATGCTGAAGCCTTTTACGGGCAGTATGACGTGGCGTCCCTCTTTGATGAAGTCTGCTACTGCCGCTATGGCTACGTTGTTGGATACCGTTTTCTGCATCTCTTTTTACCTCCCGCTTACGGTTTTGCAGCAGAGCCTTGCGGCTTCAGCGTCAGGCAGACACTCCAGATGGAAGATGTTTACATGCTGTGCCAGCCAGTTCTCTGTCAGGTGTAGTCCTTCGGCAATGTAGCTGTCCCATCGTTTCCCGGAAATAGAAGGCACCACGGCAGCATATGCCCTGAGCTTTTGCAACTGTTCTATTCGGTTATGGGGGGCCTGGCTCAGTTGCACGATGGCTCCCACGGGGTAGTCAATGTTGCGGTAACAGGGCGTTTTCCCACTCCACGGTGAGCCATACACGCGTGCCTTCCCGTCTGCGATTCGCACCACGGGGTTGTCATCGTTGACCAGTTCCGTTCCCTCAATGTGTCTGAGCCACAAGCTGGAGTGTGTGCTTTTTCCTGTTCCGCTCTTGCCTAAGAACATGTAGCCACAGCCCTGATAGCTGACTACACTTGAGTGGAACAGCGCCGTTTGAAGCGTTGCCGTTGCCAGGGCATACATCACCATCAGCGCATTGTCAAGTCCGAACTGTTCACAGTTCATCATGCACAGCTCGGCCCTGCGGTATTCCTTGTTGGTCACCATGGTTGCCACGTGCTCGTGGCGCAGCAGAAAGCGGAAGCAAGGGTTGCCGTCCGTCAGGTGCCCAGCCAAGATTTCCGAGCCGTCATCGTCCTGATGTATTTCCTTTTCGAATCCATTGTCTTCCACCCTGTCCTTTACGTGCAGGGTAAATACTGGTTCGTTGCAGGCAACATCAATGGCGAACGGCTTATAATGGTCAAGCCATTGTGAAACATCCTTGTTAGTCTCGTTACAGACCGTAAACACGTGGCCTGCAACCATGTAGTAAAGTATTTTCTCCATTTTGGCTGCAAAGGTACGAATAAGCAGAGAGAAAACCAAAAGAAGTTCCGTTTTTCTTGTGCCTGAGAGTGTTTCCTTGAAGGAAACAGCTTTCAAAACTCCGTTTCTTTTCGTTTCAGACGGGAGAAACAGTCGAGAAACAGTCGAAAAACATGCTTTTATGTGAAAAAACAGTCAGAAAACTTGCAGGAATGCAAAAAATGTTGTACCTTTGCAGCCGTTCAGAGGAATGAGGGGCTCCGCGAGAGCTCCTCATTCTTGTTATAATTAGCAAACGTGTATGATTGACAAGAACGTAGTAAAGCAATTAGTAGAAGAATGGTTGGAAGGCAATGAGTACTTCCTGGTAGATGTGATGGAAACCGCCGATGACCGCATAGTGGTGGAGATTGATCATGCTGACGGCGTGTGGATTGAGGACTGTGCCGAGTTGAGTCGCTTCCTTCAGGAAAAGTTGGGCGAGGAACTTGACACATACGAACTCGAAGTGGGTTCGGCAGGTTTGGGCCAGCCTTTCAAAGTGGCTCAGCAATACGTGAACCATGTGGGTAAGCAGGTGGAAGTGTTGACCGCCGACGGCAAGAAGGTGGTGGGCCTTCTGACTAAGGTGGATGGTGAGCAGTTTGTGGTCACTGTCCAGGAGAAACAGCACATAGAGGGCAAGAAGCGCCCCGTGATGGTTGGTGTTGAAAAGGAGTTCAGCATGAACGACGTGAAGTCAACGAAGTATGTCCTGGACTTTAAGTAAAGGAACATGAAGGATTAAAAATTAAAAAATAAATAAATGGCAACAAAAAAAGATGCGAAAGGCCCCTCAATGATTGAGACCTTTCAGGAATTTAAAGAGACCAAGAACATTGACCGTACAACACTGGTAAGCGTGCTGGAGGAAAGTTTCCGCAACGTCATTGCCAAGATGTTTGGCAGCGACGAGAACTTTGACGTCATCGTGAACCCTGACAAGGGCGACTTCGAGATTTACCGTAACCGCATTGTGGTGGCCGACGGTGAGGTGGCCGACGAGAACAAGCAGATTTCCCTGGCCGAGGCTCAGAAGATTGAGCCTGACTATGAGATTGGCGAGGAGGTGAGTGAGGAAGTGGATTTCCAGAAGTTTGGCCGCCGTGCCATTCTGAATCTGCGCCAGACGCTGGCTTCAAAAATCTTGGAGCTGGAGCACGACTCCCTCTACCAGAAGTATAAGGACAAGGTAGGCCAGATTGTCAGCGGCGAGGTCTATCAGATGTGGAAGCGCGAAACGCTTATCATCGACGACGAGGGCAACGAGCTGCACTTACCGAAGCAAGAGCAGATACCCAACGACAGCTACCATAAGGGTGAAACTGTGCGTGCCGTTGTCAAGGAGGTGCAGAACGAGAACAACAACCCACGCATTATTCTGAGTCGTACCAGCCCCGTGTTCCTTGAGCGCCTGTTAGAGGCCGAGGTGCCTGAAATCAACGACGGACTCATCACCATCAAGCGCATTGCCCGTATGCCGGGCGAACGTGCCAAGGTAGCCGTAGAGAGCTACGACGAGCGCATCGACCCCGTAGGAGCCTGCGTTGGTGTGAAAGGTAGCCGTGTTCACGGCATCGTACGCGAGCTGTGCAACGAGAACATCGACGTCATCAACTTCTCTAACAATACCCAGCTATTCATTCAGCGTGCGTTGAGCCCCGCCAAGGTCTCTGAAATCAAACTCAACCCCGAAGAGCACAAGGCCGAGGTCTATCTGCAGCCCGAGGAAGTGTCGCTTGCCATTGGCCGCAGCGGCATGAACATCAAGCTGGCCTCCATGCTGACAGAATACACCATCGACGTATTCCGCGTGCTGAATGAAAACGAGGAGGATGAGGACATCTACCTGGACGAGTTTGCTGACGAGATTGACCAGTGGATTATTGACTCCATCAAGGCTATCGGGCTCGACACCGCCAAGGCCGTACTGAATGCACCGCGCGAAATGCTGATTGAGAAGGCCGACCTCGAAGAAGAGACGGTTGACCACGTCATGGAAGTATTAAAGGCTGAGTTTGAATAAAATTAAAAATTGAAGAACTATAAAAAATAAAGGATCAGTCGTGGCACTGGTTCTGCGATTGATTAAGTTATTTGATTTTTAATTTTAAACTTTTTAATTTTTAAATTTACAGAATGAGTATCAGATTAAGTAAAGTCATATCAGAATTAAACATTGGACTTCAGACGGCTGTTGACTTCCTGAAGAAAAAGAGCCTTGGAGAGATTGAAGAAGACGCCAAGCCATCGACCAAGATTACTGACGAGCAATATGATGCCCTTGTGGCTGAGTTCAAAGGTGACCAGGCCATTAAGCACGAAGCAGACAAAATGTTCGTCAAAAAGATAAAGGAAAAGAAACAGGAGAAAGCCGAAAAGAAGTCTGTCAAGGCAGAAGAGTTACTGGAGCAGCGACCCCAGTTCAAGCCCTTGGGCAAGATAGACCTTGACGCACTCAACGGCAAGAAACCTGCAGCACCGGCCCCGAAGCCTGAAGTCAAAGAACAGCCGGAAGAGGCTCCCGCCGCAGAAGAGCCTCAGGAGATAAAGGCAGAACCTGTGATTGAGGTGAAGGAGGAACCCCAGAAGCCGGTTGCCGCAGAGCCGGTCGCAGAAGCACCCGTTGAGCCGGAACCGGAGCCAGTACGGGAGCCCGCCGCCGCTGAACCTGAAGACGAACCGGAGAAGACCGTCGAAAAACCCGCCAAGGAAGAGAACGCTCCGAACGAAGGCCCGCGCATTTACACGCTGAAAAGTGAGGCCAAGATGGCCCCGAAGGTGAACGTGCTGGGCAAGATAGACCTGTCGAGCATCAATCAAAGCACGCGACCCAAGAAGAAAACCAAGGAAGAGCGCCGGAAAGAACGCGAAGAGAAGGCTGCGCAGCAGAATGGTGAGCGCAAGAAGCGTGAGCGTATTCGTGGCGGCAAGGAGCGTGTTGACATTGAGGCTGCCGGAAACCAGCCAAATGTAAACAATAGTAAGAAAAATAAAAATGGCGGCAACAACCAGCAGCAGAATAACCAGCAGCAAGGGGGCAGCAAGAAAAAGAAGAACCGTCCCGTGCAAAAATCGCTGGAGGTGGACGATGAGGCCGTTGCACGCCAGGTAAAAGAGACACTGGCCCGCCTGACTTCGAAGAACCAGAACAAGAAAGGTGCCAAGTATCGTCGTGAAAAGCGCGATGCCGTACAGGAACGCCTGAACGAGGAAATGGCCGAGCAGGCAGCAGAGAGCAAGGTGCTCAAGCTGACCGAGTTCGTGACCGTGTCAGAACTGGCAACAATGATGAACGTGCCCGTTACGAAGGTCATCGGTACCTGTATGGCCATCGGCATCATGGTGAGCATTAACCAACGCTTAGACGCTGAAACCATAAACATCGTAGCCGACGAGTTCGGATTCGCTACCGAGTATGTCAGTGCTGAAGTGCAGAACGCCATTCAGGAAGAAGAGGACGACGAGAACGACCTCGTCAGCCGTGCGCCTATCGTTACCGTGATGGGCCACGTCGATCATGGTAAGACATCGCTCCTCGACTACATCCGCAACACCAACGTCATTGCCGGCGAGGCCGGCGGCATTACGCAGCATATTGGTGCCTACAACGTGAAACTGAAGGACGGCCGCCAGATAACGTTCCTTGACACTCCGGGCCACGAGGCCTTTACCGCCATGCGTGCCCGTGGTACACAGGTAACCGATATTGCCATCATCATCATTGCTGCCGATGACAGCGTCATGCCTACTACGAAAGAGGCCATTGCCCATGCGCAGGCTGCCAATGTGCCCATGGTGTTTGCCATCAACAAGATAGACAAGCCGGGCGCTAACCCCGACAAGATACGTGAAGATCTGGCTAACATGAACCTGCTTGTTGAGGAGTGGGGCGGCAAATACCAGTGTCAGGAGATATCTGCCAAGAAAGGCATCGGCGTTGAGGAGTTGCTGGAAAAGGTGCTGCTTGAGGCAGAGATGCTCGACCTGAAGGCCAACCCCAACCGCAAGGCTACGGGAAGCATTATCGAGTCGTCGTTAGACAAGGGCCGTGGCTACGTCTCTACCGTCCTCGTTTCGAACGGTACGCTGAAGGTAGGCGATGTGGTGATTGCCGGTACCAGTCATGGTCGCATCAAGGCCATGTTCAACGAGCGCAACCAGCGCATTGACCAGGCACGTCCTGCCGAGCCGGCCATCATCCTTGGCCTGAACGGTGCTCCTACGGCAGGTGACTCTTTCCATGTAATGGATACAGAACAGGAAGCCCGCGAGATTGCCAACAAGCGTGAGCAGTTGCAGCGTGAGCAAGGTTTGCGTACACAGAAGACACTCGGACTTGACGATATCAGCCACCGCATTGCCCTGGGCGAATTCCACGAACTGAACATTGTCGTGAAGGGTGATACCGACGGTTCTATTGAAGCCCTCAGCGACTCGTTCCTAAAGCTTTCTACCGAGAAGGTTCAGGTCAACGTAATTGCCAAGGCGGTAGGTCAGATAAGCGAAAACGACGTGATGTTGGCCAGTGCCTCCGATGCTGTTATCGTCGGCTTCCAAGTCCGTCCCAGTGCCGATGCCCGTAAACTGGCAGAACGCAACGGTGTGGAAATCAATACCTACTCCGTCATCTACGATGCCATCGACGACATCCGCTCTGCTATGGAGGGTATGCTCGACAAGGTTATCAAGGAGCAGGTTACTGCCGAGGTTGAGGTGCGTGAGGTCTATAAGATTTCGAAGGTGGGAACTGTGGCTGGTGCAATGGTCACCGAAGGAAAGGTTCACCGTACAGACAAAGCCCGCCTGGTGCGCGACGGTATTGTGGTGCATACGGGTGCCATTAATGCACTGAAACGTTATAAGGACGACGTGAAGGAAGTTGCAACCAACTTCGAGTGTGGTATCTCGCTCGTCAACTTCAACGACATTCAGGTGGGCGACATCATCGAAACCTTCATGGAAATCGAGGTAGAACAGAAACTCTAAAAGTGAAAAGTGAAGAGTGAAGAATTTGCCACCGCCAACCAGGCGGGTAATGAGTACGTTCGTAAGGTGGCCGAACAGAAATATGAGTTCGGATTCACTACCGACGTACATACCGAAGTCATAGAGAAAGGGCTGAACGAGGATATCGTTCGGCTCATCTCTGCTAAGAAGGGTGAGCCGGAGTGGATGCTCGACTTCCGGCTTCGGGCCTTCCGCTACTGGCAACAGCAGCAGGAGCCGAAGTGGGGTCACGTTCATGTGCCTCCCATTGACTATCAGGCTATCAGCTACTATGCTGACCCGACAGCGAAAAAGGGGCAGGGAGCAGGGGGCAAGGAGAATACTCCTGCCATTGACCCGGAGTTGGAAAAAACCTTCGACAAGTTAGGAATCCCCTTAGAGGAACGTCTCGCCCTGAGTGGCAATACTGCTGTTGATGCCATCATGGACTCTGTCAGCGTAAAAACGACGTTCAAGGAGAAACTGCGCGAGAAAGGTGTCATCTTCTGTTCCATAGGCGAGGCCATCAAGGAGCATGGCGACCTGGTACGCCAGTATCTGGGTACGGTGGTGCCGTATCGTGATAATTTCTACGCCGCACTCAACTCTGCGGTCTTCAGCGACGGTTCCTTCGTCTATATCCCCAAAGGTGTGCGCTGTCCCATGGAACTGAGCAGCTATTTCCGCATCAATGCCCGTAATACAGGACAGTTCGAGCGTACGCTCATCGTGGCCGACGATGATTCCTACGTCTCGTATTTAGAAGGTTGCACAGCCCCCATGCGCGACGAAAACCAGCTGCATGCGGCCATCGTAGAGATTATTGTCATGAACCGTGCCGAGGTGAAATACAGCACCGTTCAGAACTGGTATCCCGGCGACGAGCAGGGCAGGGGAGGCGTGCTGAACCTCGTGACGAAGCGTGGGGACCTGCGGGGCGTTCACTCCAAGCTGTCGTGGACTCAGGTGGAGACGGGGTCGGCCATTACGTGGAAATACCCTTCCTGTATATTAAGAGGCGATAACTCGCAGGCAGAGTTCTACAGTGTTGCCGTGACAAACAACTATCAGGAGGCTGACACCGGCACGAAGATGATTCATATGGGTAAGGACACCAAGAGTACCATCATTTCGAAAGGCATCTCGGCCGGTCATTCGCAAAATTCCTATCGCGGACTTGTCCGTGCAACGTCAAATGCTGACAATGCCCGTAACTACTCCAGTTGCGACTCGCTGTTGTTAGGCTCTTACTGTGGTGCACACACGTTCCCATACATGGATGTGCATAATTCCACTGCCATCTTTGAACATGAGGCCACGACATCCAAAATCTCAGAAGATCAGCTTTTCTACTGTAACCAGCGTGGCATTCCTACTGAGCAGGCCGTGGGGCTTATCGTGAATGGCTATGCCAAGGAAGTGTTGCAGAAACTGCCCATGGAGTTTGCAGTCGAGGCTCAGAAACTGCTCTCCGTTTCGTTGGAGGGAACTGTAGGGTAAAGGTAAAAAGGTAAAAAAGTAAAAAGGTAAAATAATGCTTGAAGTAAGAAACTTACATGCCAAGATTGGCGAGAAAGAGATATTGAAAGGCATCAACCTCGTCATCAACGATGGTGAGACACATGCCATTATGGGGCCGAACGGCTCCGGAAAGTCAACGCTGAGTGCCGTGCTTGTGGGCAACCCGCTCTACGAGGTTACCGAGGGTGAAGCTTGGTTCAATGGCAAAAACCTGATAGAGATGAAACCCGAGGACCGCGCCCACGAGGGACTGTTCCTTTCGTTCCAGTATCCTGTAGAGATTCCTGGTGTCTCTATGACTAACTTCATGAAGGCCGCCATTAACGAGAAGCGGAAATACCAGGGACTGCCTGAACTGAAAACGGGTGACTTCATCAAGCTCATGCGCGAAAAGCAAAAGATTGTCGAGCTGGACAATAAGCTTGCCGGACGTTCCGTTAACGAAGGCTTCAGTGGCGGTGAGAAGAAACGAAACGAGATTTTCCAAATGGCCATGCTGGAGCCGAAACTCTCCATTCTCGATGAGACGGATTCCGGCCTTGACGTTGATGCCATGCGCATCGTGGCCCAGGGTGTCAATAAATTGCAGACACCGGAAACTTCCTGTATTGTGATTACCCATTACGACCGTCTGCTGGAGATGATTCGCCCGCAGTTCGTCCACGTGTTGTATAAGGGAAAAATCGTGAAGACAGGTGGCCCCGAGCTGGCTAAGGAAATACAGGAACGTGGTTACGACTGGATAAAAGAGGAAGCCCAATGAGCAGTGAGCAGCAATACATAGAACTATACGAGCAGTGTCGCGAGATAATCTGGCAGCACGGCAGCAGCGTGATGAATGCGGAGCGCGACGCTGCCTTCCGGCGTTTCAAGGCTGAAGGTTTCCCGTCGAAGAAAGTGGAACGGTATAAATATACTGACATGCAGGAACTGTTTGCTCCTGACTATGGCTTGAACCTCAAGCGGCTGGACATTCCAGTCAATCCTTATGATGCCTTTCGCTGTGACGTGCCCAACCTTTCCACATGGCTCTATTTCGTGGTGAACGATGCGTTTTACACCAAGCGTGAGGAAGTGAAGATGCCAAAACTGCCGGAAGGCGTTATTATAGGCTCGCTGAAAGAACATGCCAACCAGGCTTACAACCAACTGGCTGCCAGGGATAAGGATGCCGTGACTGACTTGAACACCATGTTGGCACAGGATGGGCTTTATGTCTTTGTGCCGCGCGGCGTAGTGCTCGACCGTGCCGTTCAGGTTATCAACATCCTGCGAAGCGACGTTGACCTCATGGTCAATCGCCGTGTGCTCATTGTGCTTGAGGAAGGTGCTGAACTGAAGATGCTCTTCTGTGACCATGCTGCCGACGACCGCCGATTCCTGGCTACGCAGGTTATTGAGGCATACGTTGGCGAGAATGCAAGTCTTGACCTCTACTGTTTGGAAGAGACACATTATAAAAATGTTCGCGTGAGTAATGTCTATATCGAACAGCAGGCCAATAGCCGTGTCAACCACAACGTCATCACGTTGCATAATGGTGTGACGCGCAACAAACTCGACCTCACCTTCTCTGGCGAGGGAGCCGAGTGCCAGTGCTATGGCTGTGTCATTGCCGATAAGCAGCAGCATGTTGACAACAACACGCTTATTACTCACCACGTGCCCCATTGCACGTCGAACGAGCTTTACAAATATGTGCTTGACAATGCTGCAGTAGGTGCCTTTGCAGGACGTGTGCTCGTGGAGCATGGTGCCCAGCAGACTGTTTCGCAGATGACCAACCAGAACCTCACGGCTACTCACGATGCCCGCATGTTTACGCAACCCATGCTGGAAATCTATGCCGATGACGTGAAGTGTGCACACGGATCAACGGTTGGCCAACTGAACGACGCGGCACTCTTTTACATGCAACAGCGCGGCATTTCTCAGCGCGAGGCAAAGCTGCTCCTGCAGAATGCCTTTATCAATGAGGTGATTGACAAAATGCAGCTGGAACCCTTGCGTGACCGTCTGCACTATCTGGTGGAAAAGCGCTTCCGCGGTGAGCTCAGCAAGTGTAAGGGCTGTAAGCTCTGCCGATAATTACTGACTTTTTTTATGATTCTATTCTCCATATAATACCTATGTACGATATCCAAAAGATACGTGAGGACTTCCCTATCCTTCAGCGGGAGGTTTACGGACGGCCGTTGGTTTATTTAGACAATGCCGCTACCACACAGAAACCGCTGTGTGTGCTTGACGCCATGCGCGAGGAGTACCTGAACGTGAATGCCAATGTACACCGGGGCGTACACTACCTCTCGCAACAGGCTACCGACCTGCATGAAGCGGCCCGCGAAACCGTCCGCCAGTTTATCAATGCCCGCAAGGCGGAGGAAATCGTTTTTACCCGTGGTACTACCGAGGCCATCAACCTGGTGGCTGCTTCGTTCTGCCTGTCGCAGATGAAGGCGGGCGACGAGGTACTGGTCACCGATATGGAGCACCACTCCAACATAGTGCCCTGGCAGCTGCAGGCTATGCAACGTGGCATCGTTGTTCGCCACCTGCCCATTACTGACGATGGGCGTCTTTCGTGCCTCACCGACAACGGTTCCGTAAGTTGCGATTCCATCGCAACCTTCCTAACCGAGAAGACACGCCTTGTCAGCCTTGCCCACGTCAGCAACGTGCTTGGCACCGAGAACCCTGTGACAGACATCATACGCATAGCTCACGAACGAGGCATTCCCGTGCTACTCGATGCAGCTCAAAGTGCGCCTCATCTGCATCTTGACGTACAACAGCTCGACTGCGACTTTCTGGCCTTCAGTGGTCACAAGATGTATGGCCCAACAGGCATTGGCGTGCTCTACGGCAAGGAGGAATGGTTGGAGAAACTGCCGCCCTATCAGGGTGGGGGCGAGATGATTGACAAGGTGACGTGGGAACATACTACCTTCGAGCGGCTGCCCTTCAAGTTCGAGGCCGGCACGCCCGACTATGTGGCCACCCATGGCCTTGCCACCGCCATCGGCTACCTCCGTTCCGTGGGCCTCGACTGCGTCGAGGCCCACGAAAAGGCACTCACTCGCTACTGCGTTGAGCAGCTGCAAACCATCGATGGCATGAAAATCTATGGTGGCAGGGGTTCCGTAGTGTCCTTTAACGTGGGTAATATACATCATCTCGACATCGGTACCCTGCTCGACCGTCTGGGCATTGCCGTGCGCACAGGTCACCATTGCGCACAGCCGCTCATGGACCGCCTCGGCATCAGCGGCACCGTGCGTGCCTCTTTCGCACTCTATAATACGAAGGAGGAAGTTGACGCGCTGGTGGCCGGCATTCGTCGTGTCAGTCAGATGTTCTAAACCGAAAATGAATCATCCCACCATGTTGTTGAGCCATTATTACGAAGGACTGACAGAGGCCGGTTGCGACGAGGCTGGCCGCGGTTGTCTGGCGGGTAGTGTCTATGCTGCTGCCGTTATTCTGCCGCCTGACTACCATAACGAGCTGTTAAACGACTCCAAACAACTCACAGAACGCCGCCGTTACCAGCTACGCGACATCATCATACAGGATGCTCTGGCATGGGCTGTCGGCATTGTTTCCCCCGAAGAGATTGACCGTATCAACATCCTTAATGCATCCATACTGGCTATGCACCGTGCGCTTGACCAGCTCACGGTGCGCCCTGAGGCCATCATTGTTGACGGCAACCGCTTCAAGCCTTACTATTCACCACTCACCACTCACCACTCACCAATTCCTTATACTACTATCGTCAAGGGCGACGGTAAGTACCTTAGTATTGCTGCCGCCAGCATCCTTGCCAAGACCTACCGCGACGACTACATGAACCAGTTGGCCGAAGAGTACCCGCAGTACGACTGGCTTTCAAACAAAGGCTACCCTACCAAAAAGCACCGTGATGCCATTCGCGAGTTTGGCATCACCCCTTATCACCGTAAGACTTTTAACCTCTTGGGCGATGCCGCCCAGCTCAGTTTCGACTTTTGAGCAGACAGGACAATAAAGGCTGGCACGACGTTTGTGACGTTGCCAGCCTTTACTGATTATCGGCGTTACCGGTCTTTTACTGCTTCAGCAGTTTCAACTCAACGTTGGGCTTAAGCACGTTGCTGACACTCTCAGTATATTCTGCCAGTTTCAGCTGGGCGGTGAGTGCGATGTCGCGGCTCGAGTTGCCCACGGCGAAGGTATAGGTTCCTGCCTCTAAGAGCCAGCGGCTGCCAGCCTCGTCGAACGAGGCGAGCAGGCGTACGGGAATGTCGATGGTTAGTGTCTGGCTCTCGCCAGGTTTCAGCTCACGCGTCTTGGCAAAGCCTTTCAGCTCCTGCATGGGTTTCTCTAACTGGCCTTTCGGGGCACGCAGATAGACCTGTGCCACTTCCTTGCCGCTTACTGAGCCGGTATTTTTGACGGTCACGGTAACCTGAACCTTGTCTTTCAGTGCTTTCACCTTCAAGGCGGAGAAATTGAATGTGGTGTAGGATAGTCCGAAACCAAAGGGGTAAGCCACGTTCTTTTGGAAGGTGTCGAAGTAGCGGTAGCCCACGTAGATGTCCTCTTCGTGGTTGGTGAAGTCGTGGTTGGGAACCCCTGCTCCATACGTCCTTATGGTCTCATAGGTGTAGAGGTCCATTTGTCCGGGATAGTTGGCTGTTGACGGATGGTCTGTGGCGGCAACGGGCCATGTCATGGTCAGTTTTCCGCTGGGGTTCACCTTGCCTGTCAGCAGGTCGGCGATGCTGTTACCACCCTCCATACCAGGCTGCCATGCGCAGACGATGGCATCAGGGTAGTCTCTCCAGGATGCCGTCTCGATGACGGAACCGCTGTTGAGGACGACGATGACAGGTTTGCCGGCAGCGTGGAAGGCGTTGCATGTGTTGAGAATGAGCTGGTGCTCATCGGCTGTGAGACAGAACTCCGTGGCAATGTCGCGGTCAACACCTTCACCGGCCTGACGGGCGATAGTAATGATGGCGGCATCTGCCGTCTTTGCCTCATTGTTGATGCAGATGGTGTTAATGCTGATTTCCGGATATTTTTGCTGTCCCATCATTTCACTCTGGAACCACTTGGCGGGGTGACGCTCGGCCTGGAACTTCACTTTGGCGAACTCCACGTACTTGCGGTAGATGTCAGTCAAGGTAGCCGATGAACTGATGCCTGCATTCTTCAGACCTTCCAGCAAATCGACCACGTAGGGCGGGTGAACGCAACCGGAACCCGTACCACCAGAGAGGAAGTCGTATGACTTCTCACCGAAGAGGGCGACGGTCTTGATGCTCTGGTCTTTCCACGGCAATGTACCGTTATTCTTCAGCAGCACGATACCCTCGCAGGCACTCTGACGGGTAATGGCAGCATGAGCCTTGAAGTCGGGTTTGTTGGAAGCAGGATACTTGTGGAAACTGGGAGTCTTCACGATATATTCCAGCATACGGCGTACGTTACGGTCAACATCTTCCATGCTGAGCTTGCCTTCCTTCACGCCCTTGATAATCTCCTCGATCTGCGCGGGCTGTCCCGGCTCCATGAGGTCGTTGCCGGCATGTACCTCAGCGATGGTGGGCAGTCCCTCGCGGATACCAATCCAGTCGGTCATCACAATGCCTTTGTAGCCCCAGTCTTCACGCAGAATGCTGGTAAGCAGGTCGTGGTTGCCCATGGAGAACTGTCCGTTAATCTTATTATAAGAAGCCATGATGGTCCAGGGATTGCTCTCACGTACGGCAATCTCGAAACCACGCAGATAGAGTTCACGGGCAGCCCGCTGGCTGACGCGCTCATCGACGCTGGTGCGGTCGGTCTCCTGTGAATTGACGGCAAAGTGCTTGGCACTGACACCGGCTCCCTGACTCTGCACACCATTGATGTAGGCAGCGGCAATCCATCCGGTCAGTAGCGGGTCCTCGCTGTAGTATTCGAAGTTACGTCCGCAGAGCGGGTTACGGTGCAGATTCATGCCTGGTCCGAGGATGACGTCACAACGGTACTCCTTGGTCTCGTTACCAATGGCTTTGCCCACCTCGCTTACCAGTTCGGTGTTCCATGTCGAGGCCAGACAGGTTCCGATGGGGAATGCCGTAGCGTAGAACGTCTGGTCAGTACCCTGACGGGTGGGGTTAATACGTACACCGGCAGGACCGTCGGTCAGCACGGTAGCGGGGATTCCGAGTCTTGGGATGGCAGGAGATGTTCCTGCGGCACCGGCTACGAGGTCAGCCTCGCCGCCAACGACGGCAGACGTGCCAAAGAAGTTGTTAGCACCGCCAACGAGCAGTTTGGCCTTCTCTTCGAGAGTCATGGCCTGTAGCACCTCGTCGATGTTGTTGGCCTGTAGTTTCGGTTGTGCATTCATTGTCGTTGCGGTCAGGCTTGCTGCAAGCCCGAGTAATAATAGTTTGTTTTTCATATTTGTTTACTTAAAAAGTTTCGGGACAAATTGGTTCAGGTAGATGCGCCAGTTTTTCCAGATGTGGCCGCCCTCGGTTTCTACGTATTCATACTTGTAGCCCTTCCGGTCCAGTTGCTGGCGGAAATCGACGTTGTCCTTGTAGAGGAAGTCGCTCTTTCCGATGGCAATGTAGTATAAATAGGGAGCAGGCTTGAACTGGTTGGCCAGTTTTTCGTCAAGGTCTTGATAAATGTATGCGTTCTCGCCCTTGCCCATACGTTTGACAGCGGCCGAGAAGAGTCCTACGTAGCCGAACATCTGCGGATTGTTGGCCGAGATGTAAAGCGAGTGGAACCCGCCCATAGACAGTCCGGCAATGGCGCGGTGCTGTTTGTCGGGCAGGGTGCGGTAGTGGTTGTCAACCCACTGCACAAGGTCGGGGAATGCTGCTTCAATGCTGCCCTCCATGGTCTTGGCGTTCATGAACGAGGGCTTGTACATAGCGTCTTCATATTCGCCGGGGACAGCCTTCTGTGCGCCGTTGCCGTTGGGCATTACCACAATCATGGGTTCAGCCTTGCCCTGTGCTATCAGGTTGTCCAGTATGTGCTGTGCACGTCCCAGTTCCGTCCAAGCATTCTCGTCGCCCCCGGCACCGTGCAGCAGGTAGAGCACGGGGTATTTGCGGTTGGCGTTGTCCTCGTAGCCGGCGGGGGTATAGACCGTCATGCGGCGTTGCTCCATGCCGAGTTTGGGTGCAGGGTACCACACCTTGGCCACCGTGCCGTGCTTGACGTTGTGAACCAGATAGTTCGAGCACGCGCCATCAACGAGCAGGTAGTTGGTGTATGTGGCAATGTCGCGCAGCTGATAGACGTTGTTAGGGTCCAGCATGCGCACCCCGTCAACGTAGAAGCAGTAGGTGTGCATCTCGCTCTCTAATGGTGCCGACGTGTAGCTCCACACGCCCTGGCTGTCCCTTGTCATGGCTGCACGCCCCGTTTGCTCCATTTCGCCGAAGGGCGTCTGCACCTTCTGCTGTGGCAGGAACGAGGCTTCCAGTTCCACTTTTTGCGCATTGGGTGCAGCCATGCGGAAGGTGGCGCATCGCGTGGTTGCGTTCAGTTCGGGCGAGGTAATGTCGCCGGTGTTAATTGCAATGGTTTCCTGTGCTGTGACCGTGGTTATGCATCCAACCACGCATAGCGTTGTAATGAATAGTTTTCTCATAGGCTTTTTTCTTGATAAAGTGTTGAGTTATGTTTTTAGTGAATTCAGGTCAATCTTCTTGCTCAGACGGCTCTTGGTGGAGCGCAGGGCTTGTTCCGTGCAGCAGAAGAGGTCTATTTTCCGGTCGTCAATAATGCCGTAGTGCTCCATGATGCAGAAGAAGGTCTCTTTTGGCGTCAGCGTTGTGTCGGGGTTGTCCAACCGGGCTGCCAGCTGGCGGTCGGCCATCCAGAGTGCGCGCATGGCTGCCTGCTGCTCGTTGCGTCCATACTGGCTGATGTTCTTGTGGTTCAGTATGTCGTTCAGCACGTCGATGCCCGTCTTCAGTTCTTTGATTTGCAGGTACATCTCGTCCTCAGCCAGTCCTCCGGTCAGCTTCGTCTTCAACTTCTCGATTTCCTCCATGCGGGTGTCGAGTGCTAATTTCAGGTCCTCAATGCGTGTGTTGCGCATGACCAACAGGTGGTTCAGGTCCTGTCTTACGTTGCTGATGTGCTGCTGAAATTCCTTGTGGTGCATTTGCTGTCTGCGGAAATACACGTAGATGATTCCGCCCATGACCAACAGCATGAAGATGATGAGCAGGCTCAGTTTGAAGCTGCGTTCGGCACTCCTGCGTTGGTGCCACTGCTGGTCGAACTGGTCTTGCAGTCGGGTAATGTCGAGCTCTGCCTGCCGGTGTGCTATGGAGTCACTCATCTGGCGCAGCAGTTTCTGCGTTTCCAGTGCAGCCTTGTAGTCGCCGCGCCTCTCCTGCAGCTCACTCTCCGTTACCAGCCGGTTCATGCGCAGCGTCAGGCTCTCCGTTTTTGGCATCATGAGCATAAGCATCTGGGCCTGCTGCTCGTCGCCCTTATGCAGCATGATACGGCTGAGCATACTCAGGGCGTTACCCACGTCGGTAGAGTCGTCGGCCAGCATGGCAGCCTGGTAGCCTGCCTGTTCAGCCTCTTGCAGGCTGTCGCTGAGCATCAGGTAGTATGCCTTGTTGCAGAGCAGCTTGGCCATTTGTCCGTTCTCCAGGCTGTCGTAGCGGTTCATGGCTTTTTCGTTGAGCAGTTTTCCCTCCTCGGTCTTTCCCATGTCGTTCAGAATGTTCACCTGGTGAATCATGGCGTTGATGGTGTAGTGCTGGACGCCAGTACCTTCGGCATATTTCTCAGCCCTCCTGTGGTATTGCAGTGCTGTCTGGGGGGCGCCCGCCTGTTCGTTCATCCAGCCAATGTACAGGCAAATGCGGTAGCTCAACGAGTCATTCTCAATCATGGGCAACAGCTTCTCGGCCTTTTTCAACTGTATGATGGCCAGGTCGTTGTGCTGATGGTCTATGTAGTCGATGGCGCTATCCAGATGCTGGTGCGCTTCCCATTCAGCACTTTCTGCTGTGGTTACTCGTTTTTCGGGGGTGCATGCCAGCAGGCATGTCATCAAGATGCCCCAGGTCAGTATAGTAATTTTCCTCATATTGTGTTGCAAAGATACTGTTTTATTTTTAAAGAAAAAAGAGTTAATAAAGAATAATTCCATTCTTTTTTAACTTTTAACCATATCGGGTACTGCACACCCTCATGCCTTCGCTGCTTCTGGCACAGACGGTGATGTCATGACAACGTGCCAGACACCCCCGTCAAGACTGGGAGAAACTGCCGGGGAAACGGGGAGAAACTGCCGGACTGTCAGGGAGAAACTGCCGGGGAGTTGAGAGAAGTGACTTTTCCTGATTTCACTAGACACTTTTTCTCTTCATTAGCTGAAACAGTAGACA
>Ga0310694_10002280_pt1 | contig 19969 bp, 11 predicted proteins | sample 174DNAGHGhighgp2_FD_203884 | JGI IMG/M metagenome (GOLD analysis project Ga0310694, IMG submission 203884) | Sheep rumen microbial communities from Palmerston North, Manawatu-Wanganui, New Zealand - 1742 DNA GHGhigh gp2 (v2) (version 2) | ecosystem: Host-associated > Mammals > Digestive system... | reverse complement strand
CCTCGACTGTGAGGAATTCCTCCTCATGCTTGATCTGGCAATAATGACCGTTGCTGATGCTGTGCTGGATGCACAGGCGCTTGCCGGGGTACAGGTCGTTCAACGCCTTGTACAGCACCATGCACAATGAGCGCGTGAACACGCGGTAGCCCGCATTGGTAGTGATGTCGATGAACTCGACGTGCTTGGGCGAATACACTGGGTAGCGCAGGTCCTCGACCTTGTTGTTCACCAGCACACACACGGCATCGCCCTGCAGGCCGGCACGGCCCTTGATGGTGTCGTACAGGTCGATGAGCGCCTCGCCGCCCTCAATACTCAGGTACTCGCTGGTATTCTTGCAGAAGACCTTGAGTTCATCATACTTTTTCATATCCTTGTTGCGGGTTAGTAGGGTGCAAAGTTACAAATAAATTCCCGAAAAACCGTAAGAATTCTTGTGCGAACTGAAAAAGATGTCGATAAAAAGCATTTTTTTTGTTTTTTTAGGAATGGATATGATGGAATATGGTTACCTTTGGCCTGAATTCTCATAATAAATGAATGAAGATGAACATTAAATTTTTTGTTATGGCAATGATGATTGTTGGGGCAATGTGCGGTTGCACGGCCCACAGTAGCGAGAGCGTGGAGCCCGGGTGTGACGTGTTCAAGACCCACAACGGCACCGTGGTGAAGATGTACTGCATCAAGCACGGCAGCGTGAGGATGCAGGTGGGCGACAAGTGGATCTATGTCGATCCGGTGACGACGGCTGTCAAGCCCGAGACCGACTACTCTACCCTGCCCCAGGCCGACTACATCCTGGTGACGCACGAGCACTTTGACCACCTGGACTCGGTGGCAATCAACCAGTTGAGCAAGCCTGGCACTGTCCTCGTCACCAATGCCCGCTGCCACGACCTGCTGGGAGGCAAGGGCGATGTGATGGCAAATGGCGACTCGCGCGCCCTGGCCGCTGGATGGACCCTCGAGGCTGTGCCGGCCTACAACACCTCGCCCGAGAAGCTCCAGTTCCACCCCAAGGGCCGTGACAACGGCTTTGTGGTGACCATTGAGGACATGCGCATCTACATCGCCGGCGACACCGAGGACATCCCCGAGATGGCCGATATCAAGGACATCGACGTAGCCTTCCTGCCCTGCAACCTCCCCTTCACGATGACGCCCGAGCAGTGCGCCCATGCCGCCACGATGATCAAGCCCACGGTGCTCTTCCCCTACCACTACGGCCAGACCGACATCCAGCAGGTCGTCCATCTGCTCGAGGGCAGCGGCATCGACGTGAGGATCCGCAACTACCAGTAAGTTGAGGTTTTAGGTATGATCCTAATTTAAAAAAATCGTCAGGAAAAGTGAGGTTCTGATACACTTTTCCTGACAATTCTGTGTTAAATACCATTTGGATAAATACTATTCAGGCACTTCTACAAAGAGATCGTCGAGGGTGATGAAACGTCTTGAAATTTCAGAGTACCCAGTTGGTTTCATTCCCTTTGTGGTGATAATTATGGTTTGGGTTCCTTTCCTGCATTTGGTTTCTTGGACAAAGGATTCAACCCTATTTAGAATTTTCTCATATTCATTTTTTGAAAGAGTGTATTCAGCCTTGGAGTATTTTACTTCACATATAGTTACAATACCATCAGCGCGGTCGATAATGATATCTATCTGAGCAGCAGGAGAATGCTCCTTGCTTCTCCACGAATAAAATTCAGTGTGGATAGAATCAAGTCTTAAGGCATATATAATCTGCTGGATGTGACTCGTGCAGACGCGCTCGTATGCAAGTCCATACCATGTGTTCTGAGTTGGTGTACCGATGATGTTGCGCCAGTAGTGTCTGTCGGTCACTCGGCGTCGACAGAATTGATGGTAAAACAGGGTATAGAAGTCTATGAGCTGATAGATTCCCATATTTACCTTAGTGCCATTATTGTATAGTCGGACAAAATCGCAGTATTGCAAATCATCGAGCATATCACCCAAATGCCCATTGTTGGGAATCCTTAATGTTTCGGCAATTTGTTTGCGGGTGAGCCCTTTTTTATGCTCTGCCAGCAGCTTTACAATATCCATATATCTTTCGGGATGGCGATATAAAGACTTAAATAATCTGCTGTATTCATTGCGCATGTCAGCGTTTTCATCAAAGAAGAGTTTATCTATATTCTCTGCGGCACTGTATTCTGTGTCAACTAGTCCCAAATAATAAGGTACACCCCCCATTGCCATATAAATCTGCAATATCGAAAGCCTATCCCAGTTGGACCCTTGTTCGGCAAAGAATTGCTCTGTCTGATATAGTGAGAATGGTTTGAGATGTATTTCATGGGTGACCCGATTGTGTAAGCCCCCACGATTGTTGATGATATTGCGGATCATCCATGATGTCGCGGATCCACATACAATGAGCATAATATTGTCAATCCAGGCGGCTTGGCTGTTCCAAAAGTAATCCAATGCGTGCACAAATCCTGAATTGCGTGTTTCAAAACAAGGCAGTTCGTCAATAAAGACGATGCAACGCCTGTGCTGGTGCTCACTTTTCTTTTTCAGCAAATCACCTAATGCGGCAAAAGCCTGCATCCATGTACTGACATTAGGCCCACTGTGTCCATATTGCTTCAATGCCAGGTTGAAGGCTTCCATTTCATTCTCAAAAGTCCCATTAATGATGCCCGTCACGTAGAAATCGAATTGATCGTGGAAGTGCCTTCTTATCAGGAATGTCTTTCCCACCCTGCGCCGTCCATAAACGGCGACAAATTCAGGGCGGTTACTCATCATGTATTTGTTGAGCAATGCCCTCTCCTTTTCTCGACTCACAAGTTTTTCCATAATACCTTGACGTAGATTAAACGCTACAAATGTAATACTTTTTTTAGAATTTATGGGTTTAATTGGGCGAAAAGTATATTTTTTTTATAATTTTCGCCCAATTGAAATGGATAGATGGGTGATTATTTGATTTAAAAATTGATAGGATTATCTTTATAATATTTTGGTATATAGTATTTTATTATTTATATTGGATTGGATTTCAATTGGGCGAAAAGTGTAATTTTTTTATAACTTTCGCCCAATTGAAATTTATTGTGTGGCGCGAGAGCAGAGATAGATAAGAAAAGCTGCCGCCGTGTCGTGAGTGACGCGGCGGCAGCCGTTTTATTTGCGGTGGGTTAGAGGCGGGCAAATGTCTTTAGCCACTAACCTCAAAACCGTGGTGTATCATAATTGGCAACTGGTAGCATTCATCGAGTTTCACTCGAGATATCTAACAAAATTATAATTAATTTTTTGTTTAATTTTAATACAAATTTTGCTTAATTTCTCGGCCGTTAGGCCGATTAAAAACCAGCGACTTTATTATGATACACCGCCTAAAACTTACCAACCGGGATTCTGGGTCGTGCTACCCTTGCTCAGCGTGATCTGGTTGCTGGGGATGGGGCACAGGTAGTACTTCTTGTCGAAGATACGCTGTTTGGATACCGGAATCACATAGCCTTGAGCATCCAGGTTGAAGGTCTCGTCCAGGTCCACTACAGTACCGAGGTATGCACCGCGGTTGATGTTGGGATGATCCTGGGTGTCGAGAAGGTCAAGCTTATGCCAGCGAACGAGGTCCCAATAGCGGTACCAGTTGTCGGCCATGAGCTCGCAGCGGCGTGTACGGCGGATTTCCCACAACAGGTTGCTGACGCCCATGTTGTTGAAGGGGTCGGCATCGGGTGTCATGGTCATGGGGGGCAGACCGGCACGTGCCTGCAGCTTGTTGACGCTGGCATCCAGGTCAGCCTGGTTGAGGGTGCCCAACTCGGCCTTGGCCTCGGCATAGTTCAGGTAGATAACTGCCAACCAGTAGATGGGAGCATCGGTGTAGTTCTTACCGGTGTTGATGCGGTAGTCCACTTCCATTTGGACATTGTCATACTTGGCAATGTTATAACCCGTGGATGAAGTCATCAGCATCGAGTTGGAGCGAACCCAACCGTGGCCCTTGAAGCACAGATAAGGATCCAGCAGAACGCTCAAGCGCTTGTCGCGGTTGGCGAGCATGCCCTTGATGCTGTAAGCATTGTTCGTGGGATCGAGCACGGGATGGTCATCGGTGTTGAGCGTGGTGGTGTACAGGGGCTTGCCATCCAGGAACAGGAAGGCCTCGACGGCATCCTTGCTGATACCGCGCTGCTGTGACGATGAGGCGGTATAGTCGGCAGTGGAGTGCATGAGCTGGTCCTTCACGTAGTTGCGGAAGAAGATCACCTCAGAGTTCTTGCTCAGGTCGAGCGAGTTGTACACTTCACCATAGTTGGCTGTCAGGCTGTACTTGCCCGAGTTCATGATCTGCTGGGAGGCGTCAACGCTCTCGTTCAGGTACTTCTGGGCGCGTGTAGCGTCGGCAGGCTTACCGTTCTCGTCGGCGGTGCGATACTTGCAATAGGTGCCCTCAAACAGGCAGATGTCGCTCTTCATGGCGAGTGCCATGTCCTTGCTCCAGGAGTTCTTGCCGCCGGCTCCCAGGTTCTGAACAGCGTAGTTCAGGTCTTCGAGCACAAAGTCCATGACCTGGTCACGGTCGATGCGGGGACCATAAACAACATCGCTCTGAGCCTCAGGGTCGAGGACAACCTCGTCGATCATGTTGACATTACCATACATGCGCACGAGCTGGTAGTACTGCCATGCGCGGTTCAGGCGGCCAACAGCGACATAATAGTTCTTCTCACTCTCGAGCAGAGTAGAGTTCTTCAAGCCGGTCAACATGTAGTTGCAGCGGCGGATTTCGGTGTAAGGAGTGCTCCAGTAAGTGGAGGTGCCGGGAACGGTGGTGAACATCCAATCATCGAAGCTGGGATTCACCTGGTCGTCGCTCAGGCTCTTGAAATAGAACCAGCCAGAGCCGCCACCTTGTCCATATCCAGTATAGTTCTCATACAGGACGTTACTGTAGCTGGCCACCTGATTGGTGTTGCTCCAGAACTCTGGTCCAAGCTCAAACTTGGTGCGCTCGCTCTTGGTGAGCATATCGTCACATGACGACATCGAGATAAGTGCGACACCCAGTCCACACAGTATAATTGATTTCAATGATTTCATATATTTATAGTTTTTAGTTGTTAGTTGTTAGTTTTAAGTATGGTTAGTATCGCCTGAAACTTTAACGTCATTCGGTAATATTACTTACAACTTAAAACTCACAACTTAAAACTTGATTAATCTTACTTCACGATGATCTCGCAGATAGAAACGCGGTTCCAGCTCAGTTCATCAAACATGTTGCTGATGCCCTGACCTTGGGCGTTGATGCGCTTGGCATCGATACCATACTTCTTGACGAGCATATCTTTCACGCTGGCGGCACGGCCGTTGGCGAGAGTGATGTTGCGGTCCAGGGGACCGTCCTTGGAGGCATAACCGTTGATGGTGCAGGTAGCCTCGGGATGGCTCTTCATGTAAGAGGCGATGCGCTCAACATTGGGCTGCTGGTCGGCATATACGGCCATCGAGTTGATGGGGAAGTGAACCAGGATGGTCATGTACTGCAGCGACTTGTCAATCATGCCGCTCTTGCTCTTCTGGCAATCGTCGAGGTCCTTCTGGAGCTGAGCGTTGCGGTTGTTGGCAGCGTTGAGCTGGTTCTGCAGCTCGGCAATGCGGCTGTTGTAAGCGTTCTCGGCATTGGCGAGCTGTGCGCGCAGGTCATTGATCTGAGCGTTCAGTGCAGTGTTGTCACCGGTAGTGGCAACAGCGGCGCTGCGGGTGGTGCCGAAGGTCACTTGCAGACCTACCGACCACGTGCGGTTGATAGGATAGGTGCGGCCCCAGGTACCATAACCCAGAGCACCCTGACCGGCGTTCATCTCGGGATCGATGGGGAGGTCACCGCTGCCCTTGTGGAGCAGGCACAGGTTGTTCACGCTACCATATACACGGAACTTGTCGATGAAGATCTTGCGGGTCAAGTTCTCGGGCAGGGTGTAACCCAGCGTGATGTTCTTGAGGCGCAGGTAGCTCATGTCAACGAGATACTTGGTCTGGGGATAGTAGTTGTGGCATCCGCCCTCACCCGACAGACCTACCACGTTACCGGCGAACTCGTTGCCGGGGAACAGGCACGGGAAGTCGTTGCTCTCGCTGATGTTCACTACACCGTTTTCGGGATCATAGATATTGTACTTGGTCTGGTTGGCAAAGATAGCCAAGTCGGCCGAACGCATCATCGGGAAGACAAAGGCTGACTGGGTCCACATGTCGCGCTTGCCCACACCCTGGAAGAAGACGTCCAGGTCAAAGCCCTTGAAGTTACCACCAACGTGGAAACTGTACTCGTAGCGAGGCATCATGTTACCGATGACCTTGATGTCACCATGGTTTTCCAGGGTGCCTTCACCACCGTCGATCACACCGTCACCGTTCAGGTCCTTGTACTTGATGTCACCAGGGCCAAAGACGAAGGTCTGAGTCTGGATGCCGGTCTGGTCGGCCACACCGGGAGCATAGATCCATGAACCGTCGGCATTCTTGCCCGTGAAGTCACGCTCGGTGAAGTAACGGTCGGTCTCGAAGCCCCAGATGTCACCCCAAGTCATGCCCTCATAGGCATAAGCACTGTTGCAGGGATAGCCAATCAGGTGAGAGGTGTTGTTCCACTTGGTCACCTTGGTCTTGGCGTCACCCACGCTGGCGCTGAAGTAAGCGCCAAAGTCCTTGTTGAACTGCTTGCGCAGGTCCAGGGTAGCTTCCCAACCACGGGTACGGAGCTCACCGTTGTTGGTCACAGGAGCGGCAGCACCCACCGTGGGAGGCAGTGCGGTACCGGGACCCAGCATGTCGCTGGTGGTGCGCTGATACCAGTCAAAGCCCAGGGTGAGAACGTCACCAAACATACCCAGGTCGATACCGGCGTCCATGGTGGTGATGCGCTCCCAGGTCAGTGAGGAGTTCACCCAGGTGGGCAAGCCCAGCTCGGTCACCTTGGCGCCATTCTCGTTGAGCCAATAGATATTGCTCTGTGCAATGGGGCTGATGAGCGACTGGAACATGTTGTTACCCACGGCCTCGTTACCGATGGTACCATAAGAGAAGCGCAACTTACCATTGTCCACGATGTGGCGCAGGCGGTCCCAATACTTCTCCTGGGTGAAGCGGTAACCTACCGATCCCGAGGGGAAGAATGCCCAATGGTCATTCACGGGGAAGCTCGACGAACCGTCGTAGCGTCCGTTCAACTCGAGCAGGTAGATGCCCTTGTAGTCATAATTGATACGGCCAAAGTAGCCGGCAGTAGCCTTGTCATAGGTGCTGCTGTTGATGTTCCACTTGGTCTGGTCACCATAGGTCAGCGCCATCTCGGGATAATCCTCACTATAGAGCTGGGGCCTATAGGCATAGAAGTAGTCGCTGGTGTAGTTGTCACCATTCACACCCACCATGATGTTGAAGTTGTGGGCATCATTGAAACTCTTGCTCCAGTTCAGGGTAGCATTGGCAGCCCACTTGTTGCTCTTGCTGTTGTCACGCCATGCATTGGTGTTGCCGTCGTTCACAATCCACTGGGGAGTGACACCGCTCCAGTTGTAGCCGTAAACGGTGTGGTCACTCGAACCGCTGTTCATGTTACCGATCTCATAGGTGAAGTCGGCATTCAGGGTCAGGTCCTTGGTGATGTGTACAGTGGTGAAGGCGGTCATGCTCAGGCGGTCCATCGTCACGTTCTTGCGGGCAGCCTGCTTCTGCATAGCGATCACGCGGAAGTCGAGCTGCTCACCCGTGGTGGGATCGGCAATCGTGCCGCTGGGGATAAAGAACGAACCCCAGCGCCAGATGTACTGGTACATGTTGTTCCAGGTATCGGCGCGCGAGAAGTGGCGGCGCGAGAAGTTGATGCGGGTACCAACGGTCAGCCAGTCGGTCAAGTCGGTCGAGATGTTGGCAGCGGCATTGTAGCGTTTGCGCTTAGCGGGATTCCACTTCATGTTGTCCTCCTTGTAGTTGTAACCGAACGACAGGTAGTAGGTGGTGCGGTTGCTGGCTCCGCGAACCGACACGTTGTGGCCCTGAGAGGGAGCAGCATGGTTGTACCAGATGTTCTGGATGTCATAGTCGGCATAGTACATCGGCTGGCTACCCAGGAAGCGGTAGTCACCCACGTCACCGTCGCTCACCCAGGGGCGCATCACACCATAGCCGATCTTCTTGCCTCCGTTCTGCTTCTTCCATGCCTCGGCATAGGGCAGCAGCTGGTCGAAGTACATACCGAAGAGCTCCACAGCGTCCGAGCCTTCTCGCTTCTTGGCCATGATGGCCGACTTCAACTGCGTGGGAACATCGGGGAAATCAGGCAGGTAGGTGGGATCGTCCCAACCGAAGTTGTTCGAGTAGCTCACCGTGGCACGCTCACCCTTCTGGCCTTTCTTGGTGGTGATAAGCAGCACACCAAAGGCAGCACGGGTACCGTAGATCGAAGACGAAGCAGCGTCCTTCAGTACCGATACCGAGGCGATGTCGTTGCCGTTGAGCAGCTGCAGACCGTCCATATCGCTTACCACACCGTCGATGACGATCATGGGCTGCGAGTTCTGGTCATTGCTCAGCGTACCCACGCCGCGGATGCGCATCGTGGGATTGCCGTCGATGTCACCGCTGGCGTTGATGATGCTCAAGCCGGGAACAGCGCCCTGCAAGGCACGAGATACATCCTGCTCGGGACGGGAGTTGAAGGTCTTGTCAACATCCACTGTCGATACGGCACCGGTCAGGTTCACCTTCTTCTGGGTACCGTAACCCACAACAACGACCTCATCCAGGAGGGCCTTATCCTCGGCCATAACGATTCTCATGCCCGCAGTAGCGCGGGTCTCAACCGTCTTGTAGCCGATGTACGAAATCTGGAGCTTGGCATTGACGCCAGCTCGTAACGAGAAGTTACCGTCCACATCGGTCGATGTGCCACGGGTCGTTCCAACCTCGACAATGCTGGCGCCGATGACGGGTTCTCCCTGTTCATCGACAACGCGGCCTGTCACAATGCTGGTGGCGGTACTGGCCGTCACCTGGGGCGCGGGTGATGCCTGTGCCTGGTAACCTGTACCGCACAGCATCAGCAAAGCGCCCAAAAGAGCTAAATGTCTTTTCATAAGCACGTTTTAATTTGTTAGTATTTAAGTTGATAATTCAATAAGTTTTTTTAGACTTTTGCCTGCAAAACGCGCTCGCGCGTTTCTTATAATTTTTTAACGAGTTGCAAAATTCTATAATTTTTTTGAAATAGCCAAAATATCGGGACGTATTTTACAATTGTAAATGTTAAAAAGCACGAAAATCTGTACAAAACACATAATTTTATTCGAAATAACTACTGTTATCAGTAGCATTACATCACTTTTTTCAATCTTTTTTTGGTTATCTGAATTTTTGTTTGCAATTTTGTCTTTTGAAAGTCACTTTTTCACCCGATAAGAGAGACATTCGCCCTTAAAAACGTTGCTGAAAATTATAATAGATATTCACCAATTCATTAACTAATCAATTAAAAGCAAAGTGCGTATGAAAAAACAATTAGCACTGCTCTGCACGCTGGCGATAGCCATGGGAGTGCCTGCTGGACTGGCCCCGAGTCAGTACAACACGGGATTCACGGCTGTTGCCCAGAGCAACCGAGTTTCGGGCGTCGTCAAGGACGCCAACGGAGAGCCGATGATTGGCGTTAATGTAAGGGTAAAAGGCACAAACACGGGTACGACCACCGACTTGGATGGCCGATATTCGATTAAGGCCGACCCCAACCAGACGCTAGTCTTCTCCTTTGTGGGCTATGATGCGATCGAAGTTCCCGCATCACAAGCCGCTAACGTTCAGTTGTCCGAAGGCGCCAACACCCTGCAGGATGTGGTGGTGACGGCTGAGTTCGGTATGAAACGTGTCGCACGCACCGTGGGTTCATCGGTGCAGAACGTGAAGGCCCAAGACATTATCGAGTCGGGCCGCACCGACTTTATCTCGGCCCTGCAAGGTCGTGTGTCGGGTATGAGCGTCGTTAGTTCGGGTGGTGCCCCTGGTGCCTCGACGACTGTTGTGCTGCGCAGTGCCACGTCACTGAGCGGTAACAACCAGCCGCTGTATGTCATCGACGGTGTTCCCATGAACAACACCTCGTTTAACCCCACCACGGGTCTGGCTGTTGCCGATGATGTTACGGGTCTGAGTGTGCGCACGACTGACTACTCGTCACGTGGTAACGACTTCAACCCTGAGGACATCGAGTCGATGACCGTGCTGAAAGGTGCTGCTGCTGCCGCTCTTTATGGTAGTGACGCATCTAACGGTGCCATCATCATCACCACCAAGAAAGGTCGTGCAGGCCGCGCCCGCGTGACCTACAGCAACCAGATTACTTGGTCCAAAGCCTACGGTTGGCCCGAGGTTCAGGACAAGTACACCAATGGTGCCTACGGTGCTGCCAACTTCTATTTCACCCGCCGCTATGGTTCGTTGTATGACGGCTCTATGCCTTACTATGACAACGCTGCCGCAGTGCTGCAAACCGGTTTCATGCACCGCCACAACGTCTCATTGGAGAGTGGTAACGAAAAGATGTCGGTGCGTGCTTCTGCATCCTACTTCGATCAGGATGGTGTCATCAAGACCACTGCGCTGACACGTACCAACCTGTCGCTGTCAGGCCGTGCCGAGCTGACCAAGTGGTTGTCGATGGAGGGCAGTATGCAGTATGTCAACGCCAAGAATGACAAGGCTCTGCGTGGAACCAGCGGTCCCATCTACAACAGTTATCGTTGGCCCAGCGTCGATGATATGAGCCAGTATATGGCCGAGGACGGTGCCCACATGAGGTATCCTGCCTACTACACCGACACCGACATGAGAAACCCGCTGTTCGGTTTGAAGAAGAACCTGATGCACGATGAAACCGACCGCATCATCAGTGCATTCTCGCTGAACTTCACCCCCATCCGTCACACCTACCTGCGCCTGCAGATGGGTTGGGACGTGAGCACGTCGACCTATGAGAACGGTTCTCACCCCTACTATGTGAGCACCAATCAGAGTGTTGACGACTCCAACAACAGTGGTTACTACAGTATTACCAAATATAATACCAGCGATCCCACGCTCAACGTACTGGCTGGTTATAACAACAGTTGGAAGGACAACAAGTACTCGCTGGGCCTGCAGGTGGGTTACCACCAGTTGGAGAACGGTGTAACCAGCCTGTCATCCTATGGTTCCAACTTCAAGGTGATTGACTTCTACAGCATCAACAACTGTACCGAGAGCACCGTGTCCAGCAAGAAGCGCTCCACCAAGCGTCGCGTGCAGGCTATCTCGGGTCAGTTAGAGCTGGGTTACAACAATATGATCTTCTTGACCGGACGTTTCCGTAATGACTGGTCCTCGACCCTGCCTAAGGATAACAACCATTACTTCTATCCCGCAGGTGAGCTTGCAATCGTGCTGAGCGAGATGGGCTTCATGAAGCACATTGGCTTTATCAATTACCTGAAACTGCGTGGTGCTATCGCCCAGGTCGGTAAGGATGCTCCCGTGCTCTCGATCGATCCCGAGCTCGAGCCCACCAATCTGACCGGTGGCGGTTACAAGTATGGCTTCACGGGTCCCAACCGTAGCCTCAAGCCTGAGATGACCACCTCCTATGAGGCTGGTGTTGAGGCACGCTTCTGGAACGACCGCATCAATGCCGACTTCACCTGGTTCCGCACCCACTGTGCCGATCAGATTGTGACCGGCTTCCGCATGAGCTACGCTACCGGCTTCGTGTTGAACAACATGAACGTGGGTACGTTTAACACTTGGGGCTGGGAAGGTCATGCTGACGTTGACGTCGTGCGCACCAAGGACATCCGCTGGAACGTGGGCGTAAACCTCTCGCACACCAACAGTGAGGTCGTTTACCTGCCCGAGAACCTGGTTGAGTTCTACAACGCTTACACCTGGAACTCAGGTAACATCCGCAATGGTGTGATGAAGGGACATCCCATCAGCACTGTTACCGGTCTGGCTTATGAGCGAAACAAAGCTGGTCAGATCCTGATCAACCCGACCACTGGTCTGCCTCGCACGAGGTCAGATTGGTCAATCATGGGTAACCGTGAGCCCAAGCTGCGCTTTGGTATCACCACCGCCCTGAGTGTAAAGAACTGGCGTCTGAGTGCTATGTTCCAGGGCCGCTACCATGCCGACGTTGTCAACGCTACCATGCGTGACATGTTGCGAGATGGTTTGAACTGGCTGTCGGTTGACATGCGTGAGCAGGGCTTCGTCGTGTTTGACGGCGTGCTCTATGACGGCAAGCAGGAGAGTGATAATCCCACTCCTAACAATATCGCCGTTAACTTTGGCGAGTATGGCCAGTACATGTATTATGGCGCTGATGAAGACTGGATCCAGCACAAGGTCAACTACATCCGCTGCCAGGAGCTGCGTCTTGCTTATATGATCCCGACCAACTGGTTGCGCAATGTGACCCGTGGTGTGGTTCAAAACGGTAGCATCTATGTTGCCGGTAATGACCTCTTTACAATTACCAACTACACAGGTACCGACGTTGCCGGTAATACCATGTCGGCTGCTGCCGGTGGTACCGGTGGCGAGGGTTACGACTGCTGGTCGCTGCCCACTCCGCGCAGCTACTCTGTCGGCCTGAGCGTGACCTTCGGCTCTAACGACGAGGCTCCCAAGCCCGCTACAGTGAACACCACGGCCCTGAATGACCAGATCAATGACCTGCGCGCACAGCTCGCCAATGCCGAGAACACCTACAACAGCCGCCTGGCTCAGTTGCAGGGTGACCTTGACAACGCTAACCGCGCCCTGGCCAACTGCCGCAATGACCTGAATGCTGCCAAGAACGCCGCTCCCAAGGTGGTTGACAACAGCAAGCAGTACATGAACGTGCTCGTTCACTTCCCCGTGAACAAGACCGGCATCACCGCCGATCAGCGCGCTAACGTTGAGCGCGTTGCCGCTTACCTGAAGAGCCATCCCGAGGCCACTTGCGAAATCAAGGGTTACGCTTCGCCCGAGGGCAATCAGGAGAACAACATCAAGCTCGCTAACGGCCGTGCAGCCAGCGTGAAGGATATGCTCGTCAAGAAGTATGGTATCGCTGCCAACCGCATCAACGCCGCTGGCCAGGGTATCAGCAACATGTTTGACGAATTGAGCTGGAACCGTGTTTCGATCTGCGAAATCATTGTGAAGTAAGATTAATCAGTTTTTAGTTTTAAGTTTTTAGTTTTAAGTAATATTACCTCATGACGATACAGTTTACAGGCGATACAAACCATACTTAAAACTTGCAACTTAAAACTTACAACTAAAAAAGAAAAAGATATGAAATCATTCAAATCAATTATACTGTGTGCGCTGGCTTGCGTGACGTTGGGACTGACATCCTGTGACGACTACCTGGATGTGAACAAGAACACCGACGCGCCTGACTATGTGGAGGGTTACCTCTACCTGGCAGGTATCCAGCAGGCCTATCAGGGTATCTACTGGGACTTGCGTGCCATTGCTCCGCTCACCCAGATGATGGGTACCTCGAGTTACACCAACTTTGCCAACCACTACTACACAAAGAGCAGCGATGCCGGTGGTGAAATCTGGCGTATGGTTTACTGGAACCAGGGTATGAACCTGGAGAATATGATTAACCAGAGTTTAGCTGCCGAGAACTGGACACTTGCCGGTATCGGTTTGGCTATGAAGGCTTTCTCATGGGATATGCTGACCAAGGTGAATGGTGAGGCACCCATGAAACAGGCCTATGAGGCTGGACGTCTTGATCATCAGTATGACTACCAGTATGACATCTATCCCCAGGTTCGCGAATGGGCTTATCAGGCCATTGAATACCTGCAGAAGGAAGATGCCACAAGTTATGGTAACCGCATCAAGAACAACGACTTCATCTATGGTGGCGATAAGGACAAGTGGGTTAAGTTCTGCTATGCTGTGATTGCCCGCAACCTGGTATCGCTGACCAACAAGCGTGACTTCAAGGAGAAGTACTATGATGAGTTCATCAGTGCCGTGAGCAAGGCCTTTGCCAGCAACGATGACAACGCCACCCTGAAAATCGCCGGTGGTGGCGCCGATGCTGCCGAGAGCGGTTACAACAACTTCTGGGGTCCCTATCGTGGCAACCTGAGCAACAGCTACTGGCAGCATGACTATCCTGTGCAGTTGTTCACGGGTACCATCCGCAAGTATGATGCCGAGGGTGAATATATTGACACCGAGGACACCGTCGAGATTAACAAGAAACACTATCCTTACCAGTTGCTTGACAAGCAGATCACCAGTGACACCCTGCCCGATGCCGGTCACTTTGACCCGCGTCGCCTCGTGAAACTGGCTACGACCGACAGCAGCAACTATGCTACGATCTCTGACCGTGAGGTACTTCGCAGCCTCTATTACGTTGGTTCGGGCTTTACAGGAACAACAAGTCCCCTGGGTGGTACTGCTCCCAATTTCTGGGGTCGCAATGCCGTGTCCAACTCGACCTATGATGGTGCCGGACACTGGATTTACCACAATGATGCACCTTACATCATGGTCACCTATGCCGAGCTGCTGTTCGACCTGGCCGAGGTACAGTTCAAGTATGGCAGCAAGAGCGACGCCTTTGAGACCTGGAAGAAGGCCCTTCAGGCCGATATGGACTTCACTGCCAGCTATATTGTTGCCGGAACCTATGATGGCAAATACCGTCAGGGCGACCGCGTGACCAAGGCTACCTTCAACACCCTGGCTCAGGAATACCTGAACGGTCCCTACGTGGCTGGCCTGCCCATGAGCGACTTCTCGCTGTCGCACATCATGATGCAGAAGTATCTGGCCCTCTTCCCCTGGGGAGGTATCGAGACTTGGGTTGACCTGCGCAAGTACTTCTATGACATCGAGTACACGGGAGACTATCCCAAGTATGGCAATGGTTGGGACAAGACCATCCTTCATCAGAAGTTGGATACCGATCCTACCAAGGTTTACAAGGGATTCTATCTGCTGCCCGCCCAGGTAGAAGGCCGCAAGGGAACCTATAACGTGGATAACAACGGTTCGCCTTGTTTCCGCCTGCGTCCTCGCTACAATTCCGAGTACATGTGGAATAAAAAGAACCTGGATGCACTCCTGCCCATCGGTGGTCAAGAACTGGATTACCAGTGCTCCATCATGTGGTTCTGCTATCCTGGTGATATGCCTACTTCAAGATGATGTTTTATTAATGAGTTAAAAATGCAATAACTATGAAATATTTCAAATATATAGCAGTTTTGCTGTTGTTGGCAGTGACGATGGGCTCATGTGACAAGAAGGATGTGTCCTACATGGCCGAGCCTGTTGACGAGTCCTCAAAGGCATATGTGCAGATATGCTATTATGCCCCAATTTCTACTAATGCCGCCAACAATATGTACTTCGTTGATCTTAATGGTGTGCAATATGGCAATGACGGTGCATCCTTCTTGACGACCTATAATGCTGTTCCCTCGGGCGGTGTCAACCTCTATTATGTCGTTGATGCCGGTATGCTCAACGTGATATTGCACAAGCGCGTTGATATGGGTAAGAATGATAAGGGCGAAACCATCTATGATTATCCGATTGCCTATAACCAGAGCGTTAATGTTGAGGCAGGTAAGCGCTATGCTATCTTCATCCATGACATGGAAAAGCCGCCCATCGCCGTCGAGATGACTCCGGTTCCCAAATTTGGTAAGGCCCTTGACACCGATTCGCTGTGCCGCGTGCAGTTTGTCAATGTCATCTATGAGAATGGTGAGCCCATTAAGGACAAGGTGCAGTACGGTCTCCAGAATCTTGACACCAAGGAGTATGAGCCAGTAGGCGAGCCTGTAGCCTTCGGCGAGGTTACGTCATGGTTCATGCCCGTCGTTCGCAAGACGGTGTATAACAGCACTGGTAGCCAACGTCGTGACGTTTGCCTCTTCCGCGTGGATCCTGCAACTAACCAAATCAAGGAGAGGATGTTTGACGACTGGTGGACATGGTACATTGGCCGTGCCTATCGTCAGATTGCTGCTGGTAACGTTGGTGGTTCTCCCGCCCTCACACTCAAACAGTTCGTTATCCAGTAAACCAGTAGATAATAGGGGGGGTAATCCCCTACCCCATCCAATAAAACGACCGCCGAGGCTCACAGCCCCGGCGGCGTTTTTATTGTTGATCTTGGATTTCCTGAGTTCCCCGATCTAGGGGAACGCCACGGTTTCTTATTCTTCGGGTTGTGGAGTGTCGATTTCGACGACGGGAGCGGTATCGAGCAGGCTGCGGTACAGGTCGGTCATCTTCTTGTAGAAGGCGGGGTAATCGAGTTTTTCCTCAAAGTCCTTCTGAGCCTGGGTGCCCATGCGGCTGCGTGTGGCAGTGTCGTTGAGCAGGCTATTGATGGCATCGGTCAGTGCCTGTTCGTCGCCTGGGGGCACCAGCAAGCCGTTCACACCGTCGTGGACGTACTCGGGCTGCGCTCCGTTGTTGCTACAGATGTGTGCCTTACCAGCCATCATGTACTCTAAGTTGCTGATACCCAGCGCTTCTTGCTGAATTGACGGCAGCACACCGAAGTCGGCCTGTCGCAGGTATTCCAGGATGTTGTCACGGAAGCCCAGCAGCGACACGTTATGGACAAGTCCATTGGCCACGATATAACCCTTGATTTTTGCCTTGTATTTGGGCTGTCCTTCGCCGATAATGGCCAGATGGTACTTGGCCTTATCCACATGGCTTAATGCGCTCAGAAGGCAATCTAAGCCTTTTTCGGCGGCCAGTTTGCCGTGATACATGATCAGCGCTTGGTGGCTGTCAAGTCCTAACTCGCGCCGCAGGTCAGGAACCTGTGTACCGATTTGGCTGTCACACACGCTGTCGCGCAGCACGACGCCACGGTCGGCATATTGCTTCTTGGCCTTGCCCAGGAAGGCATCGCGCGCCATCTCGGATGAGAAAACAAAGCAGTCGATCGACTTGTACAGCTTGGTGTACATATAGTTCTTCTTGGGCTTATAGACGCCGTGTACGCTCACCACCACGCGTGTGTCACGGTTCTCGCTGATGCGTCGTGCCATCACAGCCATAAAGGCGTCTTTGAAACTGTGCACGTGGATGATGTTGTGCCCCTTGCGTAGCAGGCGGGCGAAACGCACCGGACTGTCGATGTCGGTCACGCCCTTGAGCGGCAGGATGGAGATAGGAATCTCCAGGCGGCGGTATTGCTTGAGCACTACAGGATATTTGCGGCACACCACCTCGGCATAGAAATCGGGGTCCTTGCGCAGGCGCTCCACCAGGTCATAGGTGTACTGTTCGGCACCTGTCCAGTGCTTGTTGGAAACAATATGAAAGACGTTAATCATCTGTTAATTAGATTTTTATGTACTAATGACAATGAGTTGCTATTCACATCATCACTGCAAAAGTACAAAAATATTTCCTATTCTCCCCCACTCTACCCTTATTTATTTGATACTCAATAAACAAGCGCGGCCCGTGTGGGTGCCGCGCTTGTTATGGATTTGGGATGGGAGCTGATGTCTCTCCCCTACCCGATTAGTCTTTCTTCTCGTCGCTGCCGAACAGTTCCTTGATGCCGCCGATGGAGCCGAGCAGGTTGGTGGCCTCATAGGGCAAGTAAACCGTCTTGGTCTTGTCACCGCTGGCCACGGTGTCCAGCATCTGGATGTACTTCTGGGCCAGCAGGTAGTTGGCGGGATTGGTGCTCTGCCCTACTGCCTGAGTGATCTTGTCGATCGCTATGGCCTCGGCCTCGGCTCTGCGGATGCGGGCCTGTGCCTCACCCTCGGCGCGCAGGATTTCGGTCTGTTTGTCGGCCTCGGCCTGGTTGATTCGGGCGGTTTTCTGACCCTCGGACTGCAGGATGGCAGCCTGTTTCTGTCCTTCGCTCGTCAAGATGGTAGCACGCTTGTTACGCTCGGCCTGCATCTGCTTCTCCATGGCCTGGAGGACGGTTTGCGGCGGCTGGATGTCCTGCAACTCTACGCGGTTGACCTTGATGCCCCACTTGTTGGTGGCGTCATCCAGGACGGCACGCAACTTGTTGTTGATGGTGTCGCGCGAGGTCAGGGTCTGATCCAGCTCGAGTTCACCGATGATGTTACGCAGCGTGGTCTGCGTCAGTTTCTCGATAGCGTTGGGCAGGTTGTTGATCTCATAGACGGCCTTGAAGGGATCCATAATCTGGAAATACAGCAAGGCATTGATCTGGGTCATCACGTTATCCTTGGTAATCACGTTCTGCTTGTCGAAGTCATATACCTGTTCACGCAAGTCGATAACTGATGTGGTGCGGTAACGTCCATGCTCATAGGCCACGATGCTTTTGGCTCGGTCGATGAATGGGATAATCAGGTTGATGCCAGGCTTAAGCGTAGCATAGTATTTTCCCAGACGCTCAATGATTTTGGTCTCACTCTGCGGGATAATCACCAGACTGTTTTTTACCAGGATCAGCGCCAGCAGAATAACTACAATCAGAAAAATATATAACGCGTTCATAGTAGTATGGGTTTAAAGTTGTTAATTTCATTCGTTGGATTCAACAGGCTCGGGGCTGTTAACGCTCTCGGCAGGAACTACTGTGAGGATAATGCTGTCCATCTTGACGACGCGCACAATAGTGCCTTTATCGATGGCTGAGCCGTCAGCACTGACCGATTTCCAGTCGTCGCCGTCGATGGCCACACGTCCGTAGCCTCCAGCCTCAATATTCTCGCTCACCCTACCCGTCTGGCCAATCATGGCCTCGGCGTTACTCAGGCGCACGCGCTGTGGCTTGTGAAGTTTCTTGATGAGAGCTGGCCTAACGAGCAACAGACTCAACGTCGATGCGATGGCAAAGAGGATGATCTGCCAGGTGAGAGACAATCCGCATCCGGCAACTAAGGCACCAACTGCGGCACCGATGGCAAAGCACAGGAGAAAGAAATCACCAGAGGACAATTCCAGTATAAGGCAAACAATCGAGATGATAATCCAGATGAGCCATGGATTGGATGTGAAAAACTGTATCATAATATCAAAATTTTATATAGTTACTAATGTTATTATCGTCGAGTCAGTGTCATCTAGAGGTTGCATTCGTTAGGTATCCTCAAAGGTATAGATTTATCTTCAAACCTGCAAAAATTATGCCAAATTTTATGCAAAATTTCTGTGCGATAGCCCGAATAAACCCGAATAATCGATTCTCGCGCGGTTAAAATGCGTTTTTGGCCTGAAAAACAGTGCATTTAGCGTTTTTGACAAAAACCTCAGAAAAATCGGGTAGGGGGGCAAGATGGCTGAAATGTGCCCAATGGGTGGCTGATGGCAAGTTTTTGCTTTCGCCGCGGGCCATTGCGGTCACAAGACCATGAATTCTTCCTGTTTTTTATTGGATTATCAAAATTAATGTCTTATCTTTGTATCCCATTTTCAAAGCACTTTAAAGATGACCGAAATTAACTACATGACCCAGGGAAAGGTCGAGATGCCGAAGTTGAACGAACCGGCCATTCTCGACTGGATTGTGGCAGTCGCCCTCACGCATCACCAGAAGGTGGGATGCTTGACCTACGTCTTCTGCGACGACGATTACATCCTCGAGACCAACCGTCAGTTTCTGGGGCATGACTATTACACCGATATCATCACGTTTGACTACACCAATTCCCGACACATCGCTGGTGACATGGTTATCTCGCTCGATACCGTGCGCAGCAATGCCGAGATGCTGGGTGTGTCTTACAAGCAAGAACTGCTGCGTGTGATCATACATGGTGTGTTGCACCTGTGCGGAATCAATGATAAGGGACCGGGTGAACGCGAAATCATGGAAGGGTATGAAGACGCAGCCATCGCGATGCTCCCTGACCATGTCTTTCTGGAGGACTAAACCTGT
>Ga0310694_10002279_pt1 | contig 19972 bp, 12 predicted proteins | sample 174DNAGHGhighgp2_FD_203884 | JGI IMG/M metagenome (GOLD analysis project Ga0310694, IMG submission 203884) | Sheep rumen microbial communities from Palmerston North, Manawatu-Wanganui, New Zealand - 1742 DNA GHGhigh gp2 (v2) (version 2) | ecosystem: Host-associated > Mammals > Digestive system... | reverse complement strand
CGCAAAAAACATGTTTTATGCTGAGGTGAAGCCCGTTCTCGCAAAATTGTTTGCAAAGGTACGCATTTTTTTTAATACTACCAAAAAAATACGTAAAGAATAGCAAAACGCACCAAACGGACAATAAGAATAATGACAACTGACAGATTCTCGACACGACGGTTGATTCTGACGGACAATTCCATGTCGGCAGTGGTCAGTTCACGGGCCCTCGTGCCAATGTACGGCTTCTCGAAATACTCGCCGAAATAGGTATGTGGACCACCGAAGCGGCAATCGAGGATGCCTGCCAGTGCTGCCTCGGGATAGCCGCTGTTAGGACTGGCGTTCTGACGTCCGAACCAGGTGACGAAAGGCAGAACGCGCAGCCTTCCGGCTACCAGCAGCATCATCAGGGCCGTCAGTCGTGCCGGCACGTAATTGGCAATATCGTCGATGCGGGCTGCCCAACAGCCAAAGTCACGGTAGCGTTCGGTTTTATAGCCTATCATCGAGTCGAGGGTATTAATCATCTTATAGGTCATCATGCCTGGAACACCCAGCAAGGCGTACCAGAACAGAGGGGCCACCACGCCGTCGCTCAGATTCTCGGCAAGTGTTTCCAGGGCTGCCGTACGCACCTCCTGGGCAGACAACTGGGAGGTATCGCGACCTACGATACGGGCCACCTGCCGACGACCTTCCTCTAACGAACGGTCGACAGCATGGAACACTTCGCGAACTTCCCGAATGAGGGTGGTACCCGCCAGACAGTAAAAGACGAAAACGGCCTTTACCGCCATGCCGATATAAACGGAGCGAGCGTCAATCCAGCGCAGCAGGAACCAGAAACCGACAAACGTAGCGGAAATGAGCACGAGAGCCACCACTGCACCCTTGAACTTGCGCCAGCGGCCACGATTTAACAGCCGTTCGAAAAGGGCGATGATTTTTCCAAAACCCACTATAGGATGGGGTAACCACGACGGGTCGCCCAACAGGCGATCAGCTAGCCAGCCAATGAGTAAAACGAGGAATGCCTTCATGCTAATAGTGTTTGTACGATTCGTTCTGCAGTGCGTCCGTCCCAACGGTCAGGCAGTGTGCCATGCTTCCATTCGCCCTTGACGAGCTGCGCCAAAGCCTCCTGGAGGCGTTCCACATTCTCGCCCACCAAGACGTTCGTACCTTGTTTTACAGTCTCTATGTGCTCCGTATAGGAATTCAACGTGATGCAGGGCACATGGTTGAAAGTAGCCTCCTCGGCCACATTGCCCGAATCGGTGATGATGCCCATCGCATGTAATGTCAAATAACCAAATTCCAGATACGACAACGGTTGCAGTACACGGAACGAGGAACACTCAGAAGCCAGCGTATAGGCTTCGCCGCGCAGAGGAGCTATCACGGGAATGTCGCCTGCAGCACGACTGATGGCCGCCATCATCTGTTGCATTTTTTCATGGTCGGAAATCAGCACTTTCCGATTGACGGTAAACACCAGATAGCGCCCGTCGTCGATGCCCTTCAGACAGGTCGGACGCTGCCAGCGCTGATGGTTGAAACGCAAGGAGTCCATGAGGATATTTCCTACCAGATAAATCTTGTGCATCTCGGCTCCCTCACGAGTCGCTATACTGCTGGAACCAACGCCTGCCGTAAACAATAAATCACTTAAGCCATCGATAACTAACCTATTGATTTCCTTAGGCATATTGATATCGAACGAACGGGTTCCGGCAACGATATGAGCCAGTCGAAGACCATGTTTCTTGGCCACAATAGCTGCCGCCATCGTCGAGGCCAAATCATCGACAACAATCACCGTATCGGTAGGATGACTGTCCAGATAACGTTCAAACTCAGCCATTACCCTGCCCGTCAGTTCGTTCAGGTTTTCACAATCGACACCCAGAAAAACATCGGGCCGGGGCATCTGCAGGTCACTGAACAGCGACGACTCCAACGTAGGGTCGTCGTCACGTCCGGCATAAACCAGCTCGTAGGTGATATCCTCCGTACGTTCTATGGTACGGATAATCGGAGCTACCTTCACAAAATTCGGACGGGCTCCCGTAAAGATACATACTCTATTTTTCATTCGCGCGCACGTTCCTTAATATATTTATACTCACCTCTCTGACATCCCGGAAATGAATCGCCGCAGAGCCACAAAAGTAGTATTTTGGGTCGGTTTCATCTAAATAACCTTTAAAATTCTACTGCAAAGATACTAAAAATAAACATTTTCCAAAAAAAAAGCCAAGAATATTTTCATATCACGCTGAAAATTAGTAACTTTGCAGTCCAAAATACGAATTAAATAAAAATATTATACAGAAATGACAAAAGCAGATATCATCAACAGTATCTCGGAGAAGACGGGTCTTCCCAAAAAAGATATCTCCACTACCGTGGAAGCTTTTATGGCTGAGATACGCACATGCATGGCTGAGAAGAAAGAACCTGTTTTCCTGAGAGGTTTCGGTACTTTTTCCATCAAGCACCGTGCCAAGAAGACTGCACGCAACATCTCAAAGAACACCACTTTGGTCATCGATGCGCACGACATTCCCTCCTTTAAGCCAGCAAAGAGTTTTGTTGAGAAAATGAAATAATTCACCATTTAATTAGTTTATAAATTATGCCAAACGGAAAGAAAAAGAAGGGCCACAAGATGGCTACTCACAAGCGCAAGAAGAGACTGCGCAAGAATCGTCATAAGAGCAAGTAAGCTCTGACGGACACAGAAAAAAATGGAAGGAGTGTACTAAAGAAGTTTCCAGGCTTCGACGGTACGCTCCTTTAAAGTACAAAAAGAGTAATAATAAGTAAAGAGAAATGACCAGTGAACTCATCATCGATGTTCAGCCGAAAGAGATTTCCATCGCCCTTCTCGAAGACAAGAACCTGGTAGAATACCAGAACGAGAAACGCGAGGAAGCCAACTACTCTGTCGGCAACATCTATCTGGGCCGTGTGCGCAAGCTCATGCCCGGGCTCAATGCCTGCTTCGTTGACGTAGGCTCTGAGCGCGATGCCTTTCTGCATTATCTTGACTTAGGTACTCAATTTAGCTCTTACGAGAAATACCTGAAACAGGTACAAAGCGACAAGAAGAAACTTTATCCCATTGCGAAAGCCACTCACCAGCCGGACCTTCCCAAGGAAGGCAGCGTACAGACGACGCTGAAACAGGGCCAGGAGGTGTTGGTGCAAGTGGTGAAAGAACCTATTAACACCAAAGGTCCGCGTCTGACCTGCGAACTGAGTTTTGCCGGACGCTACATGGTTCTCATGCCTTTCTACGATAAGGTTTCGGTTTCTTCAAAAATCAAAAAAGGCGAAGAACGGGCCCGCCTGAAACAGCTTGTCCAAAGCATACGCCCCAAGAACTTCGGCGTCATCGTACGTACATCGGCCGAAGGAAAGCGCGTGGCTGAGCTGGACAAGGAAATGAAAACACTCGTCAAACGCTGGGAAGACACCATCGCCAAGGCTCAGAAAGCCACCAAGGCGCCACAGTTGTGTTTTGAGGAGACAGGCCGTGCGGTAGCCATGCTGCGCGACGTGTTCGACACCTCCTACGATGGCATCTACATCAACGACGAGGACATCTTCAACCAGGTCAAGGACTACGTGTCACTCATCGCCCCGGAAAAACAGGACATTGTCAAGAAGTACACAGGAACGGTACCCATCTTCGACAACTTTAATGTCACCAAACAACTCAAGTCCAGCTTCGGACGAACCGTGAACTACAAACGCGGCGCATACCTCATCATTCAACACACCGAGGCTATGCACGTCGTTGATGTGAACTCAGGAAACCGCACGCGTGCAGAAAACGGTCAGGAGGCCAATGCACTGGAAGTGAACCTGGGTGCTGCCGACGAACTGGCACGCCAGCTGCGCTTACGCGACATGGGAGGTATCATTGTCGTCGACTTTATCGACATGAACCTGGCAGAAGACCGGCAAATGCTCTACGAGCGCATGTGCAAGAACATGCAGAAGGACCGGGCCCGCCACAACATTCTGCCACTCAGTAAGTTCGGACTGATGCAAATTACACGTCAGCGTGTCCGTCCCGCTATGGACGTGAACGTAGAAGAAACCTGCCCTACCTGCTTCGGTAAGGGAAAAATCAAGTCGTCAATCCTGTTTACAGACCAGCTTGAGAGCAAAATTGACCGCCTAGTCAACAAAATAGGCATCCGTAAAATCTATTTGCACGTACATCCTTACGTAGCCGCCTACATCAACCAGGGCATTTGGTCCATCAAGCGCCAATGGCAGATGAAATACGGTATGGGACTACGCATTGTACCCTCGCAAAAATTGGCTTTCCTGCAATACGAATTCTACGACAAGGACCGTCAGTTTATCGATATGCAGGAAGAGATCGAGACAAATTCCTAACTTTTTTACCGACATACTATGGTGGCACTGAAAATCTTTTTCTGGATGGGTGTGTTTCTCGTATTTTACACATACATCGGATACGGAATGCTGCTATGGGTGTTAGTAAAAATGAAACGCTTCGTCAAGGGTAAGGCTGTGAAAGCAGCCTTACCTGCGGACGAGGACCTGCCCGACGTAACCTTCATGGTTTGTGCCTACAACGAACAAGACGTGGTAGACATGAAGATGGAAAACACACTACAATTCGATTATCCTCACGACAAGCTGCACATCATGTGGGTCACCGACGGTTCCACCGACGCCACAAACGACCGTCTGAGCCGTTACCCCGGAGTGGAAATCGTGTTCAGTCCGGAACGTAAGGGAAAAACGGCCGCCCTGAATCATGGCATTAGCATGGTGAAGACCGACCTCACCATCATGACCGACGCCAACACCATGGTGAATCCGGAAGCCGTCCGCGAGATTGTACGCTGTTTCCAAGATCCGCAGGTGGCCTGTGTCGCTGGCGAGAAACGCGTCATGGCACGACACGAAGGACAAGCTGCCGCCGAGGGCGAAGGACTGTATTGGAAATACGAGAGTGCGCTGAAGAAAATGGACAGCGAACTCTACTCCGCCATGGGTGCCGCAGGCGAACTGAATGCCATCCGCACCCGCCTCTATCAGCCGATGCCGGAGAATGCACTGCTCGACGACTTCGTCATGTCCATGCGCATGGTCGGCCAAGGCTATCGCATAGCCTATTCTCCCGACGCCTATGCCATGGAGTACGGCTCTGCCGACCTCAACGAAGAATCGAAGCGCAAGCGCCGCATCGCAGCAGGAGGACTGCAGAGCATCTGGTGGCTCCGCAGCATGATGAACCCGCTGCGCAACCCCATGGTCGCTTTCCAGTTCGTCAGCCACCGCGTGTTGCGATGGAGCATCACACCCGTCGCCCTACTCGCCCTCATACCCCTCAACGTCGCTTTGGTCTTGATGAAAGCAGGCACCGTCTACAACATCATCTGGGCATTGCAACTGCTTTTCTATCTCGCTGCATTCATTGCCTGGGTCATGGAGCGCCAGGGGCGTAAGAACAAACTGCTCTATGTGCCATATTATTTCCTATTCATGAATCTGAACGTTTTCAAGGGCATGAAATACCTATGTTCCCACCAGAGCAGTGGTGCATGGGAAAAAGCAAAAAGAGGATAAAAATCAAATTTTTAAAGATTTTTTCCTTTTTTTTCTTTCGTAGTTCAGAGATTTTTAGTAATTTTGCCCACGACTATACACATAAAAGAAAAGGATGAATCAAGACGAACGTGAGGAACTGTTGCAGAAACTGGCTGAAACCAATTCCAAGCTCCATTCCACAGAGCTGCAATTAGAAGCTGCCAACAAGAAGCTCAACGAATACGAAGAGAAGGCCAAGAATGCGGAGCAGGCAAGCCGCATGAAGTCCCTTTTCCTCGCCAACATGAGTCATGAAATTCGTACTCCCTTGAATGCCATCGAGGGCTTTTCGCGCGTGATGGCCGAGACCGACTCCCCAGAGGACCGTATGAAGTACATGGAAATCATTGAAAGCAACAACGGTCGACTGCTCGCACTCATCGATGACATTCTGGACTTTTCGCGTGTCGAGGCGGGAGAAATATCAATCAAGAAGGGAATGACCGACTTGAATGACCTTTGTCATAGCCTGCAAAACATTTTCAAGTTCCGCTGCCCTGACACTGTGCAGCTGGTGTGGAACAAGCCCAATATGAAGGTCACCCTCAACACCGATGCCAATCGTGTAACCCAGGTGTTCTCCAATCTCATTGGTAATGCCCTGAAGCACACCACCAAGGGAAGCATCACCTACGGTTACCGACTCATCAACGACGGCACCGAAGTGGAGTTCTTTGTCACCGATACCGGGTCCGGCATCGATCCTAACGACATCGAAAACATCTTCGGCACCTATGTTTCCAGAGATGCCGACACACAGAACGGCTACGGATTGGGACTCGCGCTCTGCAAAACCATCGTCGAGAAAATGGACGGTCGCATCAGCGTACAATCCCGCCTGGGCGAAGGTTCTACCTTCCGGTTCGTGCTCCCCTTCGAAGGAACCATAGGCGGCATGACCAAGAACGGCCGTACGACGACGAATTCACGCACCATACGCTCTACTACGATGACCAATATGCAGAATGCTCCTGTCATCTTGGTTGCCGAGGACGAGGACAGCAACTACGAACTCGTCCGCATCGTTCTTTCCAAGCGCTATCGCCTCATGCGTGCCGTGAATGGTATCGAAGCCGTCACCCTGTGCGAAGACGAGCATCCCGACATGATTCTCATGGATATCCGCATGCCGGGAATGAACGGACTCGACGCCACGCGAATCATCAAGGAGGTCAATCACGACATCCCCGTCGTGGCACTTTCAGCCTATGCCTTCGACGAAAACATACGCGAGGCCAAAGCAGCAGGTTGCGACGACTTCATGGCCAAGCCCTTCCGCGTGGAGGATCTCTTGGATATGGTCGAAAAATACGTCAAACAATAACCACAAAGCAAAATATAACCTATGGGTAAGTTAGCAGTCTACAAGTATCTTTCCCTGATGTTCCTCGTACTCCAATGTGTTGTGTCCGCATTTACCATTGTGGCACTTTTCGGAGGCGACGTAAGTCCTGTGGGCCATTCCGCACGGGCCATGTTGGTATACATCCTTCCCGTGCTTATCGCCCTGAACATCGTGTTACTTCTTATCTGGCTCGTTCGCCGGAAATGGTTTTACGCACTCATTCCAGTCATCACCATTGCATGCTGCATCCCCTATATCGGCACCATCATCCAGTTTCGTTCCGTCGACAAGAAAGCCGAAGCCGAGAAAGGCCTGAAGATCGCCACCTATAACGTGGCCATGTTCGGGCGCGAGACTTCCGGTTTCCTGGCTCAGGACATCCTTGCCCAGATTCGTCGCCACAAGGTAGATGTGCTCTGCCTGCAAGAGTATAGCGAAAACAGCGGTGACAAGAAAAATTCCGAGAGTTACAAGGAGTACTTCCCCTATATGGCAGTCGGTCGCGGCGACATGGTAGTCTTCAGCCGCTATCCCATCAAGGACAGCAAGACACTACTCTTCGACGATTCCAACCAGAGTGCCATGTGGGCCGACGTCGATGTCAAGGGACAGGTAATCCGCTTCTTCAATGTCCACCTCGAGACCACCGGACTCAACCGCACCATGCATCAAGCCGGAAAGCTGCAGGCTGCCAACCCCTACGAAGACTATAGCATGACCAACAGCCGCGTGCTGAACGCCATCTTCGGCAACTACACCCTGGGAATGATGTTCCGTGCCGGACAGGCCATCACCATTGCCAACGAGAAGCGCTCCACCGAGAAGCCCTGCATCCTATGCGGCGACTTCAACGACGTCCCCTACTCCTTCGTCTACAACACCATGCTGGGCAATATGGTTGACGGATTCAAAGAGTGTGGCGGCGGATGGATGCACACCTACCGAGGCAAGAAAGCCGTCCGCATCGACTACATCTTCCACGACACCTTCTTTAAAGGTCTCACCTACTACAAGGAAGACCTCACCACCTCCGACCACCTGCCGGTATTCATGAAGGTAACCTATTAACAAAACCACTGTCGGTGACCTCGGGCGTCAGGTCTACGGCCTTGGCGCGGCACACCAGGTTAATCACGGGCTGGCCCTGTGCCACGAGTTCGGGGATACACTCACCCAGCTTCTTGATGACGGCTGCGATAGCCTCGGTGCCGACGGCACAGTTGTGGTGGGTGATGTGGTTGACGAGACCTTCGGTCGACAGCACCTCCGAGGTGGCTGCCTCCAGATAGTAGCGTCCGAAGGACGACGACATAGCCTCATTCTGGTTCAACTTGATGTTGATGGGCATTTGAATACTGTTTACTGCCATAATAGTTACTAATTTTTAATGGCTAAATGGTTAAAGTTTATGTTCTCACTGCGTCTCTTTGGTACCTTAAGACGCTACAAAATTACAAAATAAATGGGCTGCTTCCAAAAAAACAGCCCAAATAAAGAACAAAAAACGACTTTACACACGCAATTAACTGATAGCCAATAAATTACAGCGTCGTGTCGGTATCACCCTCTTCCTCATCTTCTTGGGGCTCGCCTTGCGCCTGCGGCAGAAATTCACAATAGTCAGTACCTTGGTACTTCAGCAACTTGCCCTTGATAGCCTCAGGCTTCGTAGTAGGGCGAATAATCTTTTCTTCCATAATTGCTATAATTTTTGTAAATAATATTTTGTTTTTTCAAAGAGTCTCAAATCTCATTATCTCATTATCTCATTAACTATGTTTTCAACCTTCTGAAAAACAAGAAAATAATTTTATATTTATATATAAATATAATTTTCTAGAGTCTTTTCTTCAAAATGGCACATAATGAGATATTGAGATATGAGACTTTGAGAGTTTAGAAGGTCTCTTGAGAGGTCTCCTCATGTCCCCAGAGGGGCGAAATGTTAAGGATTCTTACTCGCTGAGCCTTGAATTTGCGGCCGTCCTGGGTTTTACGGTCATTCACCGTGAATTCCAGCGACACATGTACCCAGCCGCCAACTTTCAGCTTCATGTTCGCAGCTGTCTCGGCATACGATGCCGTAGGGATTCTTAACGTAGTCGAAAGTCGTTTCCGAGCCGTACGAAGTCCGCGCCGACCTGTTTTCCGAGCCAGGCGGAGAATTTCTCCGAGCCGTCCGGAGAATTTCTCTGCGCCGTTCAGAGAATTTCTCCGCGCCGTCCGTGTATCATGGGGTTCACTTCAGGTACGTCCCCATGATACACGAAAAATTTCCGAAATAAGAAACTTTTTATCCATTTTTTATAGTTTATCCCTTTTTTTTATCCTCACACGGAGTCACAGAGGGCACGGAGTTGGGCGCAGAGGATAAAGGTAAAAAGGTAAAAAAGTAAAAGGGTAAAAGCGAAAGAATCCGGGCAAGGCACCGTGTGAGCACGAAAAGACAATTTTGACCCTCGAAAGGTGGTGAATATGGAATACTTTTCGTACCTTTGCACTCGAAACAACTAAGATAAGTAGAAATAACTAATGGCGTAAACTATGTATAAGGTATCGGTTGTAACCCCCTTCCACAATGTGGACATGGGTATGTTTGAGAAGTGTGCTGAGTCGATGCGCTGTCAGTCTATCGGTTTTAACAACATCGAATGGATCATCGTGGTGCATAACTGTGAGCCGACGTATCTGCCGCGCCTTATGGAGATGTTCAAGAACGACAGCAACGTCATTATCAAGGAGCTGAACGACGGCATGCACACACCGGCAACGCCACGCAACCACGGCATGCAGTTCGTGACGACACCTTACATGGGATTCCTCGATGGCGACGACAGCTATACCCCCGACTGTCTGGAGGTGGTGCGCCGTGAGATGATTGAGACGGAAGCCCAGGTGGTGACTTTCCGTCGCGAATACGAGCTGGAGAAAGAGTCGCTGCATCCGCACACGGAGAAGGTGTTGTGGAACCAGACGAAGTGGCGCATCGTGCTGGACCGTAAGGACTTCCGACAGGAGGAGATGTTCAGCGGTCTGTGGCCATTCTCGACATCGCGACTCTTTGATGTGGCTTTCATTCGCAAGCACGACCTTGTGTTCTCAACGGATGTCAAGTGGCTGGAGGACGTATGGCATACGGGCATGTGTCTGATGAAGGCCGAGCGCGTCTGCTACCTGCCACAGTTCATAGGCTATCACTACTTCATCAATAGCGGCTCCATCATACAGGACAAGAAGAAGCCGATGGAGGACCTGGTAGACTGCTTCGAGTCGGCCGGCCGCATCATTGATGACCTGGAGGCACAGGGAGTTGACACGAACGATACGGCGAATACGATATTCACCCTGCTGACCCAGTACTACCTGGCATCAGACCTGACCGTAGACGAGCGGCGCATGCTGTGCGACATGGCCGCGCCCTACCTGAAGAAGCTGCGCAAGATGACCCCGTCGAAACTGCACTCGCCCGAGGAGTGCTACCTGAGCTACCACTTGCCGCAGGAGGTGTTGAGCAATCCAGAGAACCCGACGGAAAGTCCTACGCTGAAGGATGCACTGAACGGGTGGTCGGACTTGATGGAGATACTGCGCACCAACGCAGCGACAGACTATGGCCGTCACTACCACTTCGACCAGACAGAGACGCTGACTGACTACCAGCAGCTGGTGCCGCTGACCGACTACGAGAACTACAAACGGCTGGTTGACCTGCAGACCAACATCGGCGAGAGCGGCATACTGACCTCGGCCAATCTGCGGCTGTATCTCGTCAACGCCAAGGGACAGCGATTCCCCTGTACCGACGAGCATCTGCAGCCTTACATGGAGTATTTCGCCACGACGCTGAAGGGTCACCACAACCTGCTCGTGGCCATCGTGGGACCGCGAAACAAGCAGACCAACGACGGGTGTACGGTGGAGACGCTGGAGAGCCAGATGGTGAAGAAATACATGTGGTACTACCACTATGCGCGCGGCAAGAACCGTGCCACGTTCTCCATGCCCGACGTCCAGTTCTTCAAGACCGACCCGCAGGAGGAGCTGCACGCGATATGCTACTATGCACTGCTCGACCGCGACATCGACCAAATCGTGGCTTGCGACACACGGCGTGTGGCCGACATGTTCGAATACATCACGCGGCATCGCAACGAGCTGTTAGGCGAATTGCGTGAGACTGACCCCCAGCGTGCCGACGAGGTCAGCAAGGCCTTCGCCGCAGAAGGTCCGCTGGCGAGTGCTTTGTGGCCCAAGCTGCAGCGCGTGGTGGCCTTCGGTGCCGGAGAGTGCTACTTAGCCACGAGCCACATGAAGAAGTTTACGGGAAAGATTCCTCACAACAACGGCTGCTACTATACCGAGGAGACGATTTACGGACGGGCCGTAGCCGACGACAGCGACGTGTTTGAAACCATACCGTCGGGCAGTTTCCATGAGTATCTGCCCATGAAGGACAGCCAGGCGGCTACCGTGCTCAGTACGGGTGTCAGCCCCGGGCAGCTCTATCGTCTGGTGGTCACCAACAATGCCGGCCTGTATCGCTATGTCACCGACCACGTGGTATGCATCAACGAGACGCTGATGGACAAAATCTTGTTTACCATCTATTAACCGTCGATGCTTATGCGTTGGCCAGCAGGCGACGCAGGTAGATAAGCAGCCTTCGGCCTCTTTGAATCTAATTGATAAATAATCGTTTAATAATGAAGACCTATCCTTTGCTCCAGTCCCAATTAGGCGTGTTTTATGACTGCCTGAAGTATCCGCAGGTGATGCAGTATAATATTCCGTGTATCACCAAGTTGACTGACGATATTGACCTTGATCGTGTGGAGAAGGCTATACAAGCAATATTCGCCGCAAGGCCGGAACTCAGTATGCGCTTTCTCATCGACGAGAATGGTGAGCCGCGTCAGTATGTGGATGAGAACAAGAAACTGACTGTAGTACGCCGCGAGATGACGGGAACAGACTTCCAGCAGTATGCCTATCATGGTTTCTGCCGTCCGTTTGACATCATGGGCGAGGAGCCGCTGTTACGCGTTGAATTAGTAACCATCTCACCTCTCACCTCTCACCTCTTAACTATATGTTGCTGGACATCCACCATCTGGTGTCTGACGGCACCAGCTATCTGGTGCTCTTCCCACAGCGCGACCTGCCGCTGGCCTACGAAGGCAAGCCGTTGCAAGCACAGGAATATGGCATCTTGCAGGCTGCCGAAGACGAGGCTGCCAGTATAGGAAACGAGGAGTACCATCGTGCCAAGGCTGTGATGGCCGAGAAATACGCTGGTGTGGACTTGGCAACGTTGTCGGCTCGCCCGGAAAATCCTGTGGGCGAGATGGGGCAGGAGTCGGCTTATATCAGCCGTGCATTAGTAGATGACTGGTGTAAGGAGAATGGATTTGCGCCGTATCAGATTTTCCAGGCGGCATTCAGTTATGTGTTGGCCCGTTTGCTGCGCGAAGAGAAGGTGGCTTACACCACGATTTATCATGGACGCCGCGACCCGCGAGTCAAACAGGCTTACGGCATGTTTGTGCGTACTATCCCGTTCATGATGGAAATCAAAAAGGAACAAACGGTTCGAGAGTATATCGCCAGCGTCCATCAGGAGATGAAGGCTACGCTTTCGCAGTTGGCCTATCCCTTCTCGCATTTCTGTCGTGACATGGGCGTGCAGCCAGGCATATCATTTAACTTCACGGCTCTGCCAGGCTGGGAGGAGGCCTATCATTTCGGCGAGATACATTGTCCGTTGGTGCAGCAGGATCGTGGTGATGTGTTTTATGACATGCTCGCCCACATCTTCCTGGCAGATGAGAATTACGACATCCGTATGGAGTCGAGTCTGGCGATGAACAGTCGTAAGCAGATGCGTACGATGGCCGATGCCATCAAAGCCACGATGGAGCACATGATAGCTCAGCCAGACGCCTCCATCGACAGCATCAGCATCGTGAGCGACGAGGAGGGCGAGCGGATTATCGGAATCGGTACGGGTAAGGAGATCGACGTGGATCTGAGTAAGACCTTTGCCAATCTCTTCACGGAGCAGGCCAAGCGCACACCCGATGCCCCCGCAGTGGTGGATAGGGACAGCCAGTTGACCTATGTTGAGATGGACCGCTATTCGAATGCGCTGGCGCGTCAGTTGATTGACTTCGGCGTCCAACCCAACGACTTCGTTTGTGTGATGCTCGACCGCTTCAAGGAGTTCCCGTTGGCTGTACTTGCCATCCACAAGGCTGGTGCCGCCTATACCCCGCTCGACTTTGAATATCCCAACGAGCGACTGAGCTATATGCTGGAGAATTCGGAGTCGAAGGTGCTGATTACCTCGCACGACGTGCTTGATGCCAAACAGGCGGAAGGCGACTTCAGTACCGCTGCTGCCCGCACCTTCTTTATCGATGACTTTATGGCCACTGTGGTCGGCAGTTCTCCCGCCGACGCCATCGACCTCTCCACCCCTGGCGGCCTCGCCTACATGATCTACACCTCCGGCTCTACGGGCAAGCCCAAGGGCGCCATGCTTCATCAGGCCGGTCTGCGTAATTTCATTGCTGTGGTCATCGACATGGAGAAACTGACTGCCGACGACCGCATCAGCGGACACCGCTCGTTCTCGTTCGACGCACATATCGAGGATATGTATCCTGTATTGACGCTGGGTGGCTCGTTCCACATCATGCCGACAGAGATCCGTAAGGACTTGGCAGCCATCCGTCAGTTCCTAATTGACCACAAGTGTACGGGTGGCGGCTATTCTACGGCGATGACCTGTCTGCTACTCAACACCTTTGACGACCTGCCTATCCGTTTTACCACGGGTGGTGGCGAAAAAATGGATGGTGTGTTTAGTGACCACATCGAGATTATCAATGTCTATGGTCCTACGGAGTGTACTGACGATACTTCCTATTATGCCATTGCGCCAGGCCGTAGAATTGAAAACATACCCATCGGCCAAAGCGTGGCCAACAACTGGAACTTCATTGTCGATACCGCTGGTAATCTGGTGCCGCAGGGTGTGGCTGGCGAATTGTGCTTTGCCGGTGTGCAGGTCGGTCGCGGCTATTGGCGTCTACCCGAGCGCACGGCCAAGTCGTTTATCGACTGTCCGTTCGTGAAACAGGACCGTTGGGGACGTCCTGTACGTATGTACCACACGGGTGACCTCTGCCGCTGGAATGAGGATGGACAAATCGAGTATATGGGTCGTATCGACACCCAAGTGAAGTTGCGCGGCTTCCGCATTGAACTGGGCGAAATCGAGAGCAAGGCCCTTAATATCGGGGGCATCCGTCAGGCTGCTGCCGAGGTGCGCAAGGTGATGGGCAATGAGCATCTGGTGCTCTACTTTACCCTGGAAGCGGATGCGACGCTCAGCGACGAGGATATCCGTCAGACGCTTGCCGCCTCGTCGTTGGCTGACTACATGGTGCCCGATGCCTATATGCAAATGGACAGTATGCCGATGACACCCAACGGCAAGATCAACCGCAAGGCATTGCCTGCACCTGAGATGAAACGTGCCAGCGAATACGAGGCTCCTAAGGGTGAGAAGGAAAAACTCTTCTGCAGCATCTTCTCCGACATCCTGAAAATCAAGGAGGTGGGTGCTACTGACAACTTCTTCGAGATTGGTGGTACCAGCATCAATGCCATCAAGGTCATCGTGGAGGCCAGCAAGCATGGTGTGCAGATAGTCTTCAACGACCTGTTTACCCAGAAGACACCAAGAGCACTGGCAGCGTTCGTAGATGGAGGTAAAGGCGAGGTCGTGTCTGCCGAAAGTCGAAATAACAACATATCGACATTAGGAAATAACGAAATCGAGCAATCCCCAGAGGCAGCCCATTATGCACCCCTCAACAGCCTACTTACTTCGAACACCCTCGCATCCTTCCGGGAGGGTAAGCGTCAGACCATCGGTGATGTGCTGCTGACAGGTGCCACAGGCTATCTCGGCATCCACATCCTCAATGAGTTGCTGACCAATTATCACGGCAAGATTCTCTGTCCTGTACGTGCTAAGGGTAATGACGAGGCATTGAGTCGTATCAAGACGCTGTATTTCTATTACTTTGGTCGTACGGAAGCCTTCAGTCATTTCGACGAGCGTGTGACGGCCTTCGCAGCCGAGGTGACAGAACCAGATGCTTTGGAACGCGCAGCCAATTCTCAATTTTCAATTCTCAATTCTCAATTAACTGTAGTCAACTGCGTGGCCAATGTGAAACATTTCTCTGCCGGCAACGACATTGAAATGGTGAACATCGAGTCAGTGCGCCATATGATTGGCTTCTGTCTGCGCACAGGTTCACGCCTCATCCACATCTCTACTAACAGCATTGCCGGACTGAGTGTCGATGGTGTGCCTGGCCCTGAGGTCAAACTGACAGAGCAGAGTTTATGGCTGGGACAGAACATCGATGAAAATAAGTATGTCTATTCGAAGTTCAAGGCCGAGGAACTCGTGCTCGATGCCATCGCCCATCATGGGTTGAATGCCAAGATTATGCGCGTAGGTAACCTCTCTGCCCGCCAAAAGGATGGTGAGTTCCAAATCAACTTCAATACCAACAACTTCCTCGCCCTGCTGCGTGCGTATGTTGTTATTGGCATGGTACCCTACGAAGCCCTTAATCACCTTTTTGAGTTCTCACCCATCGATGAGGTGGCTCATGCCATCATGTTGTTGGCACAGACACCGAAGGAATGTACCGTGTTCCATCCTAACAACACCCATCGCCAATTCCTCTCCGACATCCTCAACGGCTTTGCTGAGGCGGGTATCACGCTGCAGCGGGTGGAGAAGGAGGAGTTTCAAAAGGCATTGGATCAGATGATGGAGAATCCCGACTTGGTTACTTTGCTGCGTCCGCTGATGGCCTACAACCTGAGCTGCAACCACGAGATGCGTTGGATAGAATCTACCAACGAATATACCACGCAGGTGCTCTACCGCCTCGGTTTCCAGTGGCCACCCACCGCAGCCGACTACGTCCACCGCTTTGTCGACACCATTATGGGGTTTGATTATTTTTCATTTAATTCGTAACTTCGCAGCAACTACTAAGACAAATTGGAAAGAAAAATGAAACAGAGATGGATATTCTTGGTGCTGATGTTGATGGCTTTCTCGTTAGTCACGACGGCACAGAATAAAGCGAGGGTGCTGGTTAGTACTGACATTGGTGGCACCGACCCAGACGACAATCAGTCGATGATACACCTGCTGATGTACAGCGACCTGTTCGAACTCGAAGGGTTGGTATCGTCACCGTCGTTCGGCAACGGATCGAAGGAAGAAATAGTGCGTATGATAGACATCTATGCAAAGGACTATCCGCAACTGAAGAAGCATAACCCAGCTCTGATGTCCCCCGAAACACTGAAGAAGCTTTGCAAGCAAGGGCGTCGCGGACTGATGCCTTACAAAGGCTATGGCGAGCCGACGGAGGGCAGCGAGTGGATTGTCAAGTGCGCTCGCCGACAAAGCGACAGGCCACTGTGGGTGCTCGTATGGGGCACACTCGAAGACGTAGCCCAGGCGCTGCATGATGCTCCCGATATTGCCCCCAACATTCGTGTCTATTACATCGGCGGACCAAACAAGAAGTGGGGCGTCAACAGTTACGCATACATCGCCCGGAACTTCCCCGACCTTTGGATCATCGAGAACAATGCCACCTATCGCGGGGTTATCACCGACAATGAAAAGATGGAACTGATAGAAGAATACAAGGGAATGGAGCAAACCTCAAACCGCTATGGCACCGGCTATTATAATTATGCGATGAGAGGTCGTGGCGCGATGGGAGCCGACTTTCTGAACTACTATAAAGGCGTGGTGAAGATGGGCGACACGCCATCGTTGCTCTACTTGATGCATGGCGACCCTAACAATCCGCAGGGAGAGTCGTGGGGAGGTAGCTTTGAACCTATCAGGCATAGCAGTAGGAGAATCTTCCGTCGACAGACCACGGAGCGTGACACCGTCCCCGTCTATAGTGTCGTGGAATGGTTCTTCAAGGGTCCCAGGAAGAAAGACATTCACGAGGGCGACTCCTGCTTTACTGCCACCATCGACCGCCAGCAATGGGCGGGTTACTATTTAGGTAAAGGTGTGTATGTGTTGCGCTATTGTCCTAAGGCTCCTGCCAAACTTACCTATACCATTTCCTCGTCTATCAAGCAACTCAATGGGCTTCACGGCTCGTTTGTCGTGGATGACGTATGGCCGGGAAAGCCCGACGTTGCCGACTATCCATTAGGCGTAAACTGGTACTCCGACCATTCCGACCACACACTCTATGAAGGCAAGTGGCAAGGGGCCAAGACGCAACGGCAATGGCGCAAGGACATCCTTGAAGACTGGGCACGAAGATGGTATTGGCTGGAAGATTAAAGCACAAAATCTTAGTTCAAACTGAAGTGACCCGAAACGTGGAGCATAGCGAGGAAATACACCATACCAACATAATAGCGCCACTTACCCATAGGAGGCTGGACGTCCCAAAGCCGCTGGACGTATTCGCGAGCCAGAGCCTGATCATCTTCGTCGTCGCTGTCAGCCAAAGCAAAAGCACCTACAGCGTTGGCACCTGCCATTCCTTCCGTATAATTGTTTGTGGGTTCAGAACCGTCAAGATTGAATTGACCATACTGGAAACCATCATTCTTGAAAAACGTGAGCAGGCGGCGCATCATCTCCCGTTGCTCATTGGCAGACCGCCCCGTCAGATAATAGTCCATACCTACGTTCATTGCACAACGGATAGCATCGTACTGGTAGCGGTCGGTATGATAGGGGAAATCAGGTCGGCGATAGGGCTTGCCGTCGAAGAGACAATAGTCGGGGAAAAGCCCTGTAACAGAATCCTGCGATGCCTTCAGCAGCCAGCGCGCTTGGTTGGCTGCCTCGCGCCAAAAGTCATTGTTGGCATCGGCTTTTTCTGCCCAAAGGTCGAGGAATGCCGGCAGGCAGTAGGAGGGGTCGCTGTACCAGTGGACTTCCTCATTGGGAACAAAGGTAACCAGACGCGTGGAGTCGTCATAAAGATTGTATACTCCCGTTTTGGGACCGTCCTTCGATGTTACTTTATGCAGTATCTCATTGGCCTCTTTTGCGTACTGTGGATCACCCCATTTGTCGGCAGCAAGGAAGAGTGCTGACACGAAATACACCTCACCGTCGGAGGCATTACTCGTACCAATCTGTCTGCCGTCGAGTCCGCACTGCCAGCAGAAATAGCCGTCCCACGGGCTGTCTTCCGGATAAGCCATATAGGTCTTTGCCCATCGCCACAGTTTGTCGAACTCCGTGCGTTTGTCGAGTTGCAGGCTAATCATCATGCCATACGACATACCTTCCGTACGAACATCATTGTTGCCCGTATCAAGAATGATGGCCATCGAGTCACCAACCTCGTAATATACAGTTTTTTCGCCATCGGCCTCATAGCGGCTCAGATCGCCCGGGGTAAAGAAATGTGCCCACACACTATCGATGCGTGCGTCAACCTCCGCCTGACTTTTACCTAGCACCGATACAAACAGATTATTCTTACATACAGGCTCCATAGACTTGTGACCTGCGCAGGAAGGCAACATGATTAGGAGCGACAACCCCAAAACAGCCCCGAACACTTTGTGTGTAAATACTATCATAATCTACTGTTTCTTTTTGGCAAGATGCCGTTCGTTCGTCATCTTCTGTGGCAAAGATACGAAAATAATTGGATTTCAATGCATATGAACAAAAAAATATTGAATTTGAAGATAAAAAAGCATAATATAGGGCATAAAGCGGCATATATTTGCCGTCTTGAAAGCTTGACGATTCCTTAAAACAGAGAACAGACAATTGGATGGGATTATTGAAAACATGGAAATTTCAGTATTAGAATTGAACCACAACATTTCTGCCACTGAGATAGAAATGGAAGACAAACAAAACTTCGTTTGAATGACAGGGAGCTAATGCCTGATCATTTTCGAAAAGAGAAAATCAATCCTTGCGTCAAAATAACACTATGCCTATGGTTGTGCTTGTCAATTAGCATCATCAAATTCCTTTGGAACAAGTCTTTGAAACTTTTCTTTTTTTTTTGTCTATTCAGAGAAAAATTGTACCTTTGTGCCATTATTTGAATAATAATAGCAGAGAGGTGAAAATTATTCATGTGGACATGGACCAGTTCTTTGCTGCTGTGGAGCAGCGAGACAATCCGGAACTGAAGGGCAAGCCGATAGCGGTGGGGCACGATGCTGAACGTGGCGTGGTGTCGACAGCCAGCTACGAAGCCCGAAGATTCGGAGTGCATTCAGCCCAGTCCATTCAGGTGGCCAAACGTCTTTGCCCTCATTTGATTATCGTGGAGCCACACTTCCAGCGGTATAAGGAGGTGTCGGCTCAGTTGCACGAAATCTTCCATGACTATACCGATCTGATTGAACCCATTTCGCTGGATGAAGCCTTTCTTGATGTAACCGAAAATAAGAAGGAAATTGAATTGGGTGTTGACATAGCCCGTGAAATTAAGCAGCGCATCCGCGAGACAACAGAACTGACGGCATCGGCAGGTGTCAGTTATTGCAAGTTCCTGGCAAAGATCGCCTCTGACTGGCGCAAGCCGGATGGACTGACGGTGATTCATCCAGACAGAGCGCTGGACTTCATCGCCCAACTGAAGGTGGAGAAAATCTGGGGTGTCGGTCAGAAGACGGCAGAGAAGATGCATCGGATGGGCATTTTTACCGGACTGGATCTGAGGACCATGTCACTCACCCGGCTGACGCAGGAGTTCGGCAAAATGGGGCAGGTATTCTATGACTTCTCACGAGGGATAGACAACCGACCCATAATCTCCGAGTGGGAGCGCAAGTCCGTCAGCTGTGAGCAGACGTTTGAGTCGGATATTAGCGAGAACGCTGCCGTCACCATCCACCTATATCACACGGTGTTGGAACTGGTCAGGCGCATCGAGA
>Ga0310694_10002278_pt1 | contig 19973 bp, 18 predicted proteins | sample 174DNAGHGhighgp2_FD_203884 | JGI IMG/M metagenome (GOLD analysis project Ga0310694, IMG submission 203884) | Sheep rumen microbial communities from Palmerston North, Manawatu-Wanganui, New Zealand - 1742 DNA GHGhigh gp2 (v2) (version 2) | ecosystem: Host-associated > Mammals > Digestive system... | reverse complement strand
CTCAGTTTTTTTGATATTAATCTCGTTGGACAACGTATCGATTTGTTGGTTAAGATTGGCAATATAGGTTTTTACCAAGGTATTCATCGTGGTAAAAATCTCAACACCTAGCAAATCCTCGACCACAATTCTCCGATCATTGGTACTCAACTCCATAAACGGCGTGAAATTACTCATACCTACCATCACAGTTTGAATGAAGGTTTTGTAATTCATTTTAAGAATTTGTGTTTCCAGGACTTGTTGGTAATCGCGACTACTACTATCCTCGTTGATTAGTTTACCATCCTTGTAGATTTGAAATATATTCGGTTTCATTCCCCGAATAACCTTGTAATCCACACCATTATTGGTAAATTCCACCTCAACAACGGTCTGTTTGCCATTAATGCTGTTAATCATTTTATTCTTCGGAATGTTGTTAATACTTCTATTATACAACCCGAAGGTAACTGCCTGATTAATCGAGGTTTTCCCACTTCCGTTGGTTGCTGTCACCACGGAAAGTTGTGATGAATTAAAATCTACCTCACTCCACGCGCCACCATAGCTCATGAAGTTTTTAAATCTCACCTTATTAATTGTCAGCATTCACGTTGTCCTGTATTGTAGTGGCCTGATTATACAAAGAGCGCATCGCGTTTTTCACCAATTCCTTATTCGGGATATCAATTTGATCCACATAATCATCAATTAATTGCAATGTCCCCTTTATGGTACCACTTACGTCCACCAATTGCATTCCGCGCATATCAATTAACTGCTGGTCGATAATTTTAAGATCTGCCGGATGTTCATTGATAATCGTATTAATATAATTCGTAAAAAGCGCAGAACGGGATTTATGCGATACGATAACCTTAATAAAACTATTTTTAATTTTGACGGTTTCAGGACTCGTGGATAACCCCGGCTTACTATCGTCATAGGTCATATAATAATAGTAACGATCAGGATTCGCAATATATTCCCATTCATGGGTTTGCGTATCAAACACCACAAACCCGTTCTCTGTCATTGCATCACTCCACGTTAATTGATATGGGATTCCGATATATGAAATATTTCCCTTACTGCTACGATTGTGGAAGTGACCACTAAACACATGTTTATAATGGGAAAACGCGTTTTTGTCCATCCCTTCCTCAAAAAGGATGTTTCCCAAAACAGGAAATTCATTGATGGCAAAATGGCCGCAACAATAGTCGCTTTTGCTTTTGCGGATATATTCCATACATTGGGTGGCGTTTTCGTTACAAATCCACGGAATTATATCAAAGGTGACACCATCAAAACTCAGGGTAGTCGGGTTATCATGGATGTGGATATGTTTATAATTGCGCAACACCAATTGACTGCTTGTAATGGACAACGTTTCCTTATAAAAGATGTCGTGGTTGCCAATCAGGGTGTGAAAGTTAAGCTTATTTGCCTCGATTTTGTCGAACAATTCGCGAAATGCAAAATCCAACACCTTATAATTGGCTTGTTTGCGAACATCAAATAAATCCCCCAATTGGATTACCGTATCCATATTATGGGAGAGGAGATATCCAAAAAATTGATCAAAAAATGTTTTTTGATGCTCCGTCATTATTTCGGAGCCGTTGCGTGTGCCAATATGGAGATCACCCAGAATAGCTATTTTCATCACAAGCCCATGTAATTGTATTGCATATATTATACCAGAGCATGTGAAAAAATTCACTTAAGAATTGTGCAATGTGCGCATATTTGTCGTTGCCCGCACTTAATAAATATTGTATAATTACCAGTTGTAAGTGGTATTAATTTAATTAATACATCTGATATGTATGGCTATCACAACAAATCTCAAAAAATCTGATGGCGTTGACCTTGGTAATAATCTGTTTGCCGGTAATGGATCATCGTCTGGAAATCAAACTTTCCACATTATACAGTCAAACGGTATCGATCTTGGTCGTGGATGGTATAACAAAAGCGCATGCTGGTCTGCATACGGCAATGTAGGGTTTAAAAATTCCAGCGGTACTGATGTTGGTCAATTGCTAGGCAGATACGGCACTCTGAATTGTGATTGTAACTGTACATGTGATTGCACATGTGATACAGATTCGGATTCAGATACAGATTCTGATTCTGATTCTGACTCCGACTCTGATGGTGGCTAGTCAAATATGACTACTAAGAAATTTATTACGTTGAATCGCGTATGTGTGCCATTGACGTTGCAGTGTGACCTAGATTGCTCATATTGTTATAGGCATGCCGGTAGAATTATTGTACCGGAGTTTAATGATTTAATGAGGGAATTTCTTTCCCAATTAAATCCTGATCGAACTCAAGCAGTAGTAGCTTCGGGTGGCGAACCGTTATTGGTATTTGACAAAGTCAAGGAGTTATTTTCGTATCTTCCAGACGGAGTACATCGCAAAGTAATGACTAATGGGTTAAATTTAACTCAGGAAATAGTCGATTATCTTAATCAGAACAATATCGAGACATATGTGTCTCATGACGGCGATGCTACAGAAAAGACTCGCGGATATGATGTTCTCAAAGACCCAGAAATCAATCGTCTTGTTCGTCAAATCAATCATTTAACAATTTCTTGTGTCAATACCAAGTACAATCCTAATCCATATGACTGCTATCTTGAATCCAAGAAAATATTAGGGAATCGACACATATGGTTTCATTGTAATGCTGTATTTGTGGATAAGTGTCTAAATCATGATTTGGTAGATGGATTTGACTACAAAGCATTTTTTAGAGGCAAAGCAATACAAAAAGTGGCCCAATTAGACTGGCGTAATCCGATACCACTCTACTACCGCGGCACCAATTCAAACGTCCTTCCCAATGGTGATATTGTCGGAATGGCAGAAATACATCATAAGTACGGTACCGTATTAGATTCTATAGAAACCATAATAGAAAATCAGCGTAAATGGGGCGATAGAGTAGATTGCCAATGTAAAGAGTGCTATGCTTTTAATGACACTTGTGTAGAACACGGTCACTATAAATCAGATCATTATTGTAATATTACAAAAGGTCTGGCTAATTTGCGCGGCGTAATTAGACTTATTGAAGAATTCTCAGATGAAAACAGATACGATTTTTAACATCAGACGTATATTTTTTGTTTTAGGAACAGCATGCAATTTCAATTGTGTATATTGCGTTCAACATGAAAATAAGCCTCGATGTAAAAAATTAATCAAACAAGATGTGATTGATTGGTTGGCTGATATTGCATATCAAATGCCATTGAGATTGAAGCCGGAGATTTGCTTCTATGGCGGCGAGCCGCTGCTGTATCGTGAGTCAATGCGCCAAATTGTCGATCGGTTTGGTGAAGACTTTAATTACATTATTTTTTCAAACGGATCCAACTTAACAGAGTTGGATGTTGACTGGATCAACAATCACCAAATTAAGTTTGTACTGTCTAATGATGGTAGGAATACAATCGCAACACGTGGTTTCAACATGCTCGAAGATCAAGAGTTTGTTGAAAAATTCAAGCGTATTAAAAAGAAGCAAATTCTATTGGTTCATTCTGCAGCATCTCTAAATCTCGACAAAGAGTTTGAATATATCGAAAATAAGGTACCAGGCATTGAAATATACGCGGAAGATCTAATGTGCAACAGCACTACTCCAAAAGAACTAGTGGAGTTTGATCCTCAGTCATTGTGGGATTCTTATCAAAATATGTTCAATCAGTTTCTGAATAAGGCAAATACAAATGCTGCAAGAAGATACGGTGGATATATGATGCGTGCACACAAATGCATCACCATTGAAAAAGAGTTTCCTGACTATGGAACGTGTGGTTCAGGAAAACACGTGATTTCAGTAGATACTGATGGAAATGTATATCTTTGCAAAAATTTCAATGTTAAGATTGGTACAGTAAAAACTCCTTATCCTGAGCTAACGCAAAAAGCAAAAGAGATAACAAAACAGCTTCGTGACGAAAATCTTAAAAACAAGGGTTGTTTCGAATGTGGTGTTTTTTATTTCTGTCGTGGTGGCTGTCCGTTTGAGAAATCTTCCGATCTACAAAAGAAAAAGTGTGACATGCTACGTATTAAGTGGAGTAATGTGATAGAGCATTACGAACGAGGTTAAAATGAAAATTATTACTTTCCCCGAAAATGTTGATGCGGGACATCAACGCAAATATACACTGAATCTAAATTACGACTCTGCATCAAAGATGCTATATGGTGACATTGGCACCACAATCAATGATCGCGATCTATGTTTGTCGTTTTCAATAGATCTTTCCATAGAGAAGTTTAAAAACAAGATTCTCAACATTAGTATTGGCACATCATATGTTAACAAATACATGGTTGATGTCCGTAGCGCGACAGGATTTAATTTTGCCGCAGAAAATAACAGCAATCGTAATAGCAATGTTATTAGAAATATTGCGTTGATTTGCGTTCATGAAAATCCAGACGATAGTGTAATTCTAGTATCATACTACCATCCAACTATTGAAGGATTTGAGAACGTTGTGCTCGACAGCAGTGACACGAATCTAAAACTGTACTATCTGTCACAAAACGATCCTGTTGCTGAAACAATATTGCGTAAGGTTACACTAAAGCATAAGTTCTTGCGTCGTTTTGAAAAGTTAAATTCGTTATCTTATCTGGAAGCACAGGTTGATATTCTGACAAGGCTTGTATTGGAGATGTATGATGGCGATAATCAAAAACTGAAACAACTTCTTCAAACAGCAGATGACTATTCTGTCTTAGATATCAAGGACGACGAGTTTATTGAGACTGAGTTTACTAAACATAAACACGATTTCAGAGAGCTTCAAAAACAATACTACATTGATAGAGATAAACTCGAAGATAAACTTGATGCAGAGAATGCCAACACTGAACAATGAGTGTTTCAATAGTTTTAAAACTAGGAACAAAGTGTAATCTAGGATGTCCGCATTGTCATCAAAATCAGAAGAACTTCGTTGAGCATCCTGGATTACTTTCCTGGTTAAAAAATCAGAATATATCTCGCCTGACGTTTAGTGGAGGCGAGCCATTATTGTATTGGGATATCATCAAAAGATACATGGAGAATCTGGGACATGATATCACATATAGGATAATGGACAACGGAACACTACTCAACGACGATGTGGTAAATTTTCTAAATTCATACAATGTCCAATTTGCTATATCATATGACGGAGAGACAGGTGGTCGGGATATGGCAATCCCTATTAAGTGGGACTATGTATCCAAAATTAAATCTTGCGGTATCAGTTCTGTTGCATCGTCTCCAAATTTTAGTTTTAGACAACACGCTAAGGATGTATCAAGGATTAAGAAGCTTAATCCGGGGGTGTGGAAAAATATCGATGAAGATTTTTGCAGAATAGAGTGGGTACATCAAATTCAAGGGGCTCCAAACCCAGAATTTACCATTGATGTAGCTGAGCAATACGTTAAGCAATACATTTTACAGCTAAGACAGGCATTTTATTGTTTTAGCAATGGTTTACTGGATGTATGTTCCTTTAACAACTTAGTCAGACCGTGGGTAACTAAACATCGAAGTGTTCATGGAGTCAAATGCTGCAATGAGAATTTGATTAGCGTCAATCTAGACGGCACGGTCATGGTGTGTCCGTATGGCACGACTCAAATTGGAACAATTGATAGTATGCCGACTATCGACACAATCGATTCACTGGTTCCAAAGAAGTGTAAGGTGTGCGAGTTCTGGGACTATTGTCATTGTTCTTGTGTTGCTTCCATAACGGATTTAGATTGCTATGTGCACAAATGTATTTTTAAAGAAGCTCATAAACTTCTTAAAGATTATCATTTAGAAAATCACGATTTTGGCAGGGTGAAGAACCATAAACACCAACAAATGCCAATAATAGTTAACGAATCTCTTGGATGTTTTTCGAGTGAATAACAACGCCACCGAGATAAGTTTTGATAAAGCTAGCACATGCAGCTATATTAAATCTAATAGATTCGCAGACATTATCTGATAGGGGTTGAATACAACCGCCAATACAATAGTCAACCACATCGCAGTTATCACAACTGCGATTATTTTTTGAATTTGCGACGTGTTCTTTTGTTGCACTATTAATCTCAATATACTTGTTGTCTACATTGGCTATTTTTATGTTCGAATGGGGACAGATAAAGAAGTTGCCGGCAATATCAAGAACGAGGCTTTTTCTGCCAAAATTACAGTTGTAGAAATTACGATGCATAGTATGGTTTAATCTGTACAAAACATGCTTGACATCGTTGTTGATGATATCAATATCGATAGATTTAGTATTAGCAACACAGCGTTCGCATATTTGCTTGTAGTCGTCTGCAACCTTGGATAGATTGTCGACTAGTCGAGCATCGTCTGAACATACGTAATTGATTTTATTAAGCTTGATTCCATATTGTTTGGCCATATTAACTATACAACTGAAGTTATCCCCCAAACAAGTTATATCAAAAACAATCTCTCTATCTTTTGCTCTTTTGATCTCTTCTATGTTTTCCGAGAAGTCATTGTAGTCGTTTATCTTTTTGATGATTTTGATATCATGGTCATTGGCAAAATTGACAATACAGTGAGGAATTTTTATCCCTTTAGGAAAGAAAATACTATATTGAGCACTTCCGCAAACTTTCATTAGGTCAGACATAATACTGGCATCATGATTTGTGTCATGAGGATTGTAAAATACCACATTCGGAAACAAATCACCAGGTAAACAATAGTGTAATCGATCGAACCATTCAGCTACTTTTGGTGATATAGTATCTTCGTTGTTGAATATGAAGTATACAGATGTAAGATTAAAAATACTATTATCAAGGCTAAATTTCATCATTATGAATCTCTATTCTCTTTCTGATGTTTGAATGTATCTTTTTAATATTACAGCTATGTGTAGTTCGGTCCCGAGGATTCTTTCCGCATAAACCTTTGATTTGTATATATTCGCAGTCGACATTATCACACGTACTTCTATCACCCAGTTTGTTACGGTTTTGTATTATCGTTGATTTGCTATCTGTGATTGTACCATATTTGACAGTACAATTATACTGGCTAACAATATCACCGTTAGGCAAAAGATTAGTTGATCCTATACCTGCTCTATAATGCAAAGGTTTATTATTGGAACCGGTCAACCCAAGACCATGAACCTCACACTGTAGCCTACCGGCTTGATACGCCTGATAGTCAAAATCCTTTACTAGTTCAGGACAGGTGCTTTCTGCATATACGGCAGTTGAATGAAAATCAAAATCACGGCCATTGAATATTTTCTTGATTTGCTGATAACATCGCCACGGATCTGGATTGTAGCTGGTACATGTGCAAGAAAATGTTAGATCGTTGATTCTTTCTATTTTGGATCGTGCTTCCTGATCACGTAGTACATCATATCCTCTTAGAAACTCTGTCATATCGCCATCATGGGATACCCAAATCTCAACATTGTTTTTATTGACATAGTCAACAATCTCGTCGGTAAAGTTGATACCATTAGTCATGATCTTTTTATGGGTGCCTTTAGGTAGAGTATCGAAAATGGTTCGACATAACTCCCAATCCAATAATGGCTCTCCACCACTCAACACACATGCTTGTGTTTTTTCAGGATCCAGCTGTCGTAAATATTCGAGCATTAATGGTGATAACTTTGGTACCTGAGGAATCTTACCAGAGTGGCGATAACAGTATTTGCAGTCTAAATCACACGCTAATGTTACAATAATTGTAAACCTATCTAGTTTTATAAATTTTGACATTTGATCGAATTACCTATGAAGAACAGATATAACATGGCCTTATATGCGTTTATTGATTCTGATGATATTGCGCAAACTCACCAGGAGATCAGTGCAGCGCTTGCCAAACTCAACATTAACGCCAAAGTTAAATCGATATCATTCGAAGTGTGGTGTGATAATACGGGCAAGTTGTACGAATATGACGACCAAGGAAATATGAAAGTTCAAAAAGATCCAAACAAGTCCTCACGTAGTACTTATCGGTCTTCTGGTGGCACTAGTATTCCAGAGATTGACATTGTTGTTGAAGATTGTCCAACATAATTACTCCTTGCGAAAGTATTGTAGTGCTTTTGCGTTTAGGGCGCGCCATACCTGATAATTTGTCAAGTCGCTGGATATCTCTGATGACGCCGGTAAAAATCTAATATACCCTTGATCTGTATCAACAATGATCTCTGGAAGATAATTATTAACGCGCCGAATTGATCCAACTTTATTTTTTTGCTTGTAATATTTTGCATCCTGATTATATTCAATAATGTACGTTTTCAGAGGTACTTTATAATACAAGCTATCCTTGTATCCACAATGGTCTTTGATTTTAGGATACCTAGTCAGACTCCAGCGACGGAAATCCATAGTTCCAAAGAACGCTAGTCCTTTGTTGGCATTTTTAGAATATGCCAATCTCAGATTTAACTCATCCCGCAAATAGCTAAACTTAAACGACCAGTTAATCATCCACGCAAACTCACAGAACTGGTCGAGTTTAATATCGAACGTTTTTGCATAATCCGCATAAAGACAATTAACCGTACTGAGAGTGCGATCTGATAATAAAATCCCTTTATTGCGCAAGTATGTTTCCTTTAGGCCATCCAACCAAGGAACATTGAATAGATCATGATTATTGACATGAAGGTCTGAACCAAAGAGTTGATCAGCACACCATCCACTGACAATAACATCACAATCTAATTCACGTATTGTGAGCGTGATATGATCGTGGATTTCTACAAATTCACATTTTGTTTTTGTAATGTAATCCCTCCAAAACACGGGATTTTCTTGAATACTTGTTTCATCGTACACAACTATCAATCGATCTGTTTCATTAGAGGGAAGTGCTTTTAGCAATGATACCATTACAGTTGTAGAGTCGACGCCTCCTGAGTATAATACTGCAATTCTTTGATACTTGCTTACGATTTCATGGGCTCGTGCATCAATCAACTCTGCAATAGTTACACAATTAAATGAATCCCCAAATGGTGTAGGAATTTCCTCCGCTCCTGGCATCATTCTTATTTCGCTGTATTTGTTGAGCATATCAAACGGATCACGAATAATAATATTAGAATTTAAATTTGTGGCCAGATTTAGAGGATCTCTAGGAGGATTAACATGTAAACAGGAGGCCGCTTTGAACAATCTTTGTGACATATTACATTCCATATACACGTCGCCACTTATTTACACGGCGATATGCGTGTAAATAGAACAAGTGGAACGCTCTGATCATTAACATGTGACCATTAACATGATGAGGTATTTTATATAATGTTACAATCCGCGTATATTGGCACTAGTGCAGCAATCTCCTGGGCATGGGGTACGTCGTTTATTATTGGTATGCAGGTTGCACAGACAAAAGGTTTAGGCGCATTCTTGATGTGGGCAATCGCAAACAGTATTACGCTAGGAATTTTTGGTCTTCTTTACAAAAACAACTTTCTGAATATTAAGATTCTTGACAATATTGTCGTTAAAATCGTCACGACAATCATTCAGTTTTATTCGTTGGTGATCCAAACAAAGATTCTCAATGAGGTGTTGTGTCACTTCTTTGTGCCTGAGGTTTCTTATGCAATCACGGTAGGATTCTGTATTTTCTTAATTGCTTGGATGTATTATCGAGGCCTACTTGCATCAATATTCACTGATCTTTTTCAAGGACTTGGAACTATCATCATTTGTGGTGGAATGATCGGGTATTGTGCTTTCGGGTTTGCAGGAACTCCATCAATCACATTCACAACTGATTCTTCTGCTTATTTGTGGGGACTGTGGAGCGCATGTATTCTTCTTAGTGGTATATGTACTGATATTCAACACTGGCAACGTGTGGAATATGCTCAGAAAGTTGGTGCTAAATGGACTTACGAATTTGCAACACTGTACTTCCTCATTTATGTTGCGTGCATTTTCTTTGCATCAATGTTTAAATTTGATAATGTATTAAACTGGATGTTGTTATGTGTAATCATCTGTACAACGACATCAACAGTCGACTCCGTTGCAGTGGCACTTCACAGAACATTTGGTCGCAGGATTGCCACGATTCTTGCTTGCATCATGGTATTTGGATTCACGTTGCTACTTGAAACTCCAATATTAACATTCTGGTCATACTTCGGTATTATTAGGGTAGCACTGTGTGTGTTTATTATTGGTATGTGCTTAAAGTGGAAATTAGAAGATAAGCGAAATACCAATAGATCAATCGAAGTGTCTGTTTAATTAGAAGATAAGTGAAATGTCAATAGATCAGTCAAAGTGTCTGTTTAGGTCTTGCTACGGAATGCCTATACTTCCGCTGAGAGAAGATTGTTTATCGCTGGTGACACAAATCAACCATCGGTCTACAATTCTCAGGGATAGATTTAATATAATCAATCAGTACTCACCGTTACGAATGGACACGACGGCTGATCTTATTCCTGCCCGCTTCGAAACCGATGTGTCTATTGGCGAGTTGATTAACAATAAGATCAACCGCATGCTTAAGCAATATGACCGTATTGCTATAGGATACAGTGGAGGAATTGATAGCAGTTCTGTGCTTTGTGGTTTTTTGAAGAATCTCCATCCCAACGAGTATGATCGCATTATAGTAATAGGGTCACAAGATTCCATTGATGAAAATCCAGGCCTTTGGCGGCGAATAAAAAATACAAAAGTAGATGCTCGTATTGTAGATCCCACTGATGTATCTGATACACTTCGAAACGTGGACGCTGATATCATTACAACAGGCTGGCAAGGCGATCAATTGTTTTATGGCGATACGGCAGGCAAGTATTCAGAAACATATTTTATGCCATGGGTTGATGGATTGTCTATTGTTGCCAAAGACAAGTTTGGTATCGATCTGACTAATGATCAAAAATATCAGGCAAACCAGGTATGGCAAACGGCATTTGATGCTTTTGACCTACCGGTCAAGACATATGCTCAGTTGTGTTGGTTTACTAATTTCTGTTGTCGATGGAACCATAATACAATGTACTGCAATATGTTGTATTATGGTTCCAAAAATTGGGGACGAGTTGATTGTTTCTTTGACGATATCGAGTTTCAACGTTGGTCTGTGTCAAATTTTGAGAATAATTTCAAACATAATGGATTTGCAAATCCTGCATATCTAAAACGTCCTTTAAAAACGTACATACACGAATTTACATACGACATTGATTATATGAGAAATAAAAATAAGGTGGAAAGCTTCATTAAGACTAAGATTAATCCTTTTCAATATAATGACCCAATATATTGCTTGACAAACGAAGGATTAAAGAAATTTACTCCACAGTCAGAATCGAAGTTTAGGCGGGTTGATTTTGCACTTAAAGTGTACTCTTATTTTTTGAAATGATTTGAGATTTGGTTTGTTTTACATGTAATCCTCACATATAAAATAGCTCCTCTGTTTGCGCACGATTATTCGCGGAAATGCGCATGGTTGTTGTGATGAGTGATACCGAGTACAGATCTCGGAGGAGATCCAGATCACAGATCTCGGAGGAGATCCAGATCATCAGGAAAGAATCTCTGAATTTAGTATTCTTGTATTGCCTCTATCCTGAAATAATATTTTCCAGATATTAGGAAATCCCATGATATACCCTTATCTGTTTTCTAATTCTTTAATTCTAGCTTCTAGTTTATTAACTTTATTAACTAATACAGCAACTACTGCATTATAATCAAGTGATTTAAATCCGTCCTTGTCTTCAAACACTGCATCAGGAATAACCCCTTCGATTTCTTGGGCAATAAGACCTGTATGGCGCTTATTATCATCTTTTAGTATGTAGTTATACGCTTTAACATTAGATAAATCTAAATTGTTAACAGGCTTAATATCAGATTTCTTTCTAATATCTGAGGTAGCCTGAAATGAAGGAGATCTAACAGTGGGGCTGATTTCAATATACCCATTCCAATTAATTATTCTTGCGGTGTAATCAGCAGAACTGTTGTTATAATGAAAATCGATAAAACCACCATGACCAGCACTACCGCCCGGATACATTTCTATACTTCCGGGATTTGTAGGCATGTAATTATGAGTATGCCCATTTAATGATACAGCTGTACCATTAACAGTTAAATTACCCGTTAAATTACCTCCGCTTAATGGAAGATAATTACTGCCATCAAAAGCATCTATTTTTGCCTGATAACTACTATCAAAATCTTGAATTCTAGTAATTATTGAAGTTAAATCTGCTGGAGCACTTCCTGCAACAGTATCAGCTATAACAATATAGTAAAGTACTTTGATTGTTTGAGGTTGAACTGTTGAAGATTTTCCATATATCGCATTTGACCTGCTGGCATCGAACCACGGATATCCTTTTGTGCCACTATTTGAACTATCCTCTGCGGTTATTCTACCGGGTCTTGAACTAGTCGATGAATATGAGTCATAAAATGCACCACTCGCAGTTAAACCGTGGAAACCCTTTACTGATTGATTCCATGCAGTGTACCATTCACCTTTAATATTAGGTAACCCCGCTTCTATCAAACTTCCTAAAGCACCAACATCAGTGGTTCCTTCAACAATCCCTGTAATCTTAGGTAATCTGACTGTATTAGCAGTACTGTCGTATACAAACTTACCACATGTACCATATGTCGATACTGCATTTTGCCACTGCTCTTCAGTACAGAATACTAATTTTTCTTGATAAGTTGCAGTAATATATAGTTGCCCACAATGAACTACATCTGTGTTAACACCTGTTACATTAACGCGATAATACTTATAATAATTAGTATTAGAACTTAACGATATATTAAAATCATTTGCACTACTATTTGTCCAAGTTGTTAAAGTTGTCCATGTAGACCCATCATTTGAACCTTGAACATTACCACCTGTTGGATAATTGAAATAATAGCCCCATTTAAGATTTGTTACTTTTAACGGTTTAGGATTATAAAATTCAATCCAACCTGTAGCAGTACCCGATCTCCAATATGTTGAACTGTTATTATCAAACGCTTCATAAGTTCTATATGGACTAGTACCACTTTGAGTTTCTGCATTTGCCAAAACAGCAAACTTATCTGACCCTAAAGTTCCGTTTGCAGTTAAAGTTGGTTGAATAAAAGGTTTATCAATATAACCAATGTTATTTTCTAACTCTGCAATATAATTTACAAAGTCGCTATAAACTCCATTACCTTGAATAACACTTCCGTCTAGTAGATGTAACCCTACGTCTGATATAGGTAATGTAGATGCAATTATTTCACCAACCTTTCTAGCAGAAATGCTGGAAATTTTATCCTTTACATAATCAGCAATTACCTTAGATGACCAAACTTTATTGGTAGTACTTGTTCCTGCTGTTAAGTGAGCGACGTCCCCCGCAGTATAAGTTGTATTGTTATCAGCAGGAGTCTTGAAGATAACACTAGTACCTCCTGCTGTTAACTTGTAAACAGTATTATGAGCAAGTGTTACAGTGGCAGTACCGGAATCTGTGGCAAGTGATGTAGTATGGGTATGATCACCCTTAGCCGCGGTAGTACTCGTGGTGCCTAAAGCAAGATTGCTCTTATTATTCCATGTATATTTTTCACCTGTGGTAACCAATGAAACATCAGTACCACCACTTGCTGCTGTTTTGGAACTATAGGTTGTATTAGTATCAGGAGGAACTTGCCAAGTTCCATCTTCCCTTAGATATTTTGTAGTTCCTGCTGTTGTAGAAGGAGCAGGAACTAAACCGGCTTTAGCACCTGAGCCTGATTTAACAAAGTTACTATATGTGGTATTATTATCCTGCTGTGTAAATGTACCTGTAGTACCATCAACACATGTGTATGTAAATGTGGTTCCACTTCTGGTAATAGAAGTAATAGCCTTATCAGCCTTGCCTTTTACATAATCGGCAATCTGTTTAGCAGGCCATACTCTATTAGCAGTATCAGTACCAGTAGTTAATTGAGCAGTAGTACCTGCTGAGTAAGTAGTATTAGTGTCTTTTACCTTCTGGTTCGTTGTACTAATACCTACAACGTGACCTTTAGCATCTCTGCTTAAAGTAATTCCAGTAATTACATTGTATTCAGTATTAAGTGCATATGTACCTGTACTAGATACATCATTTGTTAATGCAGAATCAGCATTAGCACTAGGAGTATAGTGATTACCAACAGAAGTAACCTTTGTATCTGTATTGGTATCCTGAGTAACCAAGGTATCAGTAGTATCATCACCTCTGGTAAAAGTAATTGTTTTTCCAGAAATGCTTAAATCTTTAATGTAATTTGCACTACTACTGTCTAATTTATTCCCGATATTATTAGCTACTGTAGTAGCAAAGTTTGGATCATTACCAAGTGCTGTTGATAGTTCAGAAAGTGTATTAAGGGTTTCGGGAGCATTATCCACTAATGAGGCTAATTCACTAGCAATTTTATCATTGAGTACTTTTGCAGAAATAACTCTTGCTGTTGTTGCAGTACCTGTAGTAGCTTCTGAAGCACTCATCGAAGAATATGTGGTATTTGCATCGTAATTGGAAATTTTCCAACATCCAGTAAAGGTTGTTGCAACACCATCTATGGTAAGATCAACAGAAGCATCAGCATCATAAACTAGGATGAGTATTGAATCTACAGGATAATGTGTAGTTAACTTAGTATCTGCATTCATTAAAATCGGATGTTCACCAGAATTATTAATATTCAGGGTAACACCCATATTGATACCTGCTACAGGTATCTTATATGCGATGGTAAGCCCAGTGTAAAGCGTGCTTACATTACTCAACGAACCGGTCCATAATGATCTAACGACACTTTTAGTACCAGCAGTTCCTGATGGATTTTCAACATAGCGAATACTTTCACCACTATTCTGAACTAAATCATCAAGTTTTTGCTTATCCAAAGCAGACATGAATCCTGCGTTGGACGTTGTCGCATTACTGTGTGTGTGACCGGTAACTTCAGCATTAATATTTGTTCTTGCGTAAAGTTTTTGTTCATCCGTTAAACTTTGTGTTGAATCAATTTTAACAACCTTGGAATCATCAGCGGAACCGATATTTGTCCGCACTTGAGCTTTCTGATCCTCAGTGAGCGCCTGAGAGCGATCAAATGAAACCTTGTTCAGGACTTCCTGAATAATCTTGGGAAAAGACATTTTATGTCCGTAATAATTGTGAAGTTAATGATATATGGTGGGATATTATTTTTAACGCACGATTAACCGCGGATGTTACTAATCCCTTTATTATTCACTGTTACATTTGCAGTAACATCTGCTATTTAACGTTATATTTATGCCATGGCAGTATTGCCTGTATACCACGACTACAAATCAAAGTATATCGTCACTGCGCCAGCACCCTTACCAAAACAAGTGGAATAGCCATCGAGCTCGATGGCTGTCTGCACGAAAGTGAACTTTAGTTACGCTCGAAGCATTGAGCATATCATCGAAAGACGATATTGAGACTGCCGCAGAACTAGGATCCTGCAATGGTGTTTTCCAAGGCGGCTATTCTCGATACAAGACTATTCAAAGCGGATCCGCCAATACAAACAGGAACGGTCCACGCCATTATTTCATCGCCCACTGAAAGGGGCATAAGCATGGAAACGCTTGTTGAGGTTTCACCATCGTTACCAACCTCAGTATAATTGTATGTTGGTAACAAAACGGCACCGTTAACCGAAAGGAAAAGGCGGTTATCACCAACAACATAGGACATACTGTTGGGAAGCGTGATCGTTGCACCACTTGCTGAGGCGGTTGTCACACTCCAGACTTCTCTTCGACCGTTATCAATTACCGGGCCGGAATTTTGAACCAAATCCTGAACCCAACTGGTCGTTGCAACCATCGTCGAGTCTTCGTCAGGATCGGATGGATTGGCACAATAAATGCTTCCATTTACGGAATACCCATTATGGTCTATCACCACAGGATTTCCATCCCAGGTAAGTGACCCGTCAGGTAAACCAATCAGGCGTTTTGTATTTGTACCATCCGAGGCACCAATACGGAAAGCGCCGGCATTGCTGGCACTTCCGTCGCCATACATTTCGAGGAATGCGCCATGCGTGTTATCGGTACCAGAACAAATTTCAATATGCGAGTTATTTTCAGTTGTGGTAATGCTGTTACCACCAGGTCGGACAATTAAACTACTGGTGAAAGTTTTCGCACCAGAAATTGTCTGTGCTCCGGTTGTTAAAACAACGTCATTACCTCCCCACGTAAGGGAACCATCTGCGCTACCGACAAGACGTACCGTATTTGTTCCATTACAGGCACCTAAACGGAATGACCCTCCATTACCATCGTCCTTACCGTGGAGATCCAACCATGCACCATTTGAACTGGATAATGCACCAGTTATCTCCACGTAAGAATCATTGGTATTTCCGGTAATTCCGTTATCACCCGTTGTTAATATTACGCTATTTGAAAATGTTTTAGTGCCGGCAATTGTTTGATTGCCTGTTAATTTAACAACATCACTATCATTTGCCTTTGAGGCAATTTGATTAGTTACCGTTGTTGCGAAATTCGCATCATTACCAAGTGCCGCGGCCAACTCATTAAGGGTATCGAGGGCACTTGGTGCACTATTAACTAAATTGCTGATCGCAGTCGATATAGTCGAACTAATTTTCGAACTTGACCAAGTTGATGTAAGTGCCGTCGTAGTATCACTGATGGTCGAAGAAGAATCAATTGCAACTTTTAATTCATTAAGTGCGCCAACAAGTGATGTTTTTTCTGTTGTGGACAGCGTGGTAAGATCACCAATATTTTCCAATATTGTTTTGACACGCGTTCCTGCTGCACGAACTAACGCTGCAACACGAGTTTCCATTGACGAATTTGTAATACTATCCGGCATTTTACCAACTTACCAATTAATTAAAGCGTTTATTCATTTAGCGATATTATCTTGACGTTATTATGGCTCTGATGGTTCTTCAGTTCCAGAATTGTCGTTTGTGCCATCAACGGTACTGTTGAACAATGCAGCAAAATCGGTACCCTCTTCACCAAGTGCAGCATTGATCTCTGAAACTGCCGCGGCAACAGCGGATCCCACAAATGCGGTGGTCGCGATTTGTGTGGTGTTTGTACCAGCAGCTGCAGTTGGTGCCGTAGGTGTGCCAGTAAGAGCGGGACTTGCAAGGGGAGCATACGTCGTGGTAATTACATTACCGTCAGCATCCTTACCAGCGCGAATATCTGCAATTGTAGTAACACCAGTACCACCATGGGTAACAGGCAACGTACCGGATATCGGGATGTTCGTTGCAGCAGCACTACCGTCGAAGGTGATTGCTGTGGTGCTCGTCAAATCAACTGCGAGGGCGACAGCTGTGGCCAGCTTACTCGCGGTATCGGCATTGCCTTGTAATGCACCGACAAACTTCGTTGCTGTAATGGTCTTGGTGCTCGGGTTAACGCTCAAGCCACTCGTTACAAACTTGGCTTCACCGACAAACGCGTCGGAAGCGGTGGAAGAGCTCGAGGCGAGGAGTGGGTATTCAACGTTATCGCTCGCAGGTACCATCTTAACGGTGGTGCGCGATTCGCCTGCACGATAATCAGTGTATGCCTTTACACGGTTAATAACAACCGGAAAATCAGAATATTCTATAAAACGTGGTGTTGTCATGTTATATTACCTCCCATTAAAAGTCGCTATTGTCAACAAACAGATCAGATGGAATCGGGAGGAGGGTTTCCACATCTTCCGTTACCTCTGCGGTCGGAACAACTTCGTATGTGACACCTGTGATTTTTGCGTTCACCCATGATGTCGTTGCGACCTTCGTGGAATCGTCATCTGCTGCAATCGTCGCAGAAACAACTGGAGCGGAGCTAAACGTCTTCACACCGGCAACGGTCTGATCACCAGTCAACTTAACAACTGCGGTATCATCGGCCTTGGCTGCGATTTGGTTAGCAACGGTGGTGGCGAAACTTGCGTCATTACCCAAGGCATCAGCGAGTTCCTTAAGGGTGTCCAACGTACCGGGGGCGCTATTAACCAAGCCTTCGATTGCTGCGGTAATTGCGGAATCGATCTTGGTTGAGCTCCATGTCGTTGTCGTGGCAGTTGTCTCGTCACTGATCAGTGCACCAACCGAGGTCTTTAACTCATTGAGGGCGCTGACAAGATTCGACTTTTCTGTCGTGGTTAAATTCGTAAGATCGCCGATATTACCAATAATGGTACGTACTCTGTTACCTACGGCAACAGACAGGGCAGATACTCTACTTTCTAATGTGAGCTTTGTGTCATCTGGCATTTTAGTTACTCTTTTTTAATAAAAAATTTAATTACTGGGGCCTTCCACAGTAGTGTTAAACAACGAGGCGAAATCTGTATTATCACTACCCATATCATTTTGGATTTCGTTTCTCACAAACGCAGTAGTTGCGATCTGTGTCGTGTTGGTTCCCAACGTTGCAGTTGGTGCAGTAGGTACTCCCGAAAGAGTCGCAGTACCTTGCAAGGATCCTACAAAATTCGTCGCGGTGACTGTCTTCGTGGATGGGTTAACACTCACTCCACTATCAACATATTTTACACTGCCGATATAATTAGCTGAAAGTGTCGATTCTCCAGCCATTAAAAGGGGAAGTTCCTCGTTTGCCGTGCTTTTGTCCTGTGCCACGGAAGCACCGGCGCGCGACATACTGTAATCAGTATATGTTTTTATCCGATCAATAACAATCGGTAAGTTTGTTGTATCTATAACCTTTGTCGTCATTTTTCGGTATACTGTTAAAAGTCGTCATTATTTGTCGGCGCGCTTTCAGGAATAGGTAATAACGTTTCCATCAATGTCGTTAATTCGCTATCTCCTGCAGGTTGAACTGCGTCATTTACCCAGGCCGTCGTAGCCACTTTCGTACTATCATCATCAATTTCTGGTGTTGGTACGATGGGGGATGATGAGAACGTTTTAACACCGGCAACGGCTTGATCTCCCGTTACATTAACTGTATTAGCCAAGCCCGTCTCTATATTGGATTTTTCAGATGGTGTTAACTGCGACCATTTGATAATTGAGCCGTCCTGTTTTTTCGTACCAATAATATTATCTGCACCATTCAACCATAATTCGCCTACTTCTATTCGGGATGATGATGGTGCAGATGATGAAGTTTCCGAATACGGAAGCTTAATGTGATTGTATACTGTAGGCATTTTAATAACTAGCGCGCGTGCAAAATATTTATATTATGTTTAATTAGCCTATGCAGAATGCAGACGGCCACGAAAGTCCTTGAAGTTCCTGTTCAAGTTTTTCAATATCTTGTACTGCCTGTTGCATCATTTGATCTGCATTAAATGTTACACCACCAGGGAGTTGAACATTCGAATATTTGCTCATATTCTGGGCCCATTGCCGACGAACAAGAGCAGTTGTGTATTTCTTAAGCCAAATTTGATTGAAAAACTTCCCAGCACCGTCAATATCAACAGTGCGATAGCATTCAATCAACATATAGTCGCCAGCACAAAAATCATAATTCCAATTTGTATGTGGCACAAGATATCCATCCCACTGATTAAATTCGAAATTGGGCTTTGCCGTGAGCTCATAATTTAATAGGCTAATATGTTCCATCGCCTGTTCGAAATAAATCAGGCTTTGTGTCGTGAGTTGTGTTGCATTAAAATCATTTAATCTTAATTGATACTGCAAATCAAAAAGATTTTGGCTCGATAAGGCTTGGCTACTAGGAACGATATTAACCACACCGATAATCCAATCTGGCATTTTGATCTTTTTTTCGTCAATAATACCTTTTTTGAAAAAATCGGGTTCGTTGACTGCGGTGTATGTGTTATTGCCTATTTTTATTTTCTCCCCTGGTATGAATGTACCTACGGT
>Ga0310694_10002277_pt1 | contig 19980 bp, 10 predicted proteins | sample 174DNAGHGhighgp2_FD_203884 | JGI IMG/M metagenome (GOLD analysis project Ga0310694, IMG submission 203884) | Sheep rumen microbial communities from Palmerston North, Manawatu-Wanganui, New Zealand - 1742 DNA GHGhigh gp2 (v2) (version 2) | ecosystem: Host-associated > Mammals > Digestive system... | reverse complement strand
AAACTTCTCTTGTCCTTCCTCGCCACCAAATACGAATGGCTGAGAATAGAATCCGTCTTTGCGGAATTTTACTGCTTTGATGTCCATAGTCTTTTCTTGTGTCATGGTCTGATTTGTTTTATGTGAATACTATTGTTTGATAGTTCTTGACGGCAAAGTTACAAAAATAAATCGAAACAAATGCTGATATGCTCAAAAAACTCCATAAACAAGCCAAAATATGACCAAAAGACCAATCTTTTGATGGATACATGACAAAATTCATGCGTACATTATATAATGTGTATCTGAAGTAAGCAAAAAAATAAGCAAAAAAAACGTTATGGCCATGCTGTAACGTTTTTTTTTTGTATCTTTGCACACGAATAATGAAAATCTAAAAAATACTAGCTTTATGAAACGACTTCTAATCGCAATTATCGTATGTCTGATGACCGTGTGGTCGTCACAGGCTGATCCTATCAGCCGCGAGCAGGCTAAGCAGAAAGCAGAGCAGTTCCTGAAAGATAAGAGCGGACAGAAACGACTGTCGGCTGTGACCAGTCAGAAACGACTGGCGCCCAAGAAGGGGGCAGCAACGGCTCCTGATGCATACTACGTGTTTGACCGCGGTGAGAACGGGGGCTTCGTCATCGTATCGGGCGATGACCAGACTATCGATGTGCTGGGCTACTGCGACAATGGGTCGTTTGATTATGAGCAGCTGCCGCCACAGCTGCAGGGCATGCTTGAAAGCTACACCCGTCAGATTCAGGCCATTCAAGCCGGAGCGCCCGTTCTGAAACTACCTGCCAACCATCCCAAGGTGGAACAGTTCATGTCCTGCAAATGGAGTCAGGGCTCACCCTACAACAACCTCTGTCCCCTGGACGGTGGCTCGCGTTCTGTGACAGGCTGTGTGGCAACGGCAATGGCACAGATTCTGTACTATAATCGTGAGAAGTCAGTTACGGAAACACAGGCTGCCATTCCTGGCTACACCTCATGGACGAAAGGATTACAGGTTTCTGGCATCGATGCTGGAGCCCCCATCGACTGGGACAACATGAAGGACACCTACGGCTCAGCATCAGAACTGCAGAAGCAGGCAGTAGCCCAACTGATGCTTTACTGCGGTGTATCTGTTGAGATGGACTATACCAGCAGCTCATCGGGTGCTCAAATCTATAAGGTGGCAGAAGCCTGCCAGAAATATTTCGGCTATGGCAACTCTGTAAAATATATCAACAGCTTCGGTAGCGAGGACGAACTGGACCAGCTGGTTTATACCGAACTGGCAGCAGGACGTCCCGTCTATCTGGGCGGCTACACAGGAGACTGGAGCGTAGGCCACGCCTTCCTGACCTGCGGTTACGAGAACCAGCGCTACTACATCAACTGGGGTTGGGGCGGACAGAGCGACGGCTTCTACTACCTGACCAACCTGACGCCTGGCAACGGACAGGGCACTGGTGGTAGTGATGACGGTTATAGTACTGGCAGGTCTATCATCATTGGACTGGAGCCCGAGAACTTCGGCGAGAAGGCCATGAGCTTCACCGATGCAACCGTGAAGAGAATCTGCGTGACCAACTGGGATGCCGACGGCGATGGCAAGCTGACCTATAACGAGGCAGCAGCCGTTACCTCTATCGGTGAGGCCTTCAAGGGCAATACCACCATCAAGAAATTCCCTGAACTCTACTATTTCACGGGTATCACCACCCTGAGCGACGATGCCTTCAACGGCTGTAGCAACCTGACTACGCTGCGTCTGCCCAAGGCGCTGAAGACCGTAGGCAATCGTGCCCTGAAAAATTGTAAGAAGCTGGAACAGGTAAACCTGCCCACAGGCGTCAACGCCATTGGCGAGGAAGCCTTCGAGGGATGTGTGCTGCTGACAGAGATAGAGCTGGCCAATGACATCACCAACATCGAGAAGGCTACATTCAAGGGATGTACGGCCCTCACCGCCTTCAACCTGCCCATCAGCGTGAGCAGTATCGGCGACGAGGCTTTTGCCGGTTGTACCAAGCTCACCAACTTCACCGTGAACACCTATCATCCTGCCGACATCACTCTGGGAACATCCGTATTTGGCACCACCGACCTGAGCAAGGCCACTCTACACGTGATGCAGGGCACGAAGAGCTACTTCGAGACGGCAGCCCAATGGAACGCCTTTGGCAAGATTGTGCAGACACGCGACATCTCCGGCGGACAGTTTACAACCATCGAGAACGGCAAGACCTATTATATATATAATGTCGGCACAGGTCGTTACCTGACCAAGGGCGAAGCCTACAAGACACAGGCCGTAGTAGGCACAGAACCCATGCGTTTCAAGGCTGTCCATCTGTCAAGCAAACCCGAGGGCGTCTTCTACTTCGACTCACCCGACACAGGCAATAACGGCAGATACCTGTTCCGCACCAGTACCGACGACAATGTGGGACAAGGCGTCAAGGCATGCTTCGTAGATGGCTCATCATTCACCAACGGCTATTGGAATGTGCAGCAGACGGGCGACCAAATCTACACCATTCAGGTGCCCTCAACAGAGTCCGCCTATGTAGCGGGTGAATACCTGGGCGTACAGACCGACCACCAGAGCAGCGCGGCATCACCCACCTATGGTGCCTACTACGACGTGGTTTACGACGCCCATCCACTGAACTGTCAGTGGCAGTTTGTGCTCTACGACGAGGCACTCACGGAACGTTTCAACGAGGCACAGACGCTGGAGAAGCTCATCTCTACTGCCAAGAAGCGCAATATCAAGTATGATGAGGAACAGGCTGTCTATGATAATCTGGAGAGTAGCACGGAGGATATCAAGGCTGCTCAGAGCTCTCTGCGTAAGAAGCTGAAGTTCATGGAGTTTGCCAACGAGAACGTGCGCACCAAGTGCATCGCCTATTTCGATGGCGACTCTGACGGTGAGCTGAGCTACAAGGAGGCTGCCGACGTGTCTGACTTCGGTGGGATGTTCTACTTCCAGGATGACAAGACCATCGTCACCTTCGACGAATTGCAATATTTCAGCTCTGCCAAGGACATCTATGGTAACACGTTCAACGGATGCATCAACATGGAGTCGATTGTTCTGCCTGAAAATATCGTCCACATCTACTACGGTGCCTTCTACAACTGTAAGAAGATCACGAAGATCAACATTCCTGAATACGTATCGCTGATTGGCGACAACTGCTTCACAAACTGTACAGCCCTGCGCGAGGTGACTGTGGGCAATCCCGACCCTGCAACCATCAGTCTGGGTGAGAGCATCTTCGGCAATGTCAACCTGTCACAATGCACCCTCTACGTGCCGCTGGGCACCAAAGCCCTTTATGAGAACGCCCCCGTATGGATGCAGTTCGGACAGATTGTCGAAAAGCGAATGACCACACAGCCCAAGTTCTCACCCATCACGGAGAACGTCTCGGGCTATATCTACAACATCGGCACACACAAACTGATCACCTTGGGCGAAGCCTATGGCACCCAGTCGGTCGTTGACACCAAGGGACGTCTGTACCAGTGGAAACGCACCAATACGATGGCCGAGGGTGTTTACTATCTGCAGGACGCTTCCTCTGGAAAGGCCGTCTTCCGCACCTCTACCGACAAGAACGTGGGTGAAGGTGTGAAGACTTGCTTCGGCGATGGAAGCGCAACGGTCAAGGCCTACTGGAAGACTGCATTGGCAGGTGAGAACATCTACACCCTGCAAGTGCCCGAGAACGATGCCGACTATACAGAAGGCGAATATCTGGGCACCAACGAGAACCACAAGAGTGAAGCAGCCAGTCCTACCTACGGACTTTACTGGGACATTGCCGGCTCGAACGTTTACACGCAGTGGGCTTTCGTCACTGAAGAGGATATGAATACAGCCAAAGCCATCGACAAAGCCAGCAAGGAACTGAAGACGCTCATCGAGATGGCTCATCAGGAGGGAACGGACGTTGCACAGGAAGAGGCCGTCTATGACAATATAGCCAGCACCATCGACGATTTCAATGCTGCCCTTGCTTCAGTTCGCAAGAAGCTCCACTTCATTGCTTTCAACGATGACAAAGCGAAGGCTGTATGCATCGAGAACTGGGACAAGAACGAGGATGGTGAGCTGCATCAGTCGGAGGTTGCCGAAGTGACAGACATCTCTACTGCTTTCAGAAAGCAGAGTGGCATCAAGACCTTTGAGGAGCTGCGCTACTTCACCTCTCTGACCTCTATCCCTGACAGCACCTTCATAGACTGCTCTAGCCTGGCTATTATCGCTATTCCTAAGAACGTGCAGACGATGGGCAAGTATGCCTTCCTGCGCTGTAGCGAACTGAAATATGCTATCATCGACAACGAGGAGCAGGTGGTACCACGAGGCAACAGCAACCTGCCGACAAGTGCTACGCTCTTTGTGCCTGCAGAATTGCTCGAAGCCTATAAGGCGGAGAACGGCAGTTGGAGCAACATGTACCACATCTCGGCCTATACAGGTCAGCCCGTTGTCACAGCCAAGGGCTCGCGTGAGTATGGCCGTACTACACTTGGCTTCAATATCTACGTTGACGGAGCACCCATTGAGGGTACACCTACAGCAGAGCTCAAAGATACTATAGACCGCTATTCAGTTGCCGGTGAGTATCCTATCCTAATGAGTGCAGGCACTGTGACTACGCCCAACGTGCAGTATATGGAAGGTGTGTTCACCATCACCAAGGCGCCGTTGACCGTCACCGCTAAGTCTTACTCCCGTGAGGTGGGACAGCCGAACCCCACCTTCGAGGTTACCTACAGCGCCTTCCGCAACCGCGAGACGTCAGAGGTCTTCACCAAACAGCCCGTCGTCACCTGCGAAGCCAACGAGCAGAGTCCTGCCGGCACCTACGACATCGTCGTCTCTGGAGCCGAAGCACAAAACTATGACTTCACCTACGTGAATGGCACGCTGACAGTAACTGGTACAGAAGGCATCGAGTCTGTTCAGAGTTCACAGTCCACAGTTCATAGTTATTATGACCTGCAGGGCCGCAGGGGTAATTCTCAGTCCTCAGTTCGCAATTCTCAATTGAAGAAGGGCCTCTATATCCGTGGCAACAAAAAAGTGATTGTCAGATAAAAGCGCACGATGAAACGAATCATACTGATTACTGGCGGACAACGCTCAGGCAAAAGTGAGGAGGCCGAGCGACTGGCTCTCAGCCTGAGTGCGGAGCCCGTCTATATGGCGACGGCCCACGTCTGGGACGAGGAGTTCAGACAGCGTGTAGAGCACCATCAGCAGCGGCGCGGATCACAGTGGACCAACATCGAGGAGGAGCGTTGTCTCAGTCAACACAACGTCTCTGGCCGTGTCGTGCTCATCGACTGTGTGACACTGTGGCTCACCAATCTCTTCTTCGACACGCACGATGTGGCCCAGGTCTTAGAGACAGCCAAGACGGAGTTTGACCGTTTCACGTCGCAGGATGCCACCTTCATCTTCGTCACCAACGAGATTGGTTGGGGCGGCGTGAGTATTGACAAGGTGCAGCGCCAGTTTACCGACCTGCAAGGATGGATGAACCAGTACATAGCCCAAAAGGCTGACGAGGTGCTGCTGATGGTCAGCGGCATCGCCGTAAAAGTAAAGAGCCAGGAATGAAAACATTCAAGATAGAAGTGCCCGACCGCTCCATGGAGCAGGTCATCCAGGCAAAGATTGACAACCTGAACAAGCCCAAGGGGTCGTTAGGCGTCCTTGAAGAGCTTGCCATGCAGATATGTCTGGTGCAGCAGACGTTGCAGCCAGCCTTGACGCATCCCTGCCACCTGCTGCTTGGAGGCGACCACGGCATCGAACGTGAGGGTGTCAGCGTGAGTCCCCGTGAGGTGACGTGGCAACAAATGATCAACTTCACCCGTGGCGGTGGGGGCGTGAATATGTTCTGCCGGCAGCACGGTTTCGACCTGAGCATCGTCGATGTGGGCGTGGATTACGACCTGTCGCCCTACCCCGCCATCCTCAACCGAAAGATTGCCCGTGGCACCAAGAACTTCCTCTACGAATCTGCCATGAGCGAAGACGAGTACAATGAGGCCATCCGCGTGGGCTGTGAACTCGTTGACGCCTGCAAGGAGAAAGGCTGCAACATCGTCAGCATTGGTGAGATGGGCATCGGCAACACGTCGCCGTCGAGCATCTGGATGCACCTCTTCTGCAACATTCCCCTCGAGGAGTGCATTGGTGCCGGCTCAGGACTCAACAACGACGGCATCCGCCATAAGTATGAGGTGCTCTCTCGTGCGGTAGCACGCTCCAGCTCTGCACTATCAAGGGCGGTAGCAAACTCTACACTCTACACTCTACATTCTACACTTGACGAAGTCATCGCCTACTTCGGCGGCTTCGAGATGGTGGCAGCCATCGGTGCCATGCTGCGGGCGGCAGAGCTCAGGATGCTGGTGCTGGTCGATGGCTTCATCATGACGGCCTGTGCTTTGGCTGCCACACGACTCTACCCTGCCTCACAGCACTATATGATCTTCTGCCATTGTGGCGACGAGAGCGGACACCGTCGCATGCTCGATGCCCTCCATGCACGTCCGCTGCTCAACCTCGGCCTGCGACTGGGCGAAGGCACCGGAGCACTCTGTGCCTATCCCCTCATCGACTCTGCCGTGAGAATGGTCAACGAAATGAACAACTTTGACAATGCAAGAATCACCAAATATTTTTAACCGCATCTGGGCTGCCTTCATCTTCTTCACGCGCCTGCCTTTCTGGCGTGTGCACCAGCCCCCACGAGAGTGTTACACCTCTGTGGTCGAATACTGGCCGCTGGTAGGGTGGCTCACTGCCGGCATCATGGCTGGTACACTCTTTCTGGGCAGTCACCTGCTCCCCTATCCCATTGCCGTCCTGCTGGCCATCGCAACCCGCATGCTGCTCACAGGAGCCCTCCACGAAGACGGACTGGCCGACTTCTTCGACGGTTTCGGAGGTGGGGGCAGCGACCGTCAGCGCATCCTCGACATCATGAAGGACTCCCACATCGGCACCTATGGCGTGTTCGGCGTGGTGCTCTACGTAGCCCTGCTGTTCTTCACCCTGCTGAGCATGGGACCACTCCTGGCCACCTTCACCATCCTGGCTGTCGATCCCTTTGCCAAGATGCTGTCGGCACAGTTAGTGATGATGCTGCCCTATGCCCGTACCGAGGATACCTCCAAGGCCCACAACATCTACCGTCGCATGAACACCAAGGCTGGCATCCTGCTGGCCCTGCAGGGCTTGCTGCCCATCGGCATCTACAGCTATTTCCTTCACCCGCTCATCGACTGGCAGTTGCTTGTCTTCCTACCCTGTCTCACCATGTATTTCCTCTACCGGCTCATGTGGAGTCGTCTGCGCGGCTATACGGGCGATTGTTGCGGTGCCATGTTCCTTTTGGTCGAGTTGTCGGCCTATCTTGCGGTAATTATCAGAATCTAAATAATTAAGAATAAGAGAATGTCTAAGAAAGTATTTGTATCGGGATGTTACGACTTGCTACATAGCGGTCACGTAGAGTTCTTCCGTCAGGCAGCAGCCTATGGCGACCTCTATGTGGGCATTGGCAGCGATGCCACCATCCTCAGCTACAAGAACCACAAGACCGTGTACAGCGAACAGGAACGCCTCTTCATGGTCAAGAGCATCCGCTATGTGAAGGACGCCTTCATCAATGCCGGCAGCGGCATCATGGACTTTGTGCCCACCGTCGATTTTCTGAAGCCCGACATCCTGGTGGTCAACGAGGACGGCGGCAATGACGAGAAGCGCCGTTTCTGCGAGGAACGCGGCATACAGTATGTCGTCCTGCAGCGCGTGCCCCAAGAGGGACTCACCGCACGCAGCAGTACCGACCTGAAGAAGACGGAGAGCCAGATACCCACCCGTCTTGACCTTGCAGGCACGTGGATAGACCAACCCTACGTGTCGCAGTATGCCCCAGGCTGGGCCATCACCATCTCGCTGGAGCCCACCTTCGAGATTCGCGAGCGTTGCGGACTCAGCACCTCCACGCGCAACATGATCAAGAAGATATGGCCCTATCAGCTGCCCAACATGGATCCCGAGATGCTGGCCAAGCTCGTGTTCTGCTTTGAGAACGATCCTGAGCGCAGCGACGGCATCATCAGTGGCGCACAGGACGCCATCGGTATCTGTGTGCCCGGTCTCTGCCGCCATTACTACAACAACCGCTTCTGGCCCGAGAAGATAGAGAGTTGCCAGGACGAGCCCATCCTCAGTTGGCTGGAAAACCACTTGGCGATGATTCCCATGGAACCGCGCCGACCAAGATGCTCAATCGTGGATGGCAAAGACATCACAGAGACGAAAGTAAAGGCCTTGGCCAAGGCTGCCGACGACTGCTGGCAGGCCATCATGAACCGCGACCTGCAGGCCTTTGCTGCAGCCTATCAAGCCAGTTTCCAGGCCCAAACCGCCATGTTCCCCGCCATGATTCAGGGCACGGTACAAAGCTACATCGACCAGTATCGTGACCAGGTACTTGCCTGGAAGATGCCTGGCGCAGGCGGTGGCGGCTATCTCGCCTGTGTGGTCAGCGATGTCGCTGCCTTCATCCTCTCCCACCCCGAGGCCATCCGCCTCACCATCCGCAGGGGCGGCATGTAGGAACTTAATGAGAAAGTAAGAAAGTAGGAAAGTAGGAATTCTCTCTCACGCCCCAAAACAGCTTAATGTCTACTTTCCGCATTTTCTACTTTCCTACTTTTATGTTTAACAAAACCACCGAGACGCTACAAGGAGGCCGTCAAATGGTGGAAGAAGGCAGCCAGTGATGGTCATGAGCCTTCGCAGAAAGCGCTGAAGGCCTGTAACGAGACGTGGTGACAAGAAAAAAGTCGGTTACTCAACGGTAACCGACTTTGCCAAATTGCGGGGCTGGTCCACATTCTTGCCCTTGCAGACCGCCACATGATAGGCCAGGAGCTGCAGGGGAATGGTGGCCACAAGGGGTTCCAGGCACTCCAGAACGTCGGGCAGCTCGACCACCTCGTCGGCAATGCGGCTGATGGTGTCGTCGCCCTTGGACACCAGCGCGATGACACGTCCCTGACGGGCCTTAATCTCTTGGATATTAGACAGCACCTTCTCGTACATGGCATTATGTGTGGCAATGACCACAACGGGCATGTCGCTGTCGATGAGAGCAATGGGACCGTGCTTCATCTCGGCAGCAGGATAGCCCTCGGCATGGATATAGGATATCTCCTTCAGCTTCAGGGCACCCTCGAGGGCTACGGGATAGGAATAGCCACGACCCAGGTAGAGGAAGTTGTGGGCATAGGTGAAGGTGCGTGCAAGGTCGCGCACTTTTTCGTTGGTCTTCAGCACCTCCTTGATGGTCTCGGGAATGCGGCTGAGGCCCTTCACCACCTTCAGGTACTCATCACGGTTGATGGTTCCCTTGGCCTCGCCCAGAGCAAGGGCAAACATGGTGAGCACGGTGACCTGACCGGTGAAAGCCTTCGTGGAGGCCACACCAATCTCGGGACCTACGTGGATATAGGTACCGGTATCGGTGGCACGGGGGATGCTGGAGCCAATGGCATTGCAGATGCCATAGATGAAGGCGCCCTTCTCCTTGGCCAACTGGATGGCAGCAAGGGTGTCGGCAGTCTCACCACTCTGGGAGATAGCAATGACCACATCGTCGCAGGTGACTACGGGGTTGCGATAGCGGAACTCGGAGGCATACTCCACCTCACAGGGAATGCGGCAGAAAGTCTCGATGAGCTGCTTGCCGATGAGACCGGCATGCCACGAGGTGCCACACGCCACAATGACGATGCGCTTGGCTTCCAACAGTTGGCGACGATAGTCGATGAGGGCTGAGAGCGTCACATGGTCGGCCTCCACATTGATGCGTCCGCGCATACAGTTGGTGAGACACTCGGGCTGCTCGAAGATCTCCTTCAGCATGAAGTGTTCGTAACCGCCCTTCTCAATCTGTCCCAGGTCGATGTCCACCTTCTTCACCTTCAGTTTCTGCTCCTCGCCGAGGATGCTCATCACCTTCAGCTCTTCACCCAGACGGATGACGGCAATCATGCCATCCTCGAGGTACACCACCTTGTCGGTATATTCAATGATAGGACTGGCGTCAGAACCCAGAAAGAACTCATCCTGACCGATACCCACCACCAGCGGACTCTGCTTGCGGGCAGCAATGATCTGACTGGGGTCACGCTTATCAACGATAGCGATGGCGTAGGCGCCAATCACCTGGAAGAGGGCCACCTGAACAGCCTCGAGGAGGGTGAGCTTCTTCTTCACCATGATATACTCCACCAGCTGCACCAGCACCTCGGTATCGGTATCGCTCTTGAACTCCACACCCTTCGCCTTGAGCTTGGCCTTGATGTCGGCATAGTTCTCGATGATGCCGTTGTGGATGATGGCCAGATTGTGGCTCTGCGAATAGTGGGGGTGGGCATTGCGCGCCGAGGGCTCACCATGGGTGGCCCAACGGGTATGGGCAATACCTATGCAACCAGAGACATCCTTGTCGGAGCAATACTCCGTGAGGTTGTCAACCTTTCCTTTCGCCTTATATACATTGAGTTCGTTGCCAGCGTTGATAAGTGCCACACCGGCAGAGTCGTAACCACGGTACTCCAGTCGACGGAGTCCCTTAATAAGTATTGGATAAGCCTGCTGCTTACCAATATAACCAACTATTCCGCACATATTTTCTGTTTGTGTTAATGGTGGAGCTGGAGGGAGTCGAACCCTCGTCCGCACAAGGAAACCATACGCTTTCTACACGCTTATCTTGGACTTCGTTTTCGTGCTGTGGCAAGACCCAAGCCACCAACCACAGCCTTATCTCCTAAAGCTTCATCTGACAGTCGGAGCGCCCGACAGACTATTTCCGATGTTTACTGCACCGCTTGACCCTCGGATTCGGAACCAGACCCTTGGAGCGATGTCTCGTTCGCCTACCTTGTAAGCGAATAAAGCTCTAATCTACTATGCTTCGATTAAGCAGCGAGAGCATACTCGTTGTTGCCAATTAATTATCCTACAGAAGAGATTAAGGAGCCTCCCATAGCCCAGCTCCGCGTGCTTACGTACCATCTCGTCTTGCCGTCAAATCCAGTCAACCCCAGATGATAGTGGGTGCAAAGGTAATGATTTTAAGTGAAAAGTGAAGAGTGAAGAGTGAACAATTTGCTGCCGCCAGCAGAATTTTAACTTTTATTTAAACAGCGAGAAGTTGACGCTGCCGTAGGCACGGTGCTCCACAAAGTGGGGATACTGGGAGAAATCGTGGTCCTTGCCATGCTCCAGGACGAAGACGCCGTCGGGAGATAAAAGGGAAGAGGGAATAGTGAAAAGTGAACAATTTGCTTCCGCCGTAGTAGGCTGTGTATCTCTAAAAATGAGATCTGGCAGCCGGGAGAGTTCCTTGAGGGCGTAGGGGGGATCGGCAAAGATGAAGTCGAACTGCTGACGGCAGGACCTCAGGAAGCGGAAGACGTCGGCACGAAGAATGGAGGATTGAGTATTGAGAATTGAGAGTTTTTTTGTGCATTCACAGATGAAGCGGTGATGGTCACGGTCCAGTTCGATGCTGGTGACGTGGACACAGCCACGAGACAGCAGTTCGAGGGTGATGCTGCCCGTACCCGAGAAGAGGTCGAGAGCCTTGGCACCATCGAAGTCAACATACTGAATGAGCACGTTGAAGATGTTCTCCTTGGCAAAATCGGTAGTGGGCCGCGCCTTGAAGGTACGGGGAATGTCGAAATGACGTCCTTTATATTTTCCTGTAATGATCCTCAAGGGAAATTTATAATTTAGAATTTATAATTTAGAATTCCTTACCTGCCTTTGACAAATAGTGTTTGCATGTCGTAGGGCATACCCTTGATCTGAGTGACAGGAGCCTGATTGAAGTCGGCAACAGGGTTGATGACGTAAGCCTTCTGCAGGTATTTCTTCAGTTCGCTCAGCAACCACTGCTGCTCGGGAATGTCGCCCACGATATGCAGCTCGTCATGCTCGGGCTGCAACTGTAGTTGCTTCCACACGTAGAGCAGGAAATAGAGCGAGTCGTGGGGACGGCCTGCAGCAAACGAGTTGCAGAACTTGAAACGGTTCTGCTGGAAGCTGAAGATATCTATCTGCTTCTCGTGGAAGTAGGCATAGAGCTTGTGGCGGTTGCCCGTGAAGCTGCGCTGGTGTAGATGGCGCCACACGGGACTGATGGCAGCCACCAGCGTCACATCCTTGAAATGGTCGTCGATGACAAGACGCAGGTCACGGTTCATCGAAAACACAGCAACGGCATTCAGGTCGGGCAGCACATTGTAATAGACTGTCTCCTGCTCCTTGCTAGGGAAGGCATGACGATACATCGTCTCCATGGTATCTTCCTGAAACAACTCGACAGGCACCATCAGCACGTCACCATCGTAGAGCACACGCACCCGCGGCGGAGTATCCAGCAACAGGTCGGCCTTCTTGAAAGCGTCACGCAGGTTGGCAGCCATGGAGATGCCGCTCTTCACCACATAGGGTTCGAATATGATGCTATCGCCATCTTCAGAAGGCGTGGCAAACGACAGGGTGCCGCGTCCTATGCGGATGGTCATTCGTTGTCTGAGGTTAGTTGTTTCTGACATGTTCGATAAACTCTTTTTGTTTCTTTTCGCGCTGCACCTCTTTGGTCACGCTACGCACGCAGAGCACCAGCAGCACTATGACCAGCGCTGCCAACAGCACACTGATGGTTATGTCTTTTTTCTGCATTCTGCTTGCAAAGGTAATATTTTTAAGTGAAAATTGAAGAGTGAAAAGTGAATAATTTGCTGCCGCACATGATTTTTTTAACAAAACGGCTATGGGAGGAGTGCCAGCAGCTTCTCAACGAGACGAGGCAGGGCAAACTGGTCGAGTTCGGCTTCCTTGATCCAGAAGTAGTCGGAGGGCAAGACTGGACGCTTGTCGGTGTCAAAGAGGTAGAAGTCGGCATAGAGGACACGGTGCGTCAAGACATGCTTCACGTTCTGGCGAAGCAATTGACAATGTTTGTCAATGGATGATGGACCATTGTTAATGGATAATGGATGATTGATAATGGATAATTGACCATCCTCCATCATCAACGGTTCGTAGAGACCCTGCCAGATATCGCCTGCAGGACGACGATGGATGGCGGTATAGCCCTGACAGCGGATATAGACATAGGTCAGGTGGCGCTCTTTGACTTTCAAGGTCTTCAGTTTGACGGGCAGCTCCCCCACCCTACCCTCACGCAGGGCCACACACGATTCTTGCAAAGGACAATCAGCACAGCGGGGTGCCGCTGGTGTACACTGCAGAGCACCGAAGTCCATGATGGCCTGGTTGTAAATGCCGGAATTTCCGGAGTTACCGGAATCTCCGGGACATCCGGACTTTCCGGACAACCCAGAGACCAGCTCCTGTGCTAAGAGCGCAAACTCCTTTTTGCCTTCCGTGGTATTGATAGGCGTAGAGATGCCAAAATAGCGACTGAGCACACGATACACATTACCATCGACCACAGCCACTGGCAGACCGAAAGCAATAGAACCGATGGCTGCCGCCGTATAGTCGCCCACACCCTTCAGCGAACGCAGACCCTCGATAGTCGTAGGGAAACCACCCAGCGCCACAATTTGTTTGGCAGCAAAGTGGAGGTTGCGGGCACGACTGTAATAGCCCAGTCCCTGCCACAGGCGCAGCACCTCGTCCTCAGAGGCTGCTGCCAATCGCTCCACCACAGGCCACTGTTGCATGAAACGCTCCCAGTAGGCCCATCCCTGCTTCACCTGCGTCTGCTGCAAGATGATCTCTGACAGCCAGATGGCATAGGGGTCGCTGGTATCACGCCAAGGCAACTGGCGCCCGTTCTCACGGAACCATTGCAACAGGGTCAATACAAAAGGATGAGGTTCTCTGTTCATTGTACATTATACATTGTACATTGTTAACGCGTCAGCGAGAATTTCATGGAAATGCCGAAGTCCTGCGTGGTGGTAGGATAACTGCTGCTGGAGAGCAACGGCGTATTGGTCTGACGGTCGTAGTAGGCGGTCAGGGTGAGGAAGCGTGACAGGGTATAGTCAGCCGAGATGGAGATCTTCAGAGCCGAGTTACCGCTGCTGGCCGAAGACACACCCGTGGCAATGTCGCGCGTGATGGCAGCCTGGTTGCGGAAGGAGATATCAAGACGGGTGTTCAGGTCGTGGTTCACGCCCTTGCTATTCGACTTGATCTGCTTCTCATTCTCGTTCTTCGCGTTCTTGCTGTTTTTTCCACCTTTCACCTTACGATGACCACCGCCCGAACCGAAGATATTGAAATTGCTAATCTTATAACCCAGTCCGATGACCCAGTCCTTCGACTTCGACTCGTTGATCTGTACAGAGGTCATGGAGAGATTCAGCACGCGGGTGGTCTTATATTCAACCTTGGCTGTGAGGTTGTTGTTGAACGTCACGTCGAGACCCAGCAGCGGTGAGAAAGCCTCGTTGATGCTAACAGTAGAGATGTCATACATGGACGAAGGCGTATAACTGCCGTCAGCAGCCTGCACGTAACCCAGGTCACCCATATACTCCTGCCACGAGCTGTAGGAAGCATAGGAACCCACACTATAGATGCTCTTGTAGGCATGGTTGATGTTGACGCTCTTGAAGTGGTCGCGCAGCCAGGGCAGCTTGGAGAGACCCGAATAGCGCAGCGTCCAGTTGGGCAGCAGACGCGTGATGGCTGGGAAGATGTCGAGCGAGTTGCTGCCACCCAGCGTATAGCTTGACAGGAAGGCAGGGATGAGCACGTCGGCGCTGTAGGGATCAACAGGGTTCACGCCGGATATTCCGGACGTTCCGGATAATCCGGAATTTCCGGAATTTCCGGAGTTATCAGGATACTGTGCCTGCACACGGTCACGGAAGGAGGCTATCTTTCCACAGAACTCCTCAAAGGTCTTCGAGTAGTAGCCGTTGTTGGCATCGCCCATACCCTCAAGGGCACTCTTGATGGAGATGGTCGTCATGGTGAACGTTCCTCCAAAGGTGGAAGGCGTGCCGGCATACATATACTGGATGCTCTTCGTCTTGTTGACAGTACGAGTGGCAGAGAGATCTATCTTCAGGTCGCGCACAGGCTCCAATGTGGCCTTGATCTGCAGGTCCTCGGTAGCCGACGTGTTGGCAGGTGTTGCCACATTGTCGTTGCACAGCAGCCAGTTGTTCTCCATAGCCTTGTCGATATAGCTGTCGCCAGAGAGTCCGAAGGCGAAGTCGAGTCCTGGTGCCATCACACCTCCTGTACGCTGTCCAAAGGCATCACCAATATTGGGCATGAAGCCTGGCAACTGCATAGAGTACTGGTTGCGGTAGCTGACGTTAAGGGTGCGCACCATCATGAGGAAGCGTGCCGCCTGCTGGGCACCGTTGTACCACCACTGGTTGTCCAGCGGTTCCTTGGCGGTGACGTTCAGCTTCAGCTGGAGGCTGTCGCCTGTAGGCTTAATGAGGATTTTGTTGTCGTCAACCACCTTATACTTAATAGGATAGGTCTTGCCGTCCTTGGTCTTTGCCGAGACGATGAGACGTTTCGACTTCTTACCATGCTGCACGGTGATGGCGCTGTCAGGCAGAATAGTGATCTCCTTCTGGAAGGTGTTTTTGTTCTTGGGCAGCGCTGCCTTCTCTTTGTCGGCATCCTTGTCGGCCTGAGTACCCTTGGCGCCCTTCTTGGCCTGGCTACCCTTAGTATCCTTCTTCGTGTTCTTGTCCGACTTGCTATTGTTATTGCTCTGTTTCTTGAAACGCTCGTTAGTCTTCTTCAGGAAGGGGATATGGTTGTAGAGCGTCTCGAAGTTGATAGAGCCGTTGATGTTCAGGTTGCGGTTGTTCTGGATGGTGTTACCCAGCGAAGTGCCGTCGTCGAGCTCCGTACCACGCAGCCATGAATAGGTGGCATTATAGGACGCGTCGGCCTTCATCCAGTCGAAGATGGGCAGTTTGTCGAGCGGCAGCTGATAGCTGGCTGTGAACGTCTGCTGGTAGTCGAGGGGCACACCAAAGTGTTTCAGGGATGTCCACACGGAGTCTTTCCATGCCTGGTAACTGTCGGCATAGAGGTCTTTGTTGATGGGCGTGTAGGGTTCTTCTATCTCTGCATGGGTTGCCGACTGGAAGTTCATGTGGAGGTTCTTCGTCAGGTCCCAGCGCAGGGAGAAGTCGCGGTTCCACAGGAACTGCTCCGAGAAGGTCAGCGGCAGGTTGGGGTTCTCTGTATTCTCCAGGTCACGTTCCTGCAACTCGTAGTAGCTGCGCGACAGTTCGGAGTTGAACGAGATGCTCTGCGGCAGGTAGTTCAGTCCCAGGGCCTTGGGGAAGTTCATCCACTTGGACTTCGACTTGATATTCTTGAACGGCTCCCACGTCTTATAGACGGGCGAGTAGGTATAATTCAGTGAGCCACGCCACTGGTCATCATTCTCATAGACAGTGGTCTCGCCAGTGGTGTTACGATGCGAATGACTATAGCTGAAGGCGAAGTTGGCAGGGTCGTAGGGCATGGGATGACGTTTGTTCTTGATGCCCACACGTGCATTCGAGATAGAGAAGTTACGCGACACATTCTTTGTCACTGCCATCGACTCTATCGAGTCGCGCTCATGACGGTTGGCAGCAGCGTCAAGCGCATCGACGAGTTCCATATCGGTATCCAGCGGGTTATACTTCGGACTGACGGTCTCCTTGGTGTAGGAATAGTACAGCGGTGCCGTCACCTTGGCCTTCTCAGGGAACAGCTTACCCAGCTCCAGATTGGTGGTTATCGAGTACGACATCTGGTTGTCGGTATTTCGCTGCATGACGGTCTCTTCCAGTCCGCCAAAGCCCTCAGTGATATAACGTCCAGTCATGTTCACGCTACCGAAGTCCGACAGTTGCACGTTCATGGTACCGTTGGCAGCCCAACCGCCCTCATTGCGGGCATCCTTCAGTCGCAACTCATTGACCCACACCTCACCCGACTTCATGCCACTGGAGAGGTTGCGCACACCGATAATCATCGTCTTCACCTCACCCAACGACGGGTTACCGATGATTGACACCTTGTTGTTGGGTTTGTTGGGATCGTAGTCGGAATAGAGCTGCGTATAGCTGGCCGTACCCTGTGCACGTGCCTTGTTGCGGGCTTTCTTCAGTTGGGTGAAGATGCTCATATCAATATCGAGCATATTCTCCTCAGGCCATACCAGCGGACGGTCGGTAGGCACATTCCATCGGTAGTTGCCCTCGGGCGTCAGCTTCAGGGGTATGAGATACTCATAGTAGTTGCTCTTATAGTCGGAACCCAGACGGATGAACACTGCCAACTGGTAGTCTTCAAGGTTGGTGTTGTTGGGCACCAGGTAGTTGGCATGCACAAACATCTGCATGTGCTTGTACTGGCGCAGGTCGAGGTTGGTGTTCTTATAGACGGCTTTCGACTCGTTCTGCGACAAGTTCTTCACCGTCAGACAAAGTGCCTGCTCGTTGTTCTCCGTAAGTTGGGGCTGTGAGGGGTCGGTAGCACGGCTGATGCCTGGAGGCAGGACATAGGCCACCGGTTTGCGGTCTGTATTCTCCTCAATGTTCACGGCACTCATCTCCAGCACACCCGTCTCAGTACCTGCCGACGTCTGGAGGTTCTGCTTGTATTGACGCCACTCGCCACGCACCAGGTCGAGCGAACCGAAACGCAACACGATAGGCTCCTCGAAACCCGTCAGGAACATACGCATGAAACGTATCGAAGTGAAGTCGTTGATGCTACCCACACGCTCTTCATATTCTGCCAGAGGCACACGGAACTGATACCAGCGTACGGTGGTGGAGTCGCCGTTGCGCAACTTGGCATTATAGTCGCGATGGTCCACGATATAGCTGTCCTCCGACTTCATGCCACTGTTATAGGCCTGCAACTCATCGTCGCTGATGGGTATGCGGTACTGGTAGTAGCGCTCGTACTCATTGAGGGTGAAGTCCTGGTTGATATCCTCCACATCGGGACCGGTCTTATAGGAGGTGTCGTAAGATTCTGTCTGGTCATCGCTGGCAGGCGAGTTACCCTGGGGGTTGTTAATCAGCTTATAGCGGTCCATGATGCTGCGGCGCTCACTGTCATAGTCTGAGCCACGGAAATAGTGGTAGTCGTCGCCTGCAGGGTCCTGTTGCCATGACTGCAACACGGAGTCGTTCTGCACGATGCCGTTCACCTCGTTCAGCCAATCAGCATAGGTGGCAAAGGTACGTTCCTCCTCGTTGGTAAGACCGTTGAGACCCACATCCTGTTTCTCGCGCGAGCCGCTGGTGGTGGCAAAGGCATAGGTCTGGGTGGCCTGCTGGGGAATCCTACCCCACTGTGTCTCATCGAAGGCTGTAGTGCCGTCAACGGGCATGCCGCTCTCATAGAACTTCTTTCCATCGCGCAGCACATCCTCGCAGACCTCACCCAGGTTCAGATACAACTCACCACTATGACGGGCCGCCGTACCGTCCTTACGGGTATAGATAAAGGGGTCGAGCAGCCAGAACTCCACATATTCTATATTAGCCTGCTCGAAGTCGGTAGTCTCCAGACGACGCATCATACCACCCCACATCTGGGAGGGATTGCGCAGGGTACCGTCGCTGTTGAACTGGGTGGTCAGGTTATAAGGACCGCGCTCCTGCGGATAGTAAGCCAGGTTGAGTACGGGCAACGTCGAGGTAGCACCGTTGTAGGTTGACTGGTCGCGGTTGGGATAAAGTTCACGCACATAAACCTCGCGCACATAGTGGTTACTGAGTTGTTCCAGGTCGCTCTTGATATGGGCTGGTGTCAACGACGACGAACGACGGGTGAAGATGGGGTCCACATTATACCACGCCAGACGTGCACGGTTATAGCCACTGGCCACCGATGTCTTGTCGTCGTGGTTGGGGAACATCGTTGGCACACTCGACAGCACCCATGCCTTGGGATCGCTCACGTCGAGAAGATTCTTGGTATTCTCGAAGTCATCGATATAGGAGGCGTTGTCCTGTGTGCCGTGGGCCTTGCCAGCTATGAGCTGGGCAAACTCACCTGTCAGAGTGATCTGCGAGGGCTGGGTCACATGCAGCAGGGGCAGCTTGTTCAGCATATTCGTCAGCCACTGCGACTCCTGTTTCCAGTTCAGGTTCAGTCCCCAGATGGTGTTGTTTAGGGGTTCCTCTCCCATCGACACCTTTGTTGTGAGGGCCTGCTCCTGCAGGTGCATCAGCGTACCACCCAACGTGAAGTTCTTGTTGAAGTCGTATTCCCAGTTCACGCCAAACATCGTCTTGCGTTGCATGCCGTAGCTGGTATTGTCTTCCAGCGACACACTGACATTGGTACCCGCATCAATGATGCTCTGGTTGAGGATGGTCACCTCGCCTGCCGAGTAATCGACGCTATAGTCTGAGCCTTCCTGCAGCTCTACGCCACCTGCCGTCACTTTCACAGAACCCTGAGGCACGTTGTAGGCACCCAGCGAGATGACGTTGGCACTGGTTCCCTTATACTGACCTGTCAGGATAAACTTGTCTTTCTCAGCGTTCTGACGGGCTACGGTCTTGGTAGAGTCGTACAGCTGGTCGAAGCAGTACTTGTAGGCCAGTGCCCCCATACCCTTGCTTTCCAGATAGTTTCGCAGATAGTCGCCAAAGGGCTCAGCAGCAGGTAGGAACACGCGACCGCCTGATATCGTGTAGCCATCCACATAGTCAAATTGTCCGTTGGCGTGGGGTTTCATGTTGGCATCCAAGCGGTCCAGACCCATCACTTTCAGCAGCGTTGTCGATTTCAGCTGCTCTTCAGGCAGGTAGGTCAGATAAGTACCTGTGGTGTCGCTCTGGTACTTGATGTCCAGACGGAACTTCTCCCTCTCAACGGTCTGTGCCAGGTAATAG
>Ga0310694_10002276_pt1 | contig 19984 bp, 12 predicted proteins | sample 174DNAGHGhighgp2_FD_203884 | JGI IMG/M metagenome (GOLD analysis project Ga0310694, IMG submission 203884) | Sheep rumen microbial communities from Palmerston North, Manawatu-Wanganui, New Zealand - 1742 DNA GHGhigh gp2 (v2) (version 2) | ecosystem: Host-associated > Mammals > Digestive system... | reverse complement strand
GCTCTTGCTTTTTTATTCTCACTTATTAGATAATATATCCAAAATACCCATTTTACAAATATTACAAAAAAGAACTCCATCTTGATTAAATCATTACACACCCAAGCCGCAAGAAACATGATTACTGAGTCAACACCGAAAACATTATAGACTAACATTGCTGTGGCAGATTTGAATTTGAACAAACCACCCCATATCAATTCCCACAAAAACTGAAGAATAAAAGGGAAAATAGCAAATATTAAATCTCCCATGTCGAGAAAAATCCAACATTTCCAATAAACATACCATAGCATAATCGATAAAAATATGCTTGATAAAAATTTTATAAGAATAGTTCTAAACCACATATTTTATCGTTTTAACGCCTTTGGCATAATTATTTAAGAAAAGTTCAATATGTATATAATTCATAGTTAGTGATTTATATAAAATCAAACTTGCGGTTTGTATACAAATTTAGTAAAAATTATTGAAATGTGCCGTTGATTAATTCCTCCAAAGGGTTTATTTCTTATTTTTAGCGGTTTAAAACGCTAAAAACGTGTTGGCGTGAATTTTCGTCAATACAAAATTGTAAGTTTGCAGATTATTAGAAAACACTTAATAGAAACATTTAAATAAAAGAAAATGAGTACAAACGCAACAAATCTGGCTGCCAACAACATTCGTATTCTGGCAGCGTCGATGGTCGAAAAGGCCAAATCGGGACACCCGGGCGGTGCTATGGGTGGCGCCGACTTCATCAATGTTCTTTATTCGGAATTCCTGCAGTACGACCCGCAGAACCCGTCGTGGATTGGCCGCGACCGCTTCTTCCTTGACCCGGGCCATATGGCACCAATGCTCTACGCACAGTTGGCTCTGACCGGCAAATACACGCTCGACGAACTGGCACAGTTGCGCCAATGGGGCTCGCCAACCACCGGTCACCCTGAGTTTGAAATAGCTCGTGGCGTTGAGAACACATCGGGCCCGCTCGGACAAGGCCACAGCTACGCTGTTGGTGCTGCCATTGCTGCTAAATTCCTGGCTGCTCACACCGGCAACCCAACTTTCGAGAAGGAAACCATCTACGCCTACATCTCTGACGGTGGCGTTCAGGAAGAGATTTCGCAAGGCTCGGCACGTATTGCCGGCGTTCTTGGTCTGGACAACCTGGTAATGTTCTACGACTCGAACGACATCCAACTTTCGACTGAAACAAAGGCTGTTATGAACGAAGACACAGCCGCTAAATATCGCGCTTTGGGTTGGGAAGTTATCGAAATCAACGGTAACGACGCCGACCAAATCCGCAAGGCACTGGCACAGGCCAAAGCCGTGAAGGGCAAACCGGCTCTCATCATCGGCAAGTGCATTATGGGCAAGGGCGCGCTGAAAGAAGACGGCTCGTCGTATGAGCGCAACTGCAAGACTCACGGCGCACCGCTCGGTGGCGACGCTTACAAGAACACCATCAAGAACCTTGGCGGCGACCCCGAGAATCCGTTCGTAATCTTCCCCGAAGTGAAGGAACTCTACGCTAAACGCGCCGAAGAGTTGAAGAAGATTGTTGCCGACCGCTACGCTGAAGAGAAGGCTTGGGCATCGGCTAACGCTGACAAGGCTGCTAAATTGACTGAATGGTTCAGCGGCAAGGCTCCGAAAATCGACTGGAGCAAAGTTCAGCAGAAGGACAACGACGCCACGCGTAACGCAAGCGCCGCCTGCCTGAGCGTTCTGGCAGAGCAGGTTCCGAATATGATTTGCGCATCGGCCGACTTGTCGAACTCTGACAAGACCGACGGCTTCCTGAAGAAGACCACAGCCTTCACCAAAGGCGACTTCTCGGGCGCATTCTTCCAGGCTGGTGTTGCCGAATTGACAATGGCTTGCTGCTGCATTGGTATGGCACTGCACGGCGGCGTTATTCCGGCTTGCGGCACATTCTTCGTATTCTCTGACTATATGAAACCGGCTGTGCGTATGGCTGCCCTTATGCAACTTCCTGTTAAGTTCATCTGGACACACGACGCATTCCGCGTTGGCGAAGACGGCCCGACCCACGAGCCTGTTGAGCAGGAAGCACAAATCCGCCTTATGGAGAAACTGAAAAACCACAAGGGACAGAACTCAATGCTGGTTCTTCGTCCGGCCGACGCACAAGAGACCACAGCCGCCTGGAAACTTGCAATGGAGAACACCGCAACCCCGACTGCTTTGATTCTCTCTCGTCAGAACATCAACAACCTGCCCGCCGGAAACGACTACTCGCAGGCTGCCAAAGGCGCTTACATTGTTGCCGGAAGCGACAATAATCCTGACGTTATTCTGGTTGCCAGCGGCTCTGAAGTTTCCACTTTGGTTGCCGGTGCCGAACTCATCCGCAAAGACGGCAAGAAGGTTCGCATTGTGAGCGTTCCGTCGGAAGGCTTGTTCCGCAGCCAGAGCAAGGACTATCAGAAGAGCGTTCTGCCTGCAGGCGTGAAGAAATTCGGCTTGACCGCCGGTCTGCCGGTGAACTTGCAAGGCCTGGTTCCGGAAAGCGAAGGTGCTGTCTGGGGCTTGGAGAGCTTCGGTTTCTCGGCACCTTACAAAGTGCTCGACGAGAAACTCGGCTTCACTGCTGAGAATGTTTACAATCAGGTTAAGAAGTTGTTCTAATTGAACAGTGAACTGATAAATGAAGAGCCCCGCCAACCGGCGGGGCTCTTTTTGTGGAGTGAAGTGGTTTTCGAAAATTGCTTCTAACCTAAAACCCCGAATTGAGCCTAAAAAGAGTTTGTTTTCAAAACAAAAAGCGGCCTTGAGAAACTCAAGACCGCCAAGTTTTTCGGTTAATGCAGGTGTAAAAATGAAATGTTAAAATACGCTTGTACGTTGTTAGACCTTACATTGTAATTAAAGGATTCGGGTCTCTCGAACCAATTCTGACGTAGTTGAATATTCTTGTGAAACTTAACCCTTTCACGGGGGTCGCATTCGCCCCGAAAAACTTCTTAATGCGTTAATCCTCAATCAAGTCGGCAGTCCAATTGGTTTGCTGAAGAGTTGTGTTCAGGCTCCGAATCTGAGCCGAAATCCTGTCGCTTTCTTTTTGAATTTCAGGCACATTCACCGTGCTCAGAATTTTGATTTCACTTCTCGAAATTCGGTTCAACCGACCGCTTGCCGCAGTAATCAGACATTGCAGCACAGATTCTTTTTGCGCTAGGCAGTCCTTTTGGGCGATAATCTCGGTAAGTGTCTTTCCGTCGACTTTAATTGTGCAGTTTGTGATATTGATTTTGGCAATAACATACTCCAAACGCGCCACTGCCTTATCAAGTTCCGCCAGCAACTCTGACGGCTTTTCGGCGGGCTGCTCACCTTCCTGAGCCGTGGCGTTATTCGTCAAACGGTTTCTCAATTGGCTGATTTTCGTGTTCAAATCCGCCCTTTCCTGAAGTGCTTCTGCTAATTTCATAATCGTACTATTTAAAAGTTTGTATCAATTTATATTTCAATCATTTATTTCTAAACAAAAACTCCGATACGTTCATTTAACCATCATTTTTTTGTTTTCACGCTGCAAAGGAAAACACCCACTGCGCAGCCTTTTTGCGTAACTGAAAAAAATTAAAACCCAATCGCCTTTTTTTCTTTGGTTTCAATCTTCTCGTCGTCGCAATAGCCGAGCAGCTCGTTGAGCAGGCTTTCCGATTCGCCGTGCAGAATTTTGCCAATGGCGTGGCGTCGGGCAATGTTCTCAATTTGGCCACCGCTAAACTCGTATTTGCCTGATAGTGTGCGAGCATCGTCGTCGGTCAAGGCCGGAATCATCTCGCGCCAAATGCTCATCCGCGCCTCCACGGTGGGCTTGTCGAACTTGATTTTATAGAGGAATCGGCGCTCAAAGGCACGGTCGAAACTTTGCGCCAGGTTGGTGGTGGCAATCATAATGCCGTCGAGCGTCTCCATCTCCTGAAGCAGAATGTTCTGCATTGTGTGGTACATTTTATCGACTGAACGCTCGGCATTTTCGGCCCGTTTCCCGATAATGGCATCGGCCTCGTTGAAGAGCAGAATGGGTGCCACGTCGCACTCCTTTACCTTCTCGCGGTAAATGTCGAACACACGTTTCAGGTTCTTCTCGCTTTCGCCAACCCACATACTTTTAATTTTCGCAATATTCACCTGCATAATGTCGCGGCCTGTGCGACGTGCAAGCTGCAGCACGGTTTCGGTTTTGCCCGTGCCTGGTGCGCCGTATAATAGGCAGGCAAAGCCGTGGCGGAAGCCGCTATCTTTCATTCTCTCAACAATTTCCCGATATTTACCATCTTCGAGCAGATTGCCCAGCTCGTCAACCTTTTTACTTACTTTGTCGCTGAAAAACAGATTTTTAGCTACAATATCTTCAGTCTTTATCACATCGTTGCGCTTTTTTTGGGCGTTACCCGACACCAAGTTCAGTTCGCTCAAAAGTTCGCGCTTTGCCTCGGTTGTAAGGCACATCGATTCGTTGTTGATAAATCCTCCATTATTGTTGTACTCAATTACTTTTGTTTCAAGCAGAATATGGTTGTCGCGACGCAGGTTCGACCTGATTCGGAACCATCTTGGACGGTCGAAAAGAAACTCAAGGTCGTGCAAACCAATGTTATCGTCGCTGTTGTTCACGGTTAGGTGGGCAAACAAAATCAGCAGCATTTCGTCTTCTATTTCAAATCCGTAACTACGTAACTTGCTGACAAACAGTAAATCTTTGTTACAGTCGAACAAATGTTGCAGTCTTTCAACAGTGCTGTCAAAGGATAGTCCGTCGTTGGCGCGAATCTGAAAAATATTATCGATTTCGTCGAATAACTGGCGGCAACTCAACCCCGAAAGGTCACGTGGCTCGTATTTCTTATTGTGTTTGAACGCATCGATAACTTCCATCGGAATTCGGTAGGCTGACCGTTTGTAGCCGCGATTAGCGATTTGCATTACAAGCCCCTTTTTTTCAAGTTCATCGATAAAGTTAGAGAATCGCAGAATCCGTGTTGTGCTACAATCCAGATATCTGCCTAAATCTCTTGCCGACACCACATCGTCGTCGCTGTTGTCGATGAGCAGCGCCAGCATAACGCTTTGCTCGTCGGTGGTGCCTAAGCGCTCCGAAATGTAGCTGGCATACGGTGCGGCATTGCTGAAAAATTCGTCGCTTAACGCTGAATCTTTCGCCAAATCAACAATTCTTTCTACTGCCGTGAGCAAATCCATTTGCTCTTGCGGCGCTTGAATTTCCTTTGCCATAGTGCTTTTGTTTTAAAATTTGTGACAAAAAAATCGACAGGGTGCGCGAAATGGTTGCGCAGGTTTGAAAAAATCAATAAAAAATGTTTTTTTTTAGACGTTATGGCCAACGTCTTGAGTATGTAAAGATTTAGCGGCTATTTGTATCGCATATCGCTGAAAAAACTAAATTGCCGACCAATTTCAGAAAAAGCAACTTAACATCTATCGAAATGAAACACAACACACTGCGTAACAGCGTTTTAGGACTTGCGGCCATTTGTGGAGCATCGTTCTTCACATCGTGCTCGAACCAAGTTGGCGCCGCCGCCGACACTGCGCCGGCAATGCCTGGCAACCCTTTTCTGCCGCTCTGGGAGCACATCCCCGACGGCGAACCATATGTTTTTGAGGACCCCGACAATCCGGGCCAGCAGCGCGTATATATCTACGGCTCGCACGACAGCCGCCTGACCGACTACTGCGGCCGCGAGCTGGTGGTTTGGTCGGCATCGGTCGACGACCTTATGCACTGGCGCTACGACGGCGAGATTTTCAGCGTGAACAAGAATGCCAACGGCGAGCTCCTGAGCCCCGACGGCATTGCCGATGTGCTTTTTGCACCCGATGTTACGCTGGTAACCAATGCCGATGGCACAAAGACCTACTACCTCTACCCCAACAACCAGGCCGGCGGCCGCAACGGAATGGTGTGCAAAAGCTCTCGCCCCGACGGTCCGTTTGAGGTTTGCAACTGGAGCAACGACAACCCGAACCGTACTGATGGCATTTTGGAGTTCGACCCTGCAGTGTTTGTCGACGATGACGGCAAGATTTACGGCTACTGGGGCTTCAACCGCTCGTATGCCGCCGAGCTCGACCCGGCCACAATGGCAACCGTGAAGCCGGGGACGAAAATCGTAGAAGATATGGTTTCGGGACGTATGCAGGAGGGTGTTTTCAGTTTCTTCGAGGCATCGTCAATACGCAAGATAAAAGACAAATATGTGTTCATCTACAGCCGTTTCACCAAAGACGGCGAGTTTGGCCTGCCGGTGTCGAACTACACTCTGGCTTACGCTTACGGCGATAATCCGCTTGGCCCCTGGACTTACGGCGGCACCATTATCGACGGCCGCGGCCGCGAGGTAAATGAGCAGGGCGACACCATCGCGTCGGCCACCATCGACGGCAACACCCACGGCAGCATCTGCGAGATTAATGGTCAGTGGTACGTCTTCTACCATCGCCAAAGCGGTCTCGACGAGTACTCCCGTCAGGCAATGGTTGCGCCCATCAGCGTTGAGGTTGAGGAAGGCAAAGGCGGCAAGGTTGTCATCAGCGAGGGCGAGTACACATCGGAAGGTTTCGCACTCAACGGACTGAACCCATTCGAGCGTCACTCTGCCGGCATAGCTTGCTGGTACACAGGCCCGAAGAAAGCCGAGCACAACTGGCCGAACAACACATTCTACGGCTCGTATGTGGCCGCCAGCTACGGCGACACCGATAAGTTTGAAGCGCCTTACGCCATCCGCAACAACACCAACTTTGTGGTCAACAATACCGATGGCTCGATTGTGGGCTATAAATACTTCAACTTTGAGGCTGAACGTCTGGCCAATAAAGCTAATCTGATGCTTTGCCTGAATCTCGTACCCGAGGGCGTTGACGGCACTATCGAGGTAATGATGGACCGTCCGTGGACATCGCAGGGTGGCAAGAAGATTGGCGAGAGTGCGCTGAAGGCCAATATGCCGAAGGAGCTTTACACAATGGCGATTGGAATCTCGAAAGAGGCACAAGAGAATTATCTCGCTGGCAAACATGCCATCTACTTTGTTTTCAAATCGGATACGAAGGAAAAATCGCTCTGCACGCTCACCGACTTCATATTCACGTTTGATAAATGAATGTAGATTATACGCACAAAAAATCCCGACCAATTGGCCGGGATTTTTTATTCAATAATATCGGCAGAGCCAATTCTCAGCTGTTTGTGAGGTCGGTAATGCCGTGCTCCTGCATATACGATTGGAGCTCAATGTTCAGGCGCTCGTTCAACTCGCTCTTGCGTGTTTTGTTTATTGCAACCACAATCACGCGGTAAGGCTCATCGTTTTTGTAGATAACCTTGTAGTATTCGAGCGTGTTCAACTCTTTTCCGTAGCTGTCGGCCGACGATTCGCGCTGGGCTTTCCCGTTAGTCATGAGCATTGTCCAGAAGTCTTTGTATGTGTCGCGGGTATCGTCGTCGTGAGCTGTTACGGCAAAGTACGACTGGCCTTCGACATTATCGTTGTTTATTCCGTAGAAGCGCATCATCGACTTCGAAATGTTGACAATATTTCCGTCGAGGTCGATTTCGGCCACCATCAGTCCGTTGTAGAAGGCCATCAGCTGCGAGTTGAGCATGTCGTGCCGCTTGGTTGCCTCCTCCTGAGTGGCTTGCATCTCCTCGAGGTTCTGGCGCATCTCCTCCTCGTGCTGCGAGAGCTCCTCGGCTTGCTCGTTCGATTGCTCGAGCAGGTGAGCGTTGTGAATGTTTGTGTTCACGCTCGATACCACAGAGGCGATATTCTCGCAGAGTTTCTCGATGAATTCAATCTTGTATTGCTCAATGTGGTTATACGATACAAGTTCCATAATGCCGTAAATCTCGTCGTTGACAATCATTGGCACCACCAGCAGGTTGCGTGGTTTCTGAGCCTCTTTCTTGCCTTGCGTAAAGGTTACGTAGCTGTCAGGGATGTCTTCGAGGTAGATGCATTTCATTTCGTCGATTGTGCGTCCGAAAATGCCGTCTTTTGAGGTAACCTCAAGGTTCTCGAGCATAATCTGCTTGCCGTAGGCAATGGCGGCTTTGTTCTCGAATTTCACCTCGTCGCTGTATTGGTCTTCCTTTTTAAAGTAGATGGCGCCCTGCACAACATCGACATACTGAAGCAGTTGCGACAGAAGGTTGTAGGCAAAATCCTCAACGTTGTCGTTGTCCTGGCGGATAATCTCGCCAAAGTTTGCCAATCCGTGGGTTACCCAGTTGCGCTGGTCGTCGAGCAGTTTCTTCTTGTCCTCCTCTTTTTTTGCCTCTATCAGGCTGTTCTGCATGGTTATAAGCGATTCGCCCAGAGTGTCGCCATCGCTCAGCAGGTGGTATTCGGCGTTGAGGTTGCCCTTGCCAATCTCGCCAGCAAAGTCGACCGAGGCCTGCAGACTGTCGAACAGGTTGTCGAGTGAGCTGTTGAGGTCGGTAATCTCGCTCTCGAGCAGCTTTTTGCCCTCGTTGTTTTTGCCGATAATACCTAGCGACAGTCCGGCCAGCTTGTTGTTGATTTTAACAATCGACTCCGAAATGTTCCGGGCCACCATCGATATTACTATCGTAAGCAGAATGAATCCGGCCAAAATGAGCAGAATAACATTGAAGAATGATTTTGTGGCTTGCTCGTAGGCTGTTTTTACGGGCACGGTGGTGTCCAGATACCAGCAGGTGTTGGCAAAGTCGATTTTTTTGAAAACCATTATGGCCTTCTTGTTGTTCAGGTCTTTGCCAATGAGCATGGTGTCTTTAACGGTGGTTATGGTGGTGTCGTCCAAAAGGTTCTGATGTTTGCCCACAAGGAAAGCATCGGGGTTGTAGATGAAGTTTTCGTTTTTCGATACCAGATAAATCAGTTCATCGGTGCCGTCGGCATCGCTCAGAATGGAGTTTTGCACAATGTCGAGCGAGAAATCGATGCCCACAACGCCAAGAAAATCGCCCCAAAGCGTTATTGGCGCCACAATCGATGTGATGAGCACCGAATCTTCGACCCCTACATTGTAGCTGTACATGTAAGGCTCGAGCAGCGACGTGCCCATGTTGTCGCGCGGAATGGTGTAGTAGTCTTTTTCGTAGGGCGGCATGTTTGGGTTCACCTCAACTTTAATCTCATCGCCCTGGCGGTAGAACGATGGCGAGTAGTTGCCAATGGCGGTGGCATCGTCGGCCAGAATGTTCTCCTCGTCGGCCGAGTCGATGGAGTTGGGCTCCCAAACCGACCATATCGACAGAATCTCCTTGTTGTCGGTAATAACCTTGCGGAGCATGCTGGTGAATGTTGCGCGCCGCTGGCTCTCCTCAATGCTCTCGTACTCCTGCATGGTTTGTGCGAGCGATTCCACAATCTTGGCTTTGCTATCAATCAGCCCCTTAACCTTGTTGGCCAGGTCGGTCGATTTTTGCTGTATGTCGGTGCTGGCCATCTCTCTCGAGATGTTTTTCACTTCAACTCCCACATATCCGAGTGATGCCACATATACCAATAGCGATGCTCCCAGGAAGTAGAACATCATTTTTCTGTGTATGCGTTTTTTGAAAATCATTGCCATTTGTTTTAAGATGTTTCTATTAATGTTTGGCTATGCGTTTTTGTTCAGCAGGTTGTCCAAATCGGTCTTGGCGCTTGCCCAAATCGTTTTCACCGATTTGAAAATGCCCGGAATGGCCGTTAGGTTCTTGTCGTCATCGATTAGTTTGATAATCTTGTCGATAGGGTCGAACATCGGCTTTATCCCCAGGTAGTTGATTTTTGTTTTGAGCGATTTTGCCACATTCCGCAGCGCTTTGTAGTCGCGGCTCTTTATGTGTTTTTCGATGTCGGTCATGTGTGTCGGAATCTGTTCCTGATAGCGTTTCAGAATGGTCGCGATTTTCTCGCTGTCGTTTTTGTAGGCCACGTTCAGGTTGGTAATGTCAATCAGTGAGGGCTTGTCTTCTTCCGGTTTCTCGGGTTCGAGGCTTTTCTTCAGCTCATCGGGAATAACGCCCTCCTGAATCATTTGTATCTGCTCCTCAATCTTTTTCTGGTCGGTTATGTCAATGTCGATGGCTATTATCTCGGAAACAGCGCCGCTGGCATCGACAACCGGAATAAACCGCTCGAGCATCCAGCGCTCCTGTTTGTTGTCGCCATACAGTTCCTCGGTTTCCATAATGTTGCCGTTGAGCAGCTCGGCCCAGAATTTCTCGTGTTTCACCTGCTCCTGCTCGTTCATAATGAGCTCTGAGCGGTGGCGTTTGCCGATAAGCTTGTCGCGGTTTTTCTTAACCAGCTCCACATACTGGTCGTTCACTTCGGTTATGCGCTGGCTGGTGTCGTAGTGGGCAGTTGGCAGAACCGAGCCGAATCCCGAAATTATGGTGGTGAGCTCTTCCTCTTTTTGTGTCGACTCCTCTTGCGTGGCCTGCATTTCCTCCATGTTCTGCCTAATTTCCTCCTCCTGTTGTTCCAGAATCTCCGACTGGCGTTTCGATTTCTCGAGCAGCTGAGCCGTCTGGCCGTTTATTTTAACGGTCGAAATGGTTGAGGCGATGTTCTCGGCCAGTTTTTCGACAAACGAAATCTGATAGGGTTGCAGCACCTTGAACGAATATATTTCGATAATGCCCGTCAAATCTTTGTTGTAGAGCAGCGGAACAACGAGCGCCGATTTGGGCAGCGCCTGGCCAAGTCCCGACCCGATTTTGTCGATATCGGGGGTTATGTCGCTGATAAAGATGGTCTCTTTTTCGAGGTAGGCGCGTCCGATTAGTCCTTGTCCGGGCTCCACAAAGCCGTTTTTAAAGGCCTTCTCCTTGTCGAATCCGATGTGAGCCACCAGCTCGACACCCTTGCGCTCGCTCGAAACAATGTAGAGGGCGCCCATTTGCGAGTCGAGGTACAGCGTCAGATTCTTGATAATCTCCTCGCCCAGGGCTTTAATGTTGTTGTTGTCGACGCGCAGCACCTTGTTGAACAGGTTGATGCCGTTCGATGCCCAGTTGAGCTGTCCCTCCTCGACGCGCCGCTCGTTTTCTTCGGCTTTGGCGCGGTCCAGACTGTTTTTCATTTCAATAATGGCGTTGCCCAGAACGTCCTGGTCGCTCAGTGGCGAGAAGTTGTAGTCAGAGTTGCCGTTACCGATATTCTCGGCATATTTGGTCACCTGCAGCAGGCCATCCACAACCTTGTTCGACGAGTCGGCCATCTGTCCGAGCTCATCGTTGCTGGCGACATCCATTTTCAGAGCATCGTCGACTTGCCCCAGCGACAGTTTCTTGATTATGGAGTTGACTCTGTTGATGGGGGTTACGATTTTAACCGACAGAATGAAGATGATTATTGCCAACAGAATGAGGCCGAAGATTATGACCTTTCTCACGAAAGTGAGCGAGTCGTCAATCTGATTATCGATTTCGCTCATCGATGTGGTTGTGATAATCTTCCAGTAGTTGCCCAGTCCGGCGGGTGCCACCGTCAGTGTTGAGCAGAAAATGCTGTCGTTGTCCTGAATGTCTTTGATTGTGAAGTTCTGGGCATTGCTGGTGTCGGCGGCCGAAATCACAGAGTCGATATCGGCGAATTGCAGTCCGATAAGGTCGGGGTTCATGTAGTCGATAACCAGATTGTTGGCCGACAGCAGTGTTATTGTCTTGTTGTTGAGCTTGCAAATGGAGTCGGTCAGTTGCCGCAGGGCGTTGAGGTTGAGGTCGGTTCCGATGGTTCCGATGGCCTCGCCGTCATGCTCAATGGGCAGGGTTATCGACACTTTCAGATATTTTTTTGTCGCCGATGCATCTTGCAGAAACGACACCGGCTCTGTCAGAACGGCCGTGTTGCTTTTGAACGCGGGGTAGAAGGGGTCGGAGAGGTTGTCGGAGTCGTAATCGATAATCGAGCTTTTAGTTTCAACGCCGAACGATGTGTTCTCGGACCGAATTATGTGGCGGCCGTCGCTTGTGCCGGATATGGCGCCGTTGTCGAAACTGAGCCATGCAAAGGCAACCATCGGATTGTCGTCGCAGATTTTCTTGACAATGCTCCGGTAGAGGTTCTCGTTGTCGGAGTAGTTGCTCGAGAATGTCGACTCAACAACCGATTTGAGCGTTGAAAGTTTCTTGAATTCGATGTCGGAAATGTTGGTAATGGTGGTCGATATATCTTCAAGAAGGGCGTTGTTGCGACTTTCCATCGTCTCAATTATCGATGTGCGGAACTGGTTGCTGATTATTCGTGCGGCAAAGAAGATAACCACAAACACTGTACCCAGCACTAAGCCAAGTACCCTGAAACTTAGACGGATTCTGACTTTCATAAATTTCTGTTTTGTCTTTAAATCAAAATGCAGAGGCAATTAAACCATTGATATGCCCCTGTCAAAAACCAAAAAATAAATATGCGCATTTTTTTCAAACGTCAAACCATATTTTTTCAGAAATAGTTTGAACGTCGATTTTTTTTGATGCCCGGCCTGTTGATGCGCCGATTTACACTCGAAATCGTCAGAACGGAAGAAACCGGCCGGTGCGTTTGCAGTATTCTTCGTACTCCTTGCCGAAATCTTTTAGCAAGCGTTTCTCCTCGGTGCGCACCTGAATGAGCATTATCACAATAAAAATGGCAAAAACCGCTACCGACTGCCATGTCCACAACCAAACGCAAGCGCCTGTCAGATAGACAAATGTGCCCGTCAGCATGGGGTTGCGGCTCAGGCGGTAGGGGCCGTCGGTCATCAGGCGGACTGTGCGTGGCGCCACCTCGTGCCCGAAGGCATCCATGGGGTTGCCGTTGCCCTTGCACCGCATGTAAACAATCGACCAAATGCTTGTGAAAAGCCCCGCCACGGCAAGAACGGCGCCGATTGCGAGCCGCACTGTTTCAATCGGGAAAACCTCGGGCCGCCCCGATGCAAACCACATAACGGATGGAATTAGTGCCACAAACAAAACGCCTCCCAGCACGTAACCGAAAATCTCTTTCAGTGTTTTCATAAACAACATTTTTTAGGCGAAAATAATAATCGTTTTCCAAAACACAACCACTATTTCGTCTTCTTAACTTTACACTTTCCTCATTTCACATATTTGCTACTTTTGCGGCAAATTTAAAATCGAAAGAAATGGGACTTCAATGCGGTATTGTAGGATTGCCAAACGTAGGCAAATCAACACTTTTCAACTGTTTGTCGAACGCCAAGGCGCAAGCGGCTAACTTTCCGTTCTGCACCATCGAGCCTAACTTGGGTGTCATCACCGTGCCCGATGAGCGTCTGAACAAGCTTGCGGCCATCGACAATCCGAAGCGCATCATCCCAACAACCATCGAGATTGTTGACATTGCCGGCCTTGTAAAAGGAGCCAGCAAGGGAGAGGGCCTGGGCAACAAGTTCCTGGCCAACATCCGCGAGACCGACGCCATAATTCACGTTCTGCGCTGCTTCGACAACAACAACATTGTCCGCGAGGGTGGCGCCCCGGTTGACCCGATTGCCGACAAGGAAATCATTGACACCGAGCTGCAACTCAAAGACCTTGAGACAGTTGAGAGCCGAATCCAGAAGGTTGAGAAAATTGCCAAGGTGGGCAACGACAAGAAGGCGCAGAAGCAGCTCGAGCTGCTCACCCAATACCGCGAGGCGCTGATGAAAGGCCTTTCGGCCCGCACCGTTGAGGTTGACGCCGCAGTGAAAAAAGAGCTGCTCACCGACCTTAACCTGCTCACCGACAAGCCGGTGCTCTACGTCTGCAACGTCGACGAGGCATCGGTGAAAACTGGCAACGCCTACACCGAGAAAGTGATGAAAGCCGTTGCGGGCGAGAACGCCGACGTGCTCATTATCGGCGCTGCCATTGAGGCCGACATTGCCGAACTCGAGAGCTACGACGAGCGCCAGATGTTCCTTAGCGACCTTGGTCTTGAGGAGCCGGGCGTGGCAAAGCTCATCAAAGCCGCCTACAAACTGCTGAATCTCAAGACATATTTCACCACCGGCCCCGACGAAACCCGCGCTTGGACATTCAAAGCCGGAATGAAGGCTCCGCAGTGCGCCGGCATCATCCACACCGATTTTGAGAAGGGTTTCATCCGCGCTGAGGTTATCAAATACAACGATTATGTGACGCTTGGCTCGGAATCGGCCTGCCGCGATGCTGGCAAAATTGGCATCGAGGGCAAAGACTACGAGCCTGAGGACGGCGACATTATGCACTTCCGATTCAACGTGTAGTTTTTAATCGTATGCCCTGGCGGGCTGTTTTGGGCTCTAACCAAACGAATCCAAATGAAATCCAAAAATTTGGTTTTAGTTCGGATAATTTTGGATAGAGAAAGTCTGTGTTAATCAGCGTTTTCTGTGTCATCTGTGCGAAATCATATCCGCTTGCGGATACAATTTCGGTTATCGCCTATCAAAACGGCACCTCCATCCGCACCAGCTCAAAGTCGAGCTGTTTCTTCTCCATATTGGCGGCCGTAACACGCACCGAGACGCTGTCTCCCATTGTGTAGCGGCGTTTGGTGCGGCGCCCGATAACGGCAAACTCGGCCTCATCGTACTCGTAATGGTCGTCGGTGAGGGTGCGGATTGATACCATTCCCTCGCACTTGCTGTCGTTCAGCTCAACGTAGATGCCCCATTGCGTAACGCCCGAAACCACGCCATCGAAAATCTTGCCCACGTTGTCTTTCATAAACTCAACCTGCTTGTATTTAATCGATGCGCGCTCGGCGCTGGTGGCCAGCTGCTCCATCTCCGACGAGTGTTTGCACATTGCCTCATAGGCATCGGCATCAACGCTTTTGCCGTTCTCCAGATAGTGCGCCAACAGGCGGTGAACCATCATATCGGGGTAGCGGCGGATGGGCGACGTGAAATGTGTGTAGTAGTCGAATGCCAGGCCGTAGTGGCCGATGTTCTTGGTTGAATATTCGGCGCGCGCCATTGTGCGTATGGCAAGCGTCTCAACCACCGTCTGCTCGGCCTTGCCGTTCACATCGGTGAGCAGTGTGTTTATCGAGCTTGCTATTTTCTTTTTCGATTTGGTTTGAAGCTGATAGCCGAAACGCTTGATAAACTGCGCAAAAGCCGTCAGTTTTTCGCTGTTGGGCTCGCCGTGGATTCGATAGACAAACGTGCGCTTGCCTTTGCCTTCGGCGGGTTTGCCCACAAACTCGGCCACCTTGCGGTTTGCCAGCAGCATAAACTCCTCAATGAGCTGGTTGGCCTCTTTCTGCTCTTTCAGGTAGACGCCAATTGGGCGCGCCTCCTCGTCGAGTTTGAATTTCACCTCGCTGCGTTCGAACGAAATGGCACCGGCGGCGAATCGTTTCTTTCTCATTTTCTGCGCCAAGTCGTTGAGCGTCAGCAGCTCCTCGGCAAGCGGACCTTCTTTTGTCTCAATCACTTGCTGAGCATCCTCGTATGCAAACCTGTGGTCGGAGCAGATAACCGTGCGGCCGAACCATTGGTTCAGAACATTGGCATCGGCGTCGAGCTCAAAAACGGCCGAGAAGCAGAGTTTCTCCTCGTCGGGGCGCAGTGAGCAGACCTTGTTCGACAGCTTTTCGGGCAGCATTGGCACCGTGCGGTCAACCAGATAGACCGATGTGGCGCGTTGGTAGGCCTCTTTTTCGAGCGCTGTGTTGGGGCGCACGTAGAACGTAACGTCGGCAATGTGGACGCCCACCTCGAAGCGGTCGTCGGCAAGGCGGCGGAACGATATGGCGTCATCGAAATCCTTGGCGTCGGCAGGGTCGATGGTAAAGGTAGTCACCTGGCGGAAATCGCGCCTGCGGGCAATCTCCTCGTCCGAAATCTGCTCATCGACATCGGCGGCAGCATCCTCAGCCCGTTTCGGGAAGCGGTAGGGCAGCCCGAATTCGGCCAGAATGGCGTGCATCTCGGTGTTGTTGTCGCCCGCGTTGCCCAATACCTCAACAATCTCGCCAATGGGGTTTTTCTGATTATCTCTCCACTCAACTATCTTTGCCACAGCCTTTTGTCCGCGCTGTGCATTGTTGAGTTTGTCGAGCGGAATGTATATTTCGCAAGGCAGTTGCGTCTTGTCGGGAACCAGAAAGGCGTAGTGTTTCGAAATCTCGACAATGCCCACAAACTGCTCGCGTTTGCGTTTCACAATCTCCACAACCTCGCCCTCGGAGTGCTTGCCTCCGCCGCCCGATGTGATGCGAACAAGCACCGTGTCGCCATTTAGTGCGTGGCGCAACTTATTGGCTGACACATAAATGTCTTCGTCGCGACCTTCGACAACCACAAACGCGGCCCCGTTGTTTGTCAGGTCGATGGTGCCTGTTGCAAGCTCATCTTTGCTCTGCATACGGAATTTTCCGCGCGTCGGCTCCTCAATTTCGCCTGCTGCGGCAAGCTCGTTCAGGCAGGTGTTGAGCAGCTTGCGAGTCTCGTCGTCAGTGACACCCATTAGCTTTGATAACTGCTTGTAGTTGAGCAGTTTGCCCGGATGCTGGCGGAAAGTTGTCATCGCGCGGCTGGTGAGCGATTTCTTGTTGTCGCCGGCCGGTTTCTTGGTGCGCTGTTTCTTTGCAGGTTGTGATTTCCGTGTCATAATGTATTGATTATGAAGACTGTCCAAATTGTTAAAAAGCCTATCGCAAACCCCGAATAGACTTGTAGTTGCGTGTGTTCGCCCAATTTGAGTCTGGCCGTTGCCACCAGCCCCGACAGCAGCACCACCAGGGCCAAAAACATCGAAATATCGGGGTGCGAGAACGATAGGTAAGAGATTAAGGCCGATAGCCCGCCCCATCCGGTGGTGTGCAGGCTGATGCAAGTGAAGATGGAAACCAACGCGGTAATGGTAAGAGTAATGGCTGTGGCCAGGACAAAAATGCGCATAATTACCGGTGCATGCCAGTTGCCAAGAACGTGGGCGAACGAGAATGTGCAAACCACCGTCACAACAAGCACAAACACACGCTCGCGGCGGCGGCGCATCCTAATGCTGTCGACGTACCCAATGAGTTTGGCAAACCCAATGAAAGCCAGTGGCAGCAATATGGTGTAACCGGCGCAAAAGGCAACGAGCACCCATTGCGCGGCCGTGTTTCCCGACAGCATCTGGCTCATAATGAGAGTCATTCCCACCGTGGTCAGAAATATCGGGTGCAGAAGTATTGATATGCAATTAAAAACCTTGTTTTCCATGCCGTTTTTACGATGGTAAAATTAAAGGTTTGTTCAATACAATGCTCCACACGTTATTTCAGATTATGATTTTTTTTGAACGGCCTGAATTTTTTAATTCCAACAGATTGTAACATTTCGTTTTTTGGTGCGTCATTTGTGTGTGAAAACTAAAAAAACAGCTGGCGGGAGCGCCCGTCGCAACATTTTTTTGACAAAAAAAACAACTAATTATGAAGATGTTATCAAAATTACCGATGGTTTGTGCCGTTCTGCTTGCAGCAACAAACGTATTTGCCCAAACAGAGGCAGCCGATACTACTATTATGAATGGCAAAATTGCTGATGAACAGACAATAAGCAGCGACAGCAACAGCCAGTCTAACCCCGATTGGGAAGAGTTTATTATCAACCGCAACGGTGTCCATTACATCAAAGGTCACCGCAACAGCGACGGCACCACCTCCGAGAATAAGGAGGATTACAGCGTCAAAATCAGCAGCGAGAAAACGCATGTCGGGGCGTTCGACTTGGGCGCGTCGGGCTACGGCTCAAAAATGTTCTCGGCCAATATCGACGACAGCGCCAGTTTTCTTGAACTGAACCGCGGCTTTCACATTGCCTTCAATCTGTGCGAGACAAGGCTGCCTATAGCGCAGAGCCATCTGGGCGTCGCCACGGGCATTGGCTTGAAATTCGACATTTACTCGTTCTCGAACGAGAATATGATTCTGAGCAAAGGCAACAACAGCCTGGCTTACTACTTCGACAGCAGCACCGAATACAGCAAGAGCAAAATGCGCTGCTCCTATCTGACTGTCCCGCTTGTTCTGGAGTGGCAGCAGGGCAATCGCGACGATTTTTTCTTCATAGCCGGAGTTGAGGGCAACCTGCGCATCGGAGCATCGACAAAGACAAAAACATCGTCGGGTAACAAGGAAAAACACCGCACCGATTTGTATATGAACCGTCTGAGTTACAACCTTGTGGCAAGAATCGGACTGAAGGGCGTGGGCGTGTTTGTGAAAGCCAACCTGTCGCCGCTGTTCCGCGATGGCAAGGCTCCCGAAATGTATCCGTTCTCGGCCGGAATCTGCTTCACCGATTGGATTCCATACTACAGATGGCATCAAACATCGGTGACAACAACTAACCACAGTACTGATATTTAACTAATTTTTCAAGATGAAAACTTTGTCAAGATTATCGATGGTTTGCGCCGCTCTGATGGCTGCCACATCGCTTTATGCCGAAAATTCCGACATTTTTGAAGAGAGTTTTGCCGCCGACTCGGTCGATTCGCGCACCGAGTCTGAATCTGCCAAGAGCTATCGTTTCGGCCGCCGCGAGGTGATTTTCGACGACAACGGAATCCACTTCCTAAAAGACCGCAACAACTTCGACCAGAGTTTCGACGATGACGACTCGAAAAACGTTTCGCCGTCAGTAAAATACGGCAACAACTACACACCGATGCCCAACAACAACCAGAACAACAGTGGCAACTCAAATCCGAAAAAATACCGTTACTTCAGTACAAGTCTGACGTCGTTCGATTTTGGGGTGTTGCAGTTTGCATCGCAGCCAATGTCGGTCACTCTCGATGACAACGACAACTTCCTTGACCACCGCGGATTTCAGTTCGCAGGCTGCTTCAGCGCGGCCGGACTGCCAATCATCAGCCGTCGTTTGGGCATCTGCACCGGTGTGGGCGGAAAAATCGACTCCTACTATTTTTCGAACAAAAACCTTGTACTCGAAAAAGGCAAAAACCATCTGATTTACTACACCGACACAGTGCAGTCGCACAAGAAAAGCAAGCTGACAAACACCTATCTGACAGTGCCAGTGGTTATCGAAGTACATGCAAAAGATGTTTGGCTGATGGCCGGAGTTGAGGGTAATCTGCTTTTATGGTCGAACACAAAAATGAAAACAACATCGGGCGAGAAGAACCGCACACACTCGAATTTCTATCAAAACCTTTTCGGTTACAACCTGGTGGCAAAAATCGGTGTTGACTGCGTGGGAGCGTATGTGCGTGCCAATCTGTCGCCAATGTTCCAAGATGGGAAGGGCCCCGAGGTCTATCAGTTCTCGGCAGGTTTGAGTCTGTGGCTCTGAAATCCCGGCCTATAATTAATCATCATACAATTGGATAACAAGAAAGCCGTTCCCTGTGGAGCGGCTTTCTTTGTTTCAGTATAAGCGGGATTGTTATTCCTCGTCTTTGTGTTCGGCCTCGTAGGCTTTGAGCAGTTTCTCCTGAACGTCGCTCGGCACTTGGGCGTACTCGGCGAACTTCATTGTGTAGGTTGCGCTGCCCGATGTGAGTGAGCTCAAAGCTGTCGAGTATTTGTTCAGCTCGGCCAGCGGAACGCGTGCCTGCAGCTTCTCGTAGCCCGACTCGCTGCTCATGCCCATAATCATTGCGCGGCGTCCTTGCAGGTCGCTCATCACGTCGCCCATATAGTCCGACGGAACAAGCACCTCAACGTCGTAAATCGGCTCCATAATCTTCGGGCCGGCAGCCTTGAATGCCTGGCTGAAGGCGTTGCGTCCGGCCAGTTTGAACGAGATTTCGTTCGAGTCAACCGGGTGCATTTTACCATCGTAGATGCAGACGCGGATGTCGCGTGCGTACGAGCCCGTCAGTGGGCCTTCCTCCATCTTCTCCATAATACCCTTTTGGATGGCCGGCATAAATCTTGCCTCGATGGCGCCGCCCACAATGCAGTTGCAGTAGACGAGCTTTCCGCCCCACGGCAGTGCAATCTCCTCG
>Ga0310694_10002274_pt1 | contig 19991 bp, 8 predicted proteins | sample 174DNAGHGhighgp2_FD_203884 | JGI IMG/M metagenome (GOLD analysis project Ga0310694, IMG submission 203884) | Sheep rumen microbial communities from Palmerston North, Manawatu-Wanganui, New Zealand - 1742 DNA GHGhigh gp2 (v2) (version 2) | ecosystem: Host-associated > Mammals > Digestive system >... | reverse complement strand
ACAATGTTCAAACACTTCATTAGGTAACTTGGTCAAATTCCTCGGAAGGGTGATGCCTGTCAAATGACCACATTCACGGAATGCCCCTTCGCCAATGAAATCCATGGTCTCTGGCATATCAACGGACCTCAAGCCATCACATCCAAAGAAAACGCGCTTACCCAATGAATTAACGGCTTCGGGGATGGTGATTTCGGTCAAATGGGTGCAATAGGAGAACGCTTCCTCGCCTATCGAGGTCACTGTCTCAGGAATAGTGATGGAACTTAACGATGTACACATTTTCAAGAAAGTGGCGGGAATCGCCTCAAGATTGTCGGGCAGCTGGATGGATTGCAAATCCCTGCACCAGGCAAACACGCCCCAACCCAATGAGGTCACTGTGTTAGGAATCACCATTGAAGTGATGCCTTCGCAGTAATAGAAGGCGTTGTTTCCGATAGAGGTCACATTTTCGGGGATGCTGCTGATGACGATGCCCGATTTATTAAAAGCGCTTTCGCCAATGTGCGTCACCGTGGGCGGAATCGTAAACGAAGTGAGGCTCTCGCAGCCCTCGAACATGAAATTCGGGATATAGGTGATGCCGTCGGGGAGCCGTACCGAAGATAGTTTTGCACAATTGGTAAAGGTGCGGGGAGCGATGTTTTCCACCGAATTGGGCAGGACTACGGTACGAAGTTTCGTGCTCGACTCAAACGCCGATCTTTCAATGGTGGTTACCGTATTGGACACAATCACAGAGTTCAATTCGCCCTCGCAGCCACCGAAAGCCAACTCACCGATGGCCGTGACGGTATAGGTAACACCTTCGTAGGTCACCGTTTCGGGTACGACATAGTCGCCCACATAGGTGTTGAAATGCCATTGGTCGTAGGTCACTTCCACGGTGTTAGCAGAAGTGATGATGTAATACAAGCGGCTAGCCTCGTCATAAAACTTCACGCCCACCAAAGGGTTGAATGTGGGAATCTCATCGGCATTGGGGATGCTTTTCCAATACTCAGTTTCAGAGACAAAATACAGGTAATTGTCATACCCTTTAAAAAGATAACCACTTCCATCGCCAGGAGCAATGTCAACAAGGGGAATGTCCTCACCTACGTTGACAAACGTCTCGCCATGGTCGAGAGAATAGGAAAGCACAGCCGAATGACCCGCAAAACTGGGCCTGTAAACCACTCCGCTGTTGCTAACGGCCAAACTCGTGCCATCAAAAAGGTAAAAACCCAGCGTGTGCATGAATCCAATACTTCCTTCCATCCTCCAGCCACAAGCCACCACATTACCCTCGGGGTCGAATTCCATGTCACTAATATTACAATCACCCAAACCAGCAACAGGTTGCCAGTTTTGCATATCGGAAAGCGTTGATCGCCAAATACCAATAGATGAATCAGTTGTTCTAATGCCAAGATACACGTCACCGTTCGGGCTGACCAAAAGGTCGCCAATGGTCGGAGTATTGTCCGCAGTCATAAACGTAGGAATAGCTCCATTCCAAGTGGCACCACTGTCTGTGGTCCAAAAGATTTCTCCATCGGATGACCATCCGACAACGGTTTCATTGCTTGGGGCATACAAACCCGCAACTTCAGTCATCGCGCATGAAGAAACCACTGGCATTTGTTGCCAAGTGTCGCCGTTATCGTCGGAATACATGACGGCATACAGGCCATTATTGAAAAGGAAGATTCTCCCTTCCGGACTGACGCTGAAGCAATGCGGGTTGAAGAGGTAAGAGAAACCTGTCGTGGGGCCAATCACGATGGGACAGGCACCGTTGGGATAGGCCATGCGGGCAATGCCGCTATTGCCTTGGTGAAAGAAGATGCTTCCACTGGGAGCCACACCCAGCAGCGTGGATGAATGATCGATAAATTCCCAATAGTTTTGAGCCTTAAGGCCGCCAAGGCAAGCCAGGCAAAGGATGATGATTGATACTAACTTTTTCATAGGTCTAAGTATTTGATTGTTAATTATTTATTTCAAGATTTCAAGATTTCTAATTTCAAGATTGGCTTTAACTACGTTGAATACTTCGTATTTCAGCCGTCAGCAGTCAGCTTTCAGCAACGGTCAGACCTAGCTGATGGCTGACTGCTGATAGCTGATTGCTTAAACCGCATTGACGATTTCCTCAAATGTCCTCGTGTCGTCCGTGAGGTTCATCTTCATTTGCTTGATGCGGGTCTTGCGGCGGTAGTAAGACTCGGTCTGGGTGTCCAAGAGGATGGAAATCACTTGGTTGGAGAAACCGTTCTTGGAGAGACAGCAGATGCGCACGTCCCACTTGCCGAGTTTGGGATAGAGTTCCAAGAGGCGCTGCGAGAAGCCGTCGTACACCAAGTCGGTGAGGCTGATGAAGTCGGCCCAGTCGTCGTCGCTGAGGGCGAAGTTCATCGTGTCGGCGGTTACCTGCTCGCCGAGGCCTTGCGCTGTAGCATAGACCTTGTTGCGCCCCATGATCTTGCTCGTCATCAGCAGGTCTTTTTGCGAGAGTGTCTGACGGTCGCGGCGCAGGTCGTCGTTGGTACGGATCAGGTTCTCCATGTCGCTCACCAACTCATGGATGCGGTTTTGGTCGCGCTCCACCTGGCTGCGGAACTGCTCCACGGCCAACTTATGGTCGCTCACCTTCTTCCTCACTATCAGCACGATAACCAACAGCGCAATCACCGTTGCAGCGATGATGAGCCAGAGTTTGAGGCTGCGGTTGCGAAGCTGGCTCTCCATCTCGCTCTTTTGGGCCTTCAGCTCATATTCGGCCTTGAGGCGTTGCAGGTTGTCGGAGGCGTGTTCCTTGTCGGCCTGCATCATGTATTGCGTGAAGAGGTCTTGGTATTCCATGGCCTGCTCGAGATGGCCTTCGTTGTAGGCGATGGCGTAGAGCGTTTGGTACACCGACATCTTCAGTCCTGGGCGCTCGCTGCGGAGGGCGGCTTCAAGGTATGGCTTAGCTTCTGCGTAGTTATCAGTATAGTAATACAATACACCCATCGTCATGTTGGCGATGTCGGTGTTGTTGTCGTCAAGCTCGCCCTCCAAGGCGCGGCGAACGCAGGTCATGGCTTCAGGATAATTGCCCACGGGCAGGTAGTAGTCGCGACCCATCTCAAGGTAAATGTCGCTCTGCATGGCCTTATCGTTTAATAAGGTGGCGATGCTGAAAGCCGTGTCGTAGTAATGCTTGGCTTGGGCAAACTGTTCCAACGATTTCGCCACACGGCCACAGTTGCGCATCGTGGTCATCACGGCGGTGGAGTCGTCGATTTGGCGGAAACACTCTATGGCTTCGCAGTGCATCTTGAGGGCGTCGTCGAAGAGGCCGTGTTTGTTGTACATCGCGCCGAGGTTGTCCTTGAGTTGGCCTTCGAGGCGTAGGTTTTCGGTGGTTGGCTCGCAGCCTTGCATCAGCGTGAGGGCTTGCAGGAAACGGTCGGTAGCCTCTTCCGAGAGGCGTTGCTGGCGCAGTTCGGTACCTTCTTCATATAAGGCACGCGCCTGCTGCACGCGTTTGGCGGGAGTGTCGCATGATGACAGCATCACGCCGAGCGCGAGGGTCGTTAGGATGAGTGATTTTAATGTTGCTTTCATAGGCGTTACTTTTTTTGACTCGGGACTTTTCTGCCGCTTCGCGTCATTGCGAACGTAGTGAAGCAATCCAGAAATTCGTTTCATTCGTTCAATTCGCCGAAAAAGGAAACGGCGAATTTTGCGAATTTTGCGAATGGATTGCTTCGTCGTGCCTCCTCGCAATAACGCAAAGCGCTTCGAAGCACCATGCTTGTTGCTGCAAAAATATACAGAAAAAACGCTTGTCAAGAGGTTTTTGGGGAACCTCAAAATCTTGTCCATGCTTTTTTGGATTGTCCAATTTTATTTCATTGGAAATCAACGATGTAGTTTTGGCATGGACAAAATTTTGTCCCTATGATTTTTGGGGAAATATTGCTAAAAACCTCTTATTATGTGCATCCCGAGGGATGCTCTATCGGTAAAAAACACAAAAAAAGCCCCTAACATCCCATTGGGGTGTGCCTCATAGTCTTTCGAGCCAGTGAGAGAAGAAAACATCGTCAATGGAATAGTCAATTCCCTCAAGACGGGCCTCAACATTGAGCAATCCTTTCTCGCTAAGCGACTCAGCCAACTTCCGCGAAGCCGAGGCGCCCCCAATCTGATACCGTTTCAAGAAATCGGCAGCAGTAATCTGCCTGACACACCCCTCTTTGGCTAAGGCAATGAGATAGTTCCATTGTTTATCTGTCAGCATTTGGCGGTATTGCAAATACACGGCCTCGCTTTGTTTCAACAACTGATCACAAGTACTTTTTACCTCGACCAAATCGATGGTTTTCTTTCCGTTGGCATAAATAGCATGGCACAACTGCTGGGTATAGTAAGTTACCAATTGCGTCCAATCAAGAATGAAACCGATGGCCTCATCGCTGATTTCACGTTTGTTGGCAGTAAACAATTTTCGAATAAAAGCCGAATAACTATCCTCTGAAATCTTGCCCAATGAGACGAATATGGTACTCGAATAGAAAGGTTTCCGTTCGTTGGCAAAGATGTCAGTCATCAGATGTTTTTTACTGCCGCAATAGATGAAAGTGAGGTTTTTGCACTGTTGGATATAGGTTCGCAGCAAGGCTTCCATGTTCTGCTCAGGGTATTCTCTGATTTGCTGGAACTCATCGATGGCAATGACGATGGGTGTGTGTTGGCTATCCAAAAAATCAAAAAGGCCTCGCAACGTATATTCCTTCTCGTGTACAGTTTGATAGGCAAGTTGCAACTGAGGTTGAGACGTAAGTGGGTCATAACTGATCACGGGACGAAACGACTTGATATAATCCAAAAATCGTCTGCCCATAGGAGTTTTAGGCTGTAACGAACGCATCGCAGCTTCGGCGAACAATTTGATGAAATCATCCATGTTGCGCGAAGAAAAAATATCAAAATAAATCGTCTGAATGTCGGGACACTGATCCTTCATCTCGTCAAAAAGCCTCAAGATTAGCCCTGTTTTTCCGAGACGTCGACGCGAAACAAGAGTCATATCAGTATGATTCAAGCAGTTACGAAGCATCAGCTTCAATTCCTCCTCTCGGTCGCAAAACAATTCCTTTGATTCATAGGCTTTGATGACAAACGGATTCTCCATAGCAGCGTTATTTATATTGACGCTGCAAAGATATACATTATTTTCCAATTACACAAAAGGTGTTACACCAAAAGTGAAATCGTCAATTATAGGCATGTACCCCGCCCAAAATGAGGTTCACGCCGAAATAGGTGATGACCACGCTCATGATGGCGAGGATGCAATAGATGTGGAAAAACATCGGCTTCTGGAATGACTTCAGCGTATTGGGAAACAGGGGCAGGGCATAAATCATCAAAGTGATGAGTGCCCAGACTTCCTTCGGGTCCCACGACCAATAGTTGCCCCACGAGATGTTAGCCCAAATCGCGCCAATAAAAATGCCAGCGGCAAGCAGCACCACCGCTGGATAGAGCATCGCCATGCTGACGTTTCTCAAGCGTTCCAAGCGACTCGGCTCCGACGGCTTGGCGAGCCGCATGACCACCGCGATGATGCCCACCACTGCAATACCAATCAGCAGGGCGTAGGCAGTGACGATGGTCGAGATATGGATGCTGAACAAGGGAGAACGCAACACCGGCATCAGCGGTCGGGTGAGCATACGGATATGCAGCACCACTCCCAAAACAATGAGCACCGAAATCCACGAAATGGTGACAGCTTTCATGGTTTTGCCCTTCTCGACAAGCATCATGCCCAAACCGACGAAAAGCAACACATAACCCATGTAGGTAAACGTGATGCCCCACGGGTCGCGGGCCACTTCAAGAATGGAGTTGCCTTGGTCGTCGTAGTCGCTTTGATAGAAACGATAATGCTTGTATTTCAGGATATGGTTCATCGAAATGACGACATCCTGCTGGAAGTCGCCATCGCTGAGCCTCAAATAACTCACATAGTCTTTGGGCCTTGGCGAGTCGGGATAGGTCTCAATCTCGAAGCGGTCCAAGGTGAGGCTGAAAGGTAGCGCTTCTTTCGTGATGACATCCTCTTGTTCTTGGATGAAAAACTGGCTGTTGGGGCGGTTAGGTTCGAGTTTCATACGGCCATGCTGTCCCGTGAGCATGGTGAGTAAAGCACCCACCAAAATGAAAGACAATGACAAGAACAAAGTCAAAACCACTGGTTTTTTCCAGTTCTTGTTTTGGAAGGCCCAAATGGCGACAACGATGCCAAAGACGGCCAACAGTGCGACAAACCACCATGCGCTATACACATGGATTCGGGCGAAGTCGGAGCCGTGCAGTTTCTCGATGACGGTGCCCGCTGCCAGCACGGTGATGAGCAGGATGACCAGAACGGAGATGATGTGGCGGAGGTATTTCATGGCAATATGATTTCAATTACCCTGCAAATGTCCGAAAAAAACCGTTTTCAAGTTTCATCAAATTTGGTGATTTTGAAATCGGTTTTTCATTATTAATAAGGATGCAGGGCCACCACGGTGGGGCAGCCTTCGACTTCCTATCCTTAAAAAAACGAATGGTTCATCGCTACGTTGTGCGAGCATGGTTGTGCCCAAGGCAAAGTCAACCTTAGGGAGTATTGCGTGGAAGAGAACGGCTTTATCCTCATTCTGCCTTGACAAGTCATCGGAAGTAGCGAGCTTGTTCGGTCTGAAACAGTTCTGATTTTGAGGACATTGGACTGCTTTTTTTTGTGGGCGCAAAAATATATAAAAAAATGGAGGCAATTCTAAAACTGCCTCCATTTTTTTAAGATATTGGACTAAAAACCAATTATCTCACCACGATCTTCTGCGTCTTCACGTCGTTGCCATTGATGAGGCGAATCATGTAAACGCCAGCCGTTGCATCGATGGCCTTGCTGACGCTGCCGTTGACGGTCTCGCTGCTGAGGATGCGTCCGTTGATGTCGATGACTTGAAGGGTGGCTTTGCCCTCGTTGGCGATAATCCAGTTGCCGTTGCTGAAGAAGGCAAAGGTCCCACTGTCGCCATCTGCGTCCTCGAAGATGGAAGCAAACACCAGCTTGAAGCGGCTCTCATAGTCCGTCGTCTTGGCAGTGAAGGTATAGGTCGCTGAGCCTGTCGAAGCGCCGGCCAGTAAGTCAATATCATTGCCCGTCATATTATCAACAAGGTGCAGATAGGCCATCTCCACGCCTTCGGGGTTCACCGAAATCGTGTAGATGCCGTTTTCACGGGCCTTGAAGTTGACCGGCATTTCGCCTTGGCCTTCGCTATAGGCAATGGCGTAGTCCTCGCCGCCTTGTGGGATGTAGATGTTGGCGTTCTGCGTGCCGAAGTAGAACTTGCCCAACTCAACACCCTCGTTGAAGCTCACGATGGCGTTGTCCATCACGGCATTGCTGCGTGTGTTGGCCTGACTCAAGGCTATCTTCAAGCTGCCGTTGTTGGGACCAGCACTAAACTCGCCAGATGTGTTGAAAGTGACGGCTTCGCTTTCGCTGACTTCCACGATGACACCGTGGCAAGGCGGGATTGGGGTCGCTATTGACTGTACATCAGCCAAGATGGCTGAGCCGTCATTGTTCATCTTGTAGTACGGCTTGCTGACGTAGGCATCCACGGTGAACGGGTTGCCCACGAGGTTGAAACCTGCGGGAAGGTCTGTAATTTCTTTCGATGCACCTGTGTTGAACGTTCCGCTGAAGGCCAAGGTCTTCGTTTCCTTGGTGGCGTAGAGATAACCCATGCCGTTGACAATGTTGAAGTCGCTGGTATGGGCATGGTAGTTCTCCCACATCATGTCGCTCGGGTTGAGGCGATAGAGGTCGAAATCGTATAATATAGGGTTGGTTGAAATCGTATTTCCCATCAGATGTTCGACATCATTAACACCAATGCTTCCCGAAACTGGCGAAGCGATAAACGCCCACTTGTCAGTGCCGTCGCCATAGCCTTCTATTTCTCGGTAAATGGTTGTAAGAGTGGCATCGGCGGTAATGATGACATCCTCATTCGGCATATTCAGCGGATAGCTGTTAAAATTAGGACTGAGGTAGATTTCTGTTCCGTTGGCATAGTAGTGGCTGGCATCGTAACCAGGCTCAGTGTAGTCGAGTAAGAGACTTACAATTTCGCCCGATGCAGCATAATGCACACCATCATATTTGATACCTGGGTCGTAACCGATGACACCGATGGTGGTTTGGGACGAAGCTACGCCATGGATTCCTATGGAGATATTCTCGTCGTTGGTAGTGATACTGTGGGCGAGCTGGCCTTGTTTTTCATGCATCTCCGCTGCTTCTGTGTTGTAGTAACAGTTGTTGACGGAGGATCCTGAACGGCAAATGGTATAGTTATTATTGGTCGCTTTGACATTAATTTCTTCGGGACTGAAGAAGCAATTGCTGATAGTGACGCTGTTACTACCAAAATAGCCAATAATGCCACACCAATAATCCGTATTAGTGCCCAGCATTTTACCATTGAACACGCAACCGGATATGGTTACGCTGTTACTGCTGACACCAAGTTGTCCAAGAATACCGCCATGCGAGCCATTGCCTTCGATTGTTGCGTTGATAATGGTGCTGTTAACGCAGTTGGCGATGGTATTTGAGCCCGTGGCATGTGCCACCACGCCTCCTGCGAATTTGTTAGAGGAAGTGACGGCTCCTGCCACCTTAAGGTTTTGAATAGTGGCACTATTGATATACCTGAAGGGAGCAATGTACTGATCGCCGCTGTTTTTGTTGAAGGTGAGCGTGTGCCCATTGCCGTCGAAGGTGCCGCTAAATTTGTTGCTGCTGGTACCCACCATTTCAGTAACACTGATATTCTCCGTCAGTTTGAAGTACTCGCCGCTGTAGGGGATGCCGCTGATGCTGACGTTACTAGCGAGCATATCCCATTGTTCAACGTTGCTAATCAAGTATGGGTCTGTCTCGGTGCCGGCATATTCTGTTTCCCAGTTGATAAGTATGTTCGGAGCAACGGTGACTGCAGAATTGGTACTTATGTCGAAACTGGTGCCGTAGTTGGCGATGGGCGTGTCATTGACGGAATAGATGTGACGATAGCCAGGGTTAGCTGGAGTGACGTACGAGAGATTAATGGTGACACCTGCCTCGTAGTAGTCCACCATATTGTATCTAACCGCCGGAGTGACATCGATAGAGATGCCATCAGCAAGGGTAAGGGTGAATACCGCTTTGGCTCCCTCAACATCCTGGCCATTGCAGCCTACTCCCGTAGGATATGCCGTGCTGCCCACGGTGCAATTGTGGTAGTGGTTTGATACCATACTTTGGGCACCAGTGCTGTTTTCACCCGCAATGGCACCGAAATGGTAAGCTTGAGGGATGGTGAGTCCAAGCACAAAGTTGTTGCTCATCGTACTTGTACTGCCCGATTTATGACCTGCTATGCCGCCAAACCATGGGCTATTCGGGAATGCTTCAGTAGCATTAAGCGTTGCTGTCGTGACCCGGCAACCAGTGATGGCGGTGCTACCATCACATTCTCCAACAATGCAACCAACGCGATCATGGCCTGTAATCTCGATATCGTTCACATAAAGATCCTTCACCTCGGCATTATTAATATAGCCAAAAACACCAAGATAACCACCAGTGCTATAGATGCGGATGCCTTCGATGGTCTTTTGGTTGCCGTCAAAGTGGCCGCTGAACGGATTGGAGCCGTTACCGATGGCGGTGTAGTTGTTTTCATTGGCAGCGCCAGTATAGCTGTAGGTAAGGTCATCCATCAGCTTGAAGTACTTGTTGCTGTAAGTGCTTGTGCCGTTGTTTACACGGGCGGCGAGCTGGTCGAGCTGGTCGGTATAGTAAATCTTGTACGGATCCGCTTGTGTACCCTCGTTGGCGACAGCCCAGTCAGCAGACATGCTTCCGATTGTGACCACGGCATTAGCGTTTTGCATGTCGAATTCATGACCCGGGGCAAGATTGCTTCCTGTCAATGTCTGGCCATAGACAACGTATGCGTTTTGGCAACCAGGATTCGGGTTACTTCCGTCCAATCCACCGCTCAAAGTGACGGTGACTCCTTCTTTGTAATAATTTGCCTCGTTGTGAGTGACGGTGGCGGTGGCAGTGACGGTAACGCCCTCAGGAACGCTTACGGTGAATACTTGGCGTGCTCCGTCGTTGGTTGTAACATCACCACCATTGCTGCCTATTCCAGAAGGAGGTGTCGTGCCGTCCAAGGTGCAATTGTGGTAGTAGTTGGATGCTAACTCTTGATTGCTACCTACATCACCTACAATGGCTCCGAAATGGTAAACTTGAGGGATGTTGACTCCAAGCACAAAGTTGTTACTCATACTTGTGTTTGTATTACGACCTGCTATGCCGCCAAAATAAGGGCAATTCAGGTATGCTTCAGTAGCATTAAGCGTTGCTGTCGATACCCAGCAACCGGTGACGGTGCTTCCATCACATTCTCCGACAAGGCAGCCTACGCGATCGTGGGCTGTAATCTCGATATCGTTCACATAGAGATCCTTCACCTCGGCATTCTCAATATAGCCGAAAACACCTTGGTAACCACCGGTGCTATTGATGCGGATGCCATTGATGGTTTTTTGGTTGCCGTCAAAGTGGCCGCTGAACGGATTGGAGCCGGTACCGATGGCGATGTAGTTGTTTTGTTCTGTATTGTCGTATGTTAAGTCATCCATTAACTGGAAATACTCGCCGCTGTAGTTGTTGCCTGCATTCACACGGGTAGCTAACAGGTCAAGTTGGTCGGGGAAATAAATCAGGTAGGGATCCTGCTCTGTACCCTGGGCTCCTGAAGTGGCCCAGTCGGCGTGGATTTCGCCGATGGTGATGGTGACATCCTCGGCGGGCATGTCGAAATTGTTTTTGATAGTGGTGCTGTTTTCTTGGAGAGCCACGCCATTGACGCAATAGGCTTTCTGCCAGCCCTCGGTCGGTGTGCCGTCCAAGCCGCCGCTCAATGTAATCGTTGTGCCGTGCTTCCAGTAGTTGGTTCCGCCATATACTAAAGTAGGATTAGTGCTGATGGTGATGTCGCTGGGGTTTGTGATGGTGTGAATGCTCATTGCACCGTCGACAGTTGTAATATCAGCACCATTGACACCGATACTGACGGTGTTGGCGGTGCCGTTCACTGTGCAGGCACGGTAGTAGTTGTTGGAAAGGGTGCCGCTTTCGTTGTTGCCGGCAATGGCACCATAGTTTTCTGTGTAGCAAGTGATATTGGCACCGATGACAAGGTTGCCAGTCAGTGTACCCGAGTCATTAACTCCGACGATGCCGCCGGCTTTGTCATCAGTATTGTCCCACTCTTCCGTAGTTCTGCCAATGGTAGCCTCGCTGACGCAGTTACTGATGGTGCCGCCGTAGTTATAGCCGACTACACCGCCACGGATTCCTGTGTAATGGTGTTTTGAATAAACATAGACAGTATTAGTGACATGGCAGTTGTTGACGGTGGCGCCTGATTGCTGACTGCCCACAATGCTGCCTATTTTGCCATTTTCGCTAACTCCCGTAATGCGGCTATTGCTCAAGGTGATATTTTCCACGACGGCACCGTCGGCTAGGTAATTGAAGAGACCTACTCCATAATCTTTTCTTATGCGCAGGCCGCTGATGGTATACACATCGCCATCAAAGTGGCCGCTAAAAGTGGGTATGGCGGTAAAGTTGCTCTCGGTACTCGAGGCATCATTCCAATCGGAACTGGCAGTAAAGGTGATGTTGGCTCCAAGTTTGAAACACGTGTCGCTGTAAGGATGAGTGCCGCCATTCGTGCGTATGGAGAGAAGGTTGAGGTCATCAACTGAAGAGATGATGTAAGGGCTTTGTGCCGTACCGCTACCGCTCCATTCAGTTGGAGTGTAAGGCATAAGGGAGTGGCCGGCAATGGCATCTTTCCAATCGTCGTTGACTTTACCATAGATAATGAAGTTAGTATCGGTGGTCTTCATATATTGACCACTCTTAACTTTCATCATATTACCTGTGTAGCCGCTCTGATATTTTGTGGAGTAGATGCGGTCGCTACTATTGGTGTAACCGATGGTTAGTGTCGAAGTCATGCCGCTGCTCCAGATGCCGCCACCGTTGGCAGTGACATTGCCACCATTGATAGTGACGACGTTGCCACGCATACCCCAATCATTACCGTTAGCAGTGACAGTTCCGCGATTGATAACAAGTGTTTTGTTTGCGTATATGCCATTGCTGGAACCAGAAGCATTGATAACGCCGCCGTTGATGGTGAAATACTCGGTATAAATACCGGAGCCGGAAGTGGCGGTGGCTGTAAGTTGCCCTGTGCCGTTCGTCTGGCCGTATATGGTCAAGGTCGAGTTATCTGCAGAGCAATTGATGGCATTTTGATCTGTGGTGTTGACGGTCAGGCTTGCACCATCGCATAGAATCAAGTTGATATTGGAGATATACGTCACTTGACTGTTGATTTCAACGTTGCCTTCTACATAATAAAAGATATCATAACCTTGCATGCCCAAGGTAGTGCTGGCACTTGTTATCAAATATGCAGAGGCAGTCTGCGGTTCGCCATAGGCATCAATGTAGTTGACGTTCGTTTGTTGTGCCCACGCCATCTGCCCGAAGGCGAGAAGGGCGAGGAGGATTAAAAAAAGTTTGTTTTTCTTCATCTGATTTGTTGTTTAATTGTTTATTATGTTCGATTTTATGCTTGTTCGGTTGGAAACATGCATGATTTTGAGGACATTGGCATGATTATTTTGAGGGCGCAAAAATACAAAAAAAAAAAAATGGAGGCAATTCTAAAACTGTCTCCATTTTTTTTTGAGATTTTGGACTAAAAATCCCATTATCTCATCACAATCTTCTGTGTTCTGATTAACTTTTAGCCGTTAGTTATTAGCAAACATGAGGTTGGCTAATAGCTTGCGTCTCTGCAAAAATCAAATCGCATCGATGAATTTCACCACAGCGTCGCGGTCCTTCTTGGGCAGCTCGCGGAATTTCTCCACCGTGCGACGGGCATCGCTTTGGGCGTTGCCGTGCCACATGATGGCCTCGATGACGGTCTGGGCGCGGCAGTCGTGCAAACGGTCGCCACGGCCAGTGCAGATTTCCGACAGGCCACGACCCCACAGCGGCGTGGTGCGGCACCAACCCGTGCGAATGTCGTTCTCCATGTGGAGCTTGTGTTGGATATAGTCGCTGTAAGGCCAAATCTTCTGGTTGGGATAGCGGGGCAAACGTGCATCACCGTCCTCAAAGAAGCCTGCCGGGTCGGTCAACATGTCGTCGCCCGTCTTCCACGACGGACGGTGGCAGTAGGCACAGCCCATCTGCGTGAACAATTCCTTGCCACGTTGCACGTCGGGGTCGTCCATGTTGCGGGCGGCAGGAACGGCCAAGCCACGGTGCCACACCATGAAGTTGACATAGTCTTCGTCCTTCATCTCAGGCACTTTCAACTCGGCAGGGATTTGGTCGTTCATCATCAGGTAGTTGTAGATGTCGGTCTCCACATCGCCTGTGAGGTTATACTGCGGGAAGTAGTTGTAGAACTCGGCTTGCACGTCAGGGTCTTGGGAAGCCTTGGTGGCATAGGTGGCAGTCATGTAGTGACCCATTTTGGTGCGGTGCGTCACGTTGGTGATGTTCCAGATGGCGTTGGCGCCAGGGGCATCCTGCAAGGGACCACGGGTGAGGGCGTAAGTGTAACGCTTGGGGTGGTTGGTGTTGCCATAGAGGCCCGTCGGTGCCCAGTCGCTGCCTGCCCACATCGCGGGGTTGAGTCCGTTCTGCATATAGCCATCGTTGTATTCCTTTTGGTATTGCGCCTTCAACGAGTCATCGGGGATGGCGTCAATCAAGCCTGTGCCATAGATGCCGATGGTCGATTCGAGGCGGCAGACGAAATCGCTGTAAGGGATGGGTTGTCCGCCTACTTCAAGCGGAACATAGAAAGCCTCTTCAGGGATATAGACTTCGGGATAGGTCAGGTTGTAGGTCTCGCCGTCGGGGAACTTGTTGCCCCATTCGTCGGTGTAGCTCAGCCAGTTGATCTGGATTTGGGTCTCGTCCAAGGGAGCCTTGAAAGGTGCGACGGCCTTGGTTTGCGGCATACCCGTGTAACTGCTCAGGTAGGTGTCGTTGCGGTCGGTGAAGACCAGCAGGTAGCCATTGCCCCAGTCGTCGGCGCGGTAGCGGTTCATGCGCATCCCGTGGCCATAGCCGGGATGGCAGGCGATGCAGCTGCTGCGGATGTAGAGCGGTCCAAGTCCGTTGAAAGGCTCGTTGTTTTGCGTGTAGGTGCGCTCAAAGAAGGCTTCGCCATACTTGAACGCCCGAGTCAAACCAGCTTGTTCGGTGGCTGGTGTGGGGTCTTCGTAAGCCGTGGCCGAAGTGTTGAAGGTGGTGCCCAACTCACCACCGGCATAGGTTTCCTCGGAAATCACTTCCGGGACGGGGTCTTTCGGTTGGCAGGAGGCAAAAGCCATGAGTCCTGCAAGGGCGATGATGCTAAAATGTTTGTAATTCATCATGGTATTTTGGGGGTTGTGTTGGTTTTCTGTATTATCTGCCGCTTGTCGTCATTGCGAGGAGGAACGACGAAGCAATCCACTCTCGGCTCTTGACCTGGATTGCTTCGTACCTCGCAATGACGCGAAGCGACCCTTAGGATTACTTCCTGTCGATCTTTCCGACCTCAACCTTGGCTTCATCAAGCACGTCGGAGAGTTCTTGGCAGGCTTCCATGGCTTCGCCAGCGGATGCATCCAGATAGTTGAGCACGAAAGGTGCCTTCATGTTGTTGGTTTTCTCCAAGGCCTTGTCGATGGCGTTGATGACTTTGGTATCCATCTCGGCGTTGAAATCGCGGAGATAGTGGTGCACTGAAAGGTCGTTGTCGCGCTCTGTTTCGATGCCACCCATGTAGGCACTCTTGACGCTAGTGATGTTATCGAAGAAGTCGCTGATGGAATTTTGGCTGTAGGGCGATTCCACGTAGGTCGGGTCGTCGCCAGTGTGGGGCTTCCCGATTTTGGAGGTGCCCACCTCGTCGGCGATGTCGATGCAACCGTCAATGATGGCTTGCAGGGCTTGGGTGCGGGTCGAATAGGTGCTGCCTGCCTGACCAGCGAGGGTCATGTTTTCGCCGTAGGAGTTGCCATTGGCCAAAGTGGTGTTCAGCTCCAGTTCTTCCATCACGTCTTTGTGGGCCTGGGGCGCCTGAGGGTTCCAACTGACTTCGAGCTGGAAGCAGCTGTTGCGCAGGTCGCCCGAAACGGCCACGGCATAAATCATCATGTCGTCGGTGATTTCGTTCACGGGACGAGGTTGTCCGTCACTGAAGAGCACATACTCCAGTCCGTGGAAGCCGAGCAGGGCGTTGCCGAGACGCTCACGGGCCACGACGGCACCGTCTTCGCCGTCAAGGTCGGCCAGCATTTCGGGGTTGTTCATGAGGCGGTTGAACTCGGTCTCATCCAAAGGCCATGAGTCGATGTGGGGGTCGATGCCGAAGTCGGAAGCGGCTCCAAAAAGGAATGCCTCGCTCAGTTCCCACCAGTGACGCGCTTCGAGGAAGGTCGCCGTGGCTTCGTTCACGTTGGCTTGGGTTTTGTCGGCTTTCAATTGCCCAAGCTTTTCAACCAGCTTTTCGGTCTCATTGGCCAGATTGGTGTAAACAGGGTACACCGTGTGGTTGAGGTACTGCTTGATGATGGCATCTTTCGTTTCGATGTTGGCCTCATCAGTGGTTTCATTGGTTTTGTTGCAGGCCGTAAAGGTCACTGCAAACAAGGCTACAGTTGCAATAAGCAACGCGCTTTTCATTGTTTTCTTCATTTGATTTGGTATTTTGAATTATTGATTTTAATTGTCTGATTTCGTTTTTCAGGGATCGTCATTTCGTGAAAAACCCGCTATACGCCACGCCCACCGAGAACATCGGTTCGTCGTTGTATTGTTCCTTCAAGAAGCGTTTGGCATATTCCGCCTTGATGACGACCTGTTTGATGGGGTAATAATTCACACCGAGGGTCATCACATGACGTTCGGTCCATTCGTAGAGCGAGATAGCACCCTCGTAGGGGATATAGCTGTCGTAATAATCGTATCGTCCGAAAAGGTAAAGACGCTGGTTTCCAGTGTTTTTCATCGAATGCATGATATCGTAGGCCACCTCACCACCACAGGCAATGGCTTTCTCCCCTACCAAAGAGCGCGGATAAGGCGAAAAGTCTTGGTGGTTTTGGTTCTTGTTGAAGTCAGAGATGAGATAGGCATCACTGAGATAGCCGTAGTCGAAGTTGCCACTCACCACAAGTCCATGCGCCTTGTAGTCGAACTCAGCCGCACCGATGGCCAACGTGCCTTTCACGTCCTTGTATTTCTCGGATTCGTTGGTGACGATGTCATTATTAAAGGTATTGCCAACGTAGCCGCTCACGCCCCAGTGGAAATTCTTAATGGAATAGTTGTCGATGCGCAAGGCGCCTGCCAAGTGGTTGGCCACGCGAAACTCATAGCCCGATGCCGAACCGTTCTTCACCCAATTGGCGTTGTTGAACATATTGGAGTTCAAGGCTGGCACCACAATGGCCTCATAGCGCCAGTTACCTAGTCTTCCCCACAAACTGACACCCGTTTCATGCCAAGTGCATGGCAAGATGTTGAACTCGCCCTCGGGACGGTAACAAGTGAAAAACTCGGTGGGCAGGTGGGCATTGTTGGTCTGACCGACGGGTACGATGATATGGCCCAAACGGATGTTGAAGCCCTTGCCAAACGATTTCTGGATCCAAAATTGTTCCAAGGCCACCTCTCCCCCACGCTCGATTTCATGTTCAAACTCGCCAGTCTCTTCGGCTTCGATTTCGACGGCCACTTCGTTGCCGCCATGCTCAAACTCGATTTCGCTGCCCATGCTCCAGCCCTTGCCGAAATCGTAGCCCAAATTAATGACCACATGGGGCAGGTCGATGCGGCCATGGCCTTTGGCGTCTTTGTAACGCTCAGCATGGGAATAACGGAACATATTGTCACTGTAGAAGTTACGGGTAAAAACGGCCTCGCCATAGCCACCCACGGTGAGGCGTGACAAGGAGAACAGCTTCGTCGAGTCGGCGGGCTTAGGCTCGTTAGGAATGTCGGCCCTTAAAGGTAAAGCACTCAAAGCCAGGCCCAATAAAGCACATGTTGCTGTTAATTTCATTTTCATAATAAACTATTTATAATTCAACCACCTATTCATTGGACACGGGACTTTTTGACCATGACCATTAACTATGACCATGACCGCTGTTTTCAGAGTTCGAGTGCTTGTTGGCTTTTCTTTGGGCAAGTGATTATCCATTGTAAAGCCGTTAAGCTCAACCACAATTTGCCAGTGGTCATAGTCAGGGTCACAAGTCATGGTTCTGTATTCTCGAGTCTTATATGTAAACCAATTTTGCACATTTACTTAATGCACTTAATTACGGGTGCAAAGCTCCACATTTTGTCCTCGCAGTCCAATCCCAACAATTGGCTATTTTTACACATATTGTTTCATCAAAAATAATGAGACCCAAAATAAATCTTTTCCTATTTTTGCGTGGTCAAATCTAACCCCATGAGAACTATCATCATTTCGCTATTTTTAATGTTATTCGCAGTGAGCTGCAATCATGTATCTCGCTCTCATTCATCACATTCCAGCATTGTTATCCTCTATGATAACGACGTGCATTGCGCCATCGAAGGCTACGCGAAGATGGCTGGCCTGCGCGATTCCATAGCCGACACGGCCTACGTGGCTATGGTGTCGTCAGGCGACTACCTGCAAGGAAGCACCGTTGGAGCCATCTCCACTGGTGGCTTCATCGCCGACATCATGCGCTGTATGCATTACGATGCGGTGTCATTAGGCAACCATGAGTTTGATTACGGTATGCCGCGACAGCTGGAGCTGTTACAGTCGTTCAACGCACCCGTGGTGTGCGCCAACCTAACCGACATGCAAGGCAAGTGCGTTTATTCACCTTATACTATATGTAGCTTGGGCAACCGCAAAGTGGCCTTCGTGGGCGTGGTGACCGAAGAGTCGGAGGGAAACACACCTTATTCGTTTGTGTCGGGCGGACATCAGGTTTATACGCTGAATGGCGACAAGATGGTGCAATTGGTACAACAGTCGGTCAACGAGGCTCGCGCTCAGGACTGCGACTATGTGATCGTTTTGTCACACCTTGGTGAAGAACCTGTCAACGACTACCTCACCTCCCACGATTTGGTGGCGGCCACCACTGGCATCGATGTGGTGCTCGATGCCCACACCCATAGCGTCGTCCTCTGCGACACGGTGATGAACGCTGCCGGGCAACCGGTTTACATCTCGCAGACAGGCACCAAATTTGCCCATGTCGGACAACTTGTGATTAGCCCCAAGGGAGACTTCCGTTTCGAGCTTATCCCTTCCGAAACCATCACGTACAGCAATGCCGCAGTAGCCAACATTACCGACAGCATCCAAACGCTGGTCAACGACCTCACGGGAAAGACCGCTTTCCACAGCGAATATGATTTCACCATCTATGATGCCGATGGCGGACGAAAGGTACGAAAAGCCGAGACCAACGCTGGCGACCTGGCATCTGACGCTGTGCGGTATGTAATGGAGTCCGACTTTGGCTTCAACAACGGTGGCAGCTTCAGAGGCGAACTTAAGGCGGGAGATGTTACATTCAACCAGATTATCAACATGTTGCCTTATGATAATCGAGTAGTAAAAATTGAGGCTACGGGGGCCACAGTGGTGGAAATGCTGAAACAATGTGTGCAGCATCTGCCCGAAGAGAACGGTGAATTCCCGCAGGTGTCAGGCTTGAGATGCAAGGTGAAAGTGGTCAAAAACGGAGAAAACGTGGTGAGTGCCGTCGAGGTGCTGCAGCCCGACGGTAGCTACTCGCCTATCGACCCCGCAGCCACCTACACCATCGGCACCACCGACTATTGCGCCTACAAAGGTGGGTTCCACAACACGCTGATTGAGTGTCCCGTCATTCAATCTTCCTCAGTAGTCTACCGCGATGTCATCAGCGAATATGTCAACAAGGCATTTGACGGCCAAATCCCTCCGCAATACGCGCAGCCACAAGGCCGTATCACCATCATTCGGTAGTTTGGACAAAAAAACGAGGGTGTGTCAAAATAAGGCGCGCCCTCGATTTTTTTACAGCGAAGCCCCGACTTTTTTGCGCCGGGGCTTTGTCATGTCCAAAGGTTTTCGTACCTTTGGAGAAAGTTTAAAAGGCATGGCAAAGATAGACAAAATCCACTTCCGTCCGTACACGAACAAGCAAATTGTCCTTTTTCCTCAGAGGATTGACGAGGACATTGCCGGGGACGCCCCCGTCCGCGTCGTTGATGCACTCATAGACGGCCTTGACCTGAGCGGTTTCCGCAAGCTGTACAAGGAGGCAGGGCGCAGCGCGTACGACCCTCGCATGATGCTCAAGGCGATCATCTACGGCTACATGAGCAACGTGTACTCGTGCCGCAAGATAGAGGAGCGTCTGCGTCGGGACACGCACTTCATCTGGCTGGCGGGCTACGAGAAGCCGGACTTCATCACCATCAACCGTTTCCGCAACCGTGTGAAGGAGGAGATCAACGCGTTGTTCACGCAGGTGGTGGTGCTGCTGGCCGAGCGGGGCTTCGTGAGCCTGGATGTGGAGTACATCGACGGGACGAAGGTGGAGTCGAAGGCGAACAAGTACACGTTCGTGTGGCGCAAGACGGTGGAGCGCAACCGCGCGAAGCTGCTGGAGAAGGTGCGTGTGCTGCTGGAGCAGATAGACGAGGCGGTGGCGCAGGACAACGCGGCGGAGCGTGAGTCGGTGGAGTTCACCCCCGAGCTGCTGAGGTCGATGGCCGCCGAGCTGAACGAGTCCCTGGCCCA
>Ga0310694_10002273_pt1 | contig 19996 bp, 30 predicted proteins | sample 174DNAGHGhighgp2_FD_203884 | JGI IMG/M metagenome (GOLD analysis project Ga0310694, IMG submission 203884) | Sheep rumen microbial communities from Palmerston North, Manawatu-Wanganui, New Zealand - 1742 DNA GHGhigh gp2 (v2) (version 2) | ecosystem: Host-associated > Mammals > Digestive system... | reverse complement strand
CGCGCTGGGTCTTGATGTTTTTTGCCAGTACCAGATTTTTCAGCATATCGATGCTCCTTTCAGTTCGTCGCGCATGCGCGCGCGCCAGGTTTCCGGGGCTTCCATGCGCTCCAGCGCCGCCGGGGCGGTCATGCCGGGCGCAAGATGCATGGTGCGGCTGCCGATATAAAGGCTGTGGCCGTCGGCGCTCGCCGCGATCTGCAGCGGCTCCGCGTCCTCGATCAGCTTGTCCGCAAAGCCCTTTTCTACGGCCTCGCGCCCGGTCATGTAGGTGGTCTCCGCCATCATGCCGAGGATTTCCGACTCGCTGAGGCCGGTTTTGCGCTGGTAAATCGCGGCCTGCGCCTTGTCAAAGGCGTCAAGCTGCGCCGCGGCCTCCAGCAGGTCGGCGGAGTTGTAGCCGCCGAAGAAGAAGCTCCAGGCGTTGTGGATCATGATGAGGCTGGAGGGGTTGACCTCCACGGTGTCCGCCGCACACATGATCAGGCTGCCGCCGCTCATGGCCACGCCGTCAACGATGCAGGTGATCCTCATGCCAGCGCGCGAGAGTTCCCGCAGCCGGTTGTGGATCGTGTCGGCCACGACGGCGTCGCCGCCGTAGCTGTTCATCCGGATCGTTAGCTCCGAGCAGCGCCGGATCTCGTCGAGGTCGTCAAGAAACTCGTTCAGCGTGATAAAGTCGCCCTCCACGGGCTCATCTGTCCACCAGTCGACGGGGCGGCGTTCGCAGATTTCGCCGTACATGGTCAGCTCCGCGCGGCTGCCGTCCACTACGGCCAGCGCATACGCGGTTTTTTTAATGTTTACGTTTTTCATTCGCTCTCACCTCCCGTGAGCTTCTTCTGGTCTCCCAGCCGGTCGGCGGGGATGTAGTTTTCAAGCGCCAGCAGCTCGTCCATTTCTTCATCCGGCGGCAGCCCCATCCAGTCGCGCCACTCGTTCCGGCGCATCGCCATCCGGTCCACCATCTCGGCGCCGGCCTTCACCAGCTCGTCCATGGAGTAATTCAGCAGGCTCCTGGAATTGAAGCGGAAAAACTGCCGGGGATCTTCGACCAGCCCGCGCGTGAGCACCTGCTGGATGCCTTGCGCCTGGGTCATGATCTCGGTCGAGACGAAGCTGTTCCACCAGTCCCGCTTAAACTCGCCGACGCCCAGGACAAACGGCGGCACGCCGAGGATGGAGGCAACCGTCTGCTTGTCGAGCTTCACAAAATCGGCAAGCGCCAGATCGGACAGTGTCAGCGGCCGAACCTCTTTAATGTCGATCTGCTCCGCAGGCACGACCCACGGCTCCCCGGCCTGGGTAGAGCTTACAAACTGATCCAGGATTTCGCGGCGTCCCTCCGGCGTGTCCATGCCGTCGATGGCGTCCACCTTGACAACAAGGCTCGGTTTACCCTCGCTGCGCATAAAGCCGCGCGTGGTTTTGCTGGCCTCGCGCAGGTTCGTGGCTACGTCATTGAGGGAAAGCTGGAAGCCCTCGCCGATCCAGGGGTAGTAGCTGCCGGGATTCATCGTAAAATGCAGGAGCTGCTCGGGCATGTACTCCCGCCCGCTGATTGCGATCCGGTAATCCCATAGGCCACAGGGGACATAGGAGACATACGCCGCGGGAATCGGGATCAGCTCCCGAAGCTGCCCGCGATCCGTCCTGGGGAAGATCACCGCGTTTCCGCGGCCGTCAAGGTAAAGCGTCCGAACCAGCCACTGGATGAGCGCCGAGCGCGTCATATAGCGGTTGGGGCGGATATCTACCAGTTCGGAAAGAGAGCTTCGCACGCGAATGTCGCCGCGCTCGGTGTTCTCCATCAGGTGGATGGTCATGCTGCCGATCAGTTTGGCGATAGTGTTGACCGCCGTCACAATTTCGGGGCATTCGCTCAGGCGGGTGTAGCCGTCAAGGCACAGCCCGTCAAAGGCTTTTGCGTTTGACAGCAGCACCATGCCGCTGTTCCCGGCAGCCTTCACCCGTTCGGCGGGGTGGTCGCGCGCCGGTCTTGATCTGTTTTTGTTCTTCATGCTTTTCCTTCCTGTCCTGGCGGGCGCTCATGTGATGGGGTGGCGTTTCTCACCGAGGCTGTCTTCAAACCAGCCCTCGCCGCTGTTGAGGCGTTCCGTCTCGATCAAAAGGCGGATCGTGGCGAAAACCGAAGCGTCAAAGACGTCGATGCGCCGCTCCGGGCTGATCTTCTCATATTGGATCGCGTCGTCCACCTTTTCGGCGGCGCGAACGTTAGAAACGCAATATTCATAGGGTTCGGCGTGCAGATAATACAAGCACCCGATTTTGGCCTTGTGCTCGATATACCGGAATCCTTCGCTTTTCTGGATGTAAAGTTGCGGCTGGTCCTTTACGCGAAAGCCCGCTTTTCTCATTGCGGAGTAATACTTTCGGGCGAACTTTCGGTCATGCCCGACGCAGGCGATGCCGAAGCCGTCAGACTTCCACTTGAGGAATTGTTTCACCGGCTCGGTTGGATCCATGCTTTCGGTGTTCGGCATGTCAAGCCATCCATCGTCGCGCCAGCCGAAAAGCGGGATTTGATCCTGGTCGGCCTTTTCGGTCGCCGCGGTGATCGGGAACCAGCAGTGGGGGATGATCACCAGCACGTCCTCCGGCGGCGTCCACGTCTCCTCGTTTTCGCCATACGCTTGTGGAGCGCTGCTTTTCCATCGCTTAAGCCATTCCGTTGCCGTCTTCTGCGGCACCTCGCCCACAATGCAGGCGGCCGTCAGATCGTGCAGCTTGGAAAGGTCGGAGCCGCCGTACCAGCGTTTGACAAGCTTGGCAAGCTCGGCCTGCGTCCAGCACCAGCGCTCGTCGCTCCGCCGGAATTCATCCAAGTCAAACCAGGCCTTGAAGCTGTTTACAAAGATGTTGAGCGACCGGGTAAAGAATTCTTTGCGGGTCTGCGCGTGGTATTTCGCCCGCTGCGCCGCGGCCAGCATGTCGTCCGGCCTGATCGTGATCCCGTAGGCGGGATTCGCCGCGCGGTGCACAGCGGGGGAGAGGTAGTCTACCTCGCCGCTTTCGTCCTTCGGCGCCTGCGCCAGAAAAACAAAGGTGCGCTCGGCGTCCACGCCCGTCACAGTGCCGCGCAGGATTTTCTCCATGTAATCGCGGTGCTGCGCCGCAAAGCCCAGGCCGTCGTCGCCGGCAGTGAACGTGGCCAAAAGCAGCTTGTTTGTGAAGCCCTTCATACCGTCGCGCAGTCTGGTGTAGGGGATCGCATTTTTATAAAGCTCCAGCTCGTCCAGGTGAACGAAGCTGGAATTGAATGAGTCGAAGAGCTCCGGCTTGAAAGCCAGCGTTTCCAGGTCGATGTGGCCGCCCCAGAAGTCGCCCTCGATGCTGTGCCCGAGGGAGCTGTCCAGCAGTTTGAGCTTTCCCGGCGGATTGTTCGGTGCGATCAGGCCGAGCCGCCGGAAATTGTAAACAAGCCAGTCGAAGCCCTCCATGCCCTGCTTTAGCGATCCTGCGACCGTTTTGGCCTTTGCGCCGCTGCGCCGGTAGTACCAGGCAAGCGCGGTCTGCAAGCCCTCGCCGCCCGTAGTCTTGACCGTCTTGCGCGGAGCAAACCAGTCCGCCTCGGTAAATCGCCGGATCTGCGTGCCGGGGTAGAAAAAGCCGCCGACATTGTAGTAGCAAAAAAGGTGCCAGGGCATTAATTCCATCGGCTGCCCTCGGAGGGGCGTGCCGTCCAGGCGTTCACCCTGGGAGAAGCAGAAAAGCCCCTCCACGGTGTCGATCAGGAACTCCGGCAGACCGGGGCGGAAATCCCAGCGCCCGGACTTGAGATCAGTGAGAAAACGCCGCGCGGCCAGGCGCTGCATTTCCTCCACCGCCTGGCTGTCGGCGGTGGTCATGGCATACTCCATGACCGCCCGCAGGTGGCGAGCTTCACCCATCCGGCTCACCGCCGTTTGTGTCCAATTCGGACACACTCGCCGCAAGCTGTTCAAAGCTCCAGTTCTGTCCGGGTTCCTCGCGCTCCAGCATCCGGTCGAGCTTCGCGGAAATTTCATCCGCGGCAGTCGGCCCCGCTGCCGCCGTCGGCTGACCGCGCAGCCGCCGCAGTGCCTTCGGCGTTAAGCCCAGCGCCTCGCGGTAGACCATGATGGATTTATCAAGGTCGCAGATCACGCCCCACAGCTCGTCCAGGAAGCTGGGCTTTGTTTTTGCGGGGTCCTCGCCGCGGTCAGCAGCTTCGGCCTTTGCCTTTGCGCTCCACTCATTCTGCGCGCGCGTCCGCCGCCGCTCCGCCTGGCAGAGATCTTTAATCACGGGATCAAACGCTTCCTGATAAATCCCCAGCTCCACGAGCTGGGCTTTGTATTTGTCTTCCCTGGTCATAGCTCAGCCTCCGTGCTCGTCGATATAGCGGACAATCTCTTTTTCTCTCTCCGAAAGCGTCCATCTTTCCGCCGCAGCTCTTTCCGCCGCAGCTCTTTCCGCCGCAGCTCGGGAACCGAGAATAAAGCCGTTACCAAAAATGGAAAGCCCGCGGCTCCGCTGCGCGTCCAGTGCGCCTATAGGAAGTGAGTCAGAAACCAAAAGTTTGTACTCCACACCGTATTTGCACCAACGCTGGCACAATGCGGCGGTGATGATGTTGTCGGGGTACTCATAGCGCGGCAGGCTGCGCTTGGTCTCGGCGAGGTTTCGGTCGTTCGCGTCCTTGACGTCGCGGTATAGTGTCGGCGCGGTCCGCACGCGGATCCTTGGGTCTTCCATGTTGGTCACGAAGCTGGTCGGGACCTGCGCGCCGTTTTCGTAGGTGATAGAGACGCCGCACGGGATCGAGGTCGAAGAAGAAGAAGAAGAGAAAAGCGTAAGCGCTGGGGCAAACAGGAAAAAGCGGATCTGCCGCCGATGGTAAAAAGCGATGATCTTTGAGAGTATGGAGAAAGGCGGGTTGTCCACGACGGCGCAGCCGTCCGGATAGTCGAAGCGCTCGTAGTCTCCGCCAGGAAAGAACGGTCGGACGAAGGTTGCCCGGTCTGCCTGGTACTCGGCTGCCACCCAGTCTGCGACAGCGTCATAGACATGAGGGGGAGTGTAGCAGTCATCGGTCGTTTTCTTCGCTTTGAACTTTTCGACGAAGGCCTTGTACTCGTCGTCTTCCCAGCCGGGGATTAACAGGTTATCTTCCATGGTCACCGTTCCGCGTTCATGTCCGCGGCCTGCGCGGGCGGATCACGTCCGCGGCCCGCGCCCACGCGCAAAAGTCTTTGATTATTTTAGCTTTCCATTTTTTTCGGCCTCCCGTCTAACCACGCAGCCTCCAAAAATTCCCCTGCGTGTGTAAATGGCTGCGCCCTCCGGTCGGGAGCTCATCGCTTCAGCTCACTTGAGATGGGGGGGGATCGTTCGCCGCCGAAGCGCGTCGCCGACCGGCGACAGCCGCCCCGTGACACGGTCGTGCATCGCGTTGTGCGACGCCTGACTCAGCGCGATCAGGTTCCAGCGGCACCAGGCGTATTCCGGGTAATCCTCCGCGGGCCAGATGTGATGCACGTGCGTCGCCTCCTCGCGACGGCCGAAGCGTTTCGCGTACTGACACCGGTGCCCGGCCTCGCGCAGCACCGACGCCCTGAGCCGGACCCAGCGCCGCGAGTTGTAATCAAAAGCCATGACAAACAAAAAGCCGGGCGCCCTCGTCGATCAAGTCGAAGAAGGCGCCCGGTTGTAAAAACTCTGGCCGTCACGTATGGAGATGTAGAACTCGCGCTTGCACTTGCGGCAGAACACACACAGCCGCTCACAGCGCTCGTCGGGGTAAACGTGCTTGAGGAACTTATTGCCGCAAAACGGGCACTCGAGGAACCCGCCCTTGCTTATCTTCATGATACCATTTTGGCAAGACGCCGTCAAGAGAAACCACTCCTTTTCCCAAGAAAATAACATAAGTTCCGAGACAGAAAAACTAAAGCAAAAAGTTTAAAATTTCAATCGTGACCGCGATGGGCGCGAGGCGGCTTAGGGAACGCCTCGGCGCAGCATCTGATTTTGGTATAGCGATAACTGGAGAACTCATTGTCACGCCGCTCGTCCTCGAGGATCACGGCGCCGCGCGGGATATCGGGCTTAAAATCGGAGGAAACGGTCTTGCTCACGACCTCGGGCTTGAGGCAGTTGAGCGAGTAGGACCAGACATGCGTGCCGGGTTTACTCTCGTGATCCTGGAGCCCGCGGGACTCCTTGGACATATAGCGCGCGAGGGTCTGGTGGTTTTTCTCGCTGTCCACGCGCAGCGGCCGCGCCTCAATGTTCTCGCCCCACTTCCATGCGCGCCGCACGAGCGGCAGGTCGTCTCCGGTGGAGTCGATGATGCTGTGTACGTGCCAGCGCTGATTTTCGGAGGTCAGGATCTCGATGCTGGTGATATCGCGCGGGCGCGGCAGCCCGGCGGCGGCGCGTTCTTTGCGGAGCGCCTTCCGGAATTCATTGATATAGTACCGCACAAGCGCGCGCTGCTTGCTGGGCCGCCGGTGCTTTTTGATTTTCCGCATGGTCTTCTCGTCGAAGCTCATGGTCAGCACGAGGCCGCTGCGGGGCGTCGGGAAGTTCGCGGCGATCATGAGCTCCAACTTGTCGCGGGACATGACCAGGTTTCGCTGCTTTGTCGCGGCGTTGCTGGCGTTGCGTTTGGCGGCGCGCTCACGGGGCTGTTCGCGGCCGGAGCGCCGGTCGCACAGAATATAGATGATGATCGGCCCGGCGTAGATGATCCGGACTTGTTTGGCGCCCGCCATTCGAGGTCTCCTCTCTCAAGGCCGAATGGCGGTAAACGCGCACGCCGTCAGTTATTTGGGGTGTCAATCAGCCGCTCACCCGAGCAGCAGCCAGGGGATGGACATGGCCTCGCCGACGTCAAGAAAAGTATAGGCGCTCTTGACTTGCACGGGCTGGGTCGAGCCGGGCGCGAAGAAGTAGCCGTCGTCCTGCACGGGCTGCTCTTTATAGGCGTAGACCCTGCCGTCCGCGTCGCGGGCGATATAATCAAAATCCTGGTCATAAAACGCGCGCAGCTCCTCGGCTTCCTCCTCGCTGAGCGCCGGGGCTTCGTCCTCGTCCTCCGGGTACGGGTTTTCGATCACGCCCGCGTCGATCAGCGCGGCCTCGGCCTCGTCCATCGTCCCGTGAACCCGGATGCTGCCGGAATCGCCGCGCAGCCTGATCCAGATAAGCGGGGTCAGCGTTTCACAAGGCGGTTCAGTTCCAGGCGATACAGCCGCGATCTCCTCCGGGTCTACAAAACAATCTCCGATCTTGATCAGCATAATTTCATCTGTCCTTTCATGTCGGGTTTTCCCCGTTTTTCCAGGAGGCAGCGCGCGCACAGCGCGCCGCCCGCCCTGGTTCTCTCGTCCTGCGCCCCGCAGACCGTGCAGCAGTTCAAACGCCGCAGCATGTCATAGCGGGCATTTTTATAGGCGCGTTTCTTCTGCCTCATGCTCCGCCGCCTCCCGCGATCGCCTTGGACGGGCCGCCAAGAAGGTCGATGCCGTACTCCTCGCGCAGGGTGTTGCGTACATCCGCTGCGGTAAAATATCGCTTGTCGCTCGACTTGGTCTTCTCGCAGACCTCCATCCACACGGCGACGGCGTCCACTTCTGGGCACTTGTCGCAGAGGGCAAGCAGGAAGAGTGCCTCCATGAGCCGCAGGCCTTCCACCCAGCCCTCGCGCCGGGCGCGTCTCACATCGGCCTCCGTCCGCGGGATGCTCCGTGGGTTCGTCTTCATTCAGCCGCCTCCTTATCTGGCAGCGCGAACACCAGCACGGCAAATACGAAAAGGTCATTCCTTTTCATGTCCGTCCTCCTTTCGCTTAAAGTCTCGTAGGTTTTCAATAAACTCCACAAGAGCGCCGCAACTTTCATTGCTGCACTCATCGCACAGCCAGATAGTGCTGAGGCAAGAACCGCGTGCGCTATGAATTTTAAGAAGAATATGGCGAGGCGAACCAGAACGGCCAATCCTCTCATCTTTGCCGCAACAATCGCATGTGTAAAAAGCATCATCAGAATCAGGCACATTCCATTCAAGAAAAGACTTCTTCCGAGGTTTCAATTCGGGAGTCCACGACTTCCACGTCAAGCCGTCAATTCTTACAAGGGCCGACTTTCCCCATCCGGACTTTTGCGAGTTCAACAGGGGCATGGACATATCAGAGTTAATCAGTGCAGTTTCAAGAATATCCGCATCAGCAGCGCTCAAACCATCTATGTATTCGATGGCGTATCCGCCGCGGGGCATATTTTTCTTGAATTTTTCTTCATTCGCGTGGGCAGAAATCCGTGCGGCCAAAGAGGAAATATCATCGCCGCTGGTTTTCCCTATGTAGAAAATAGCTTCACTCCGGGGATGCAGGTAGCGGTACACATAAGCCACTGTCTCACGCCCCCTTATCCGGCAGCGGATACCAGCCGTAAACCTCATAATCTAAAGACTTCGCTCCGCCTGGTCTGCCCGTCCAGTATTCGCCGCTCCAGTACAGAATTTCATAGTCTGGGTCCCAGGTGCGCGTCGGCGAGATGGAATAGCGCGCCCAGACCGCATAGTAACCCTCGTCCGTCGGCGTCCCGGTCTTCCACGCGGGAGCTGTCGGCGCAGCCGAATGAGGGGTTCCGGTGTCCACCGTGGGCACGGCCTTTTTCGGCCTGCGCTTTTCCTCAATCAGTACCGCCCGCCAGCGCGTAATAGCGATAGCTGCCAGTGCGTCATAGGTGTCGAACCACGTGCGCTCGATGGTGTTCACGCCAACGCCGATTTTAATACCTTTATTGCTGCCGCTCCAGCTTCCGTTGCTGCCGTCGTAGCTTCCGCCCGTCCGGCAGTCAAGCCGCAGCATGTCGATGTTGTCCTTGCGGGTCGGCAGCGCCCCGGCCGAAAAGCTGCGTTTGATGAGGTCGTCGGCGGCCTCCTGCATGTATTTCCAAAAGCGTGTGTCCTCATCATGTCTCGCGTCGAGGTACTTCTTGAGCCCATCGACGGCGCTGTACTCAGCCGCCGCTCGTTTTGGTTCTCCCTCTGGGGGAGCATCCTGACGCGCGGCGCGACATTCCGAGCTTGCTGTCGGCGCAGCCGACTGAGAGGGCTCCGTCTTCTCTGGCTTCTTCGCCTGGTCGATCACCTGTTCCACAGTCTCCTTGTTGAGTTCCTGCACCGACGGGCCGAGTTGGATCGCGAGCTTGAGCTGCGTCGTCCGGTCCTCCTGGCTGAGACGGTATGCCACCGTCTCGCCGATCCTGCCCGCGTCAAACTTTGTCAGCAGCTCCGGCACCAGCTTTTCGCGGATCGCGGTGAGCCGCCCGACGCGCGAGTCGCTGGTCTGCAGCACCGACGCCACCAGCTCCCGCGTCCGGCCGGGGAAATCGTAGCCCCGATCCCGCAGCCGCGCGAGCAGGTCCCGCGTCTTGACGGCCTGGCGGCTCAGCTCCGGCGCGCTCATGACACGCGTCTGGGCGTTGCCGAAAATGAGCTTGAGTTCCTGCATTTCGGGCAGCTCCTCGGCTTTCTCCCGTATGCACGGCACGCCGTCCTTGAACATGTCGCTGCCGCCGTCGCGGATCAGCATCAACGCCGCCCGCCTCCGGTGCCCGGAGACGATGATCACATGGCCGCCCTCGCCGTCGCGCACGCGCAGCGGTTGCTGCAGGCCCACAAGCTCGATGCTCCCGGCGAGCTCGTCCAGCCCGTCCAGGCTGTAGAAGTTCTCGGGATCCGGGTCGATCCTGTCCAACGGAATGTACTCGATCTGTTCCCGCGTGTCCACTGTGGGCCCGCCGGCCTTCCGGAGCTCCGCCCCGAGGTCGAATGTCCGTTTAGCCATCCCCCAGCACCTCCTTCGCCAGCGCCTCATAGTCCTGCGCGGCTCTGGATCCTGGCGCGTACTCGTAAAGCGGCACCCGCGTGTAGCTTGACTCTCCGCAGCACACGCTGTCGTGGATGACGGTCTCGCACACGTCCAGGCCGTCGGCCTTGAGCTGGTCCACGATCTGGCGGCTGAGCCGCGTCCGTTTGGCCATCGTGGCCAGTACCCGAAAGCGCGGCGCGATGTTGTAATAGCGCAGGCCCTTTGCCTGGTGGATGAGCTCCATGGCACCCAGGCGGGAAAATGCGTCCGCCTTCACGGGGAGCAGCACTTCATCCGAGCAGGTGAGCGCCGCCACGCTGGACGCGGTGAAGCTCGGCGGGCAGTCGATGACGACGAAGTCGAAGCCGTCCTCTCTCGCCGCCTGCAGGAAGCCAAAGAGTGCCGTCTCCGGTCCGCCGTCCACGTATTCCGCGCCGCTCAGCATCGCGGCGAGATCGAGCCGCAAAAGGCCCATGTCCGCGCACAGCATGCTCAGATTTTCGTAGCTTGTGTCCGCGAGGACGTTCTCAATGTACGGATCCGCCTTCCCGGTGAGCAGGTCGGTGAGGGTCTGGCCCTCCCAGTCGGGGCAGTAAAAATCGGAGGCGTTGTGCTGCGCATCGGCGTCGATGAGCAGCACCCGCTTTCCGTCCCTCGCCCAGATCGCGGCGAGGTTCACGGCGGTGACGGTTTTCCCGACCCCGCCTTTGAAATTCGCGATAGATATTACTCGCATTGTCTTCGTGGTCTCCTTTCATTCTCTCGCCCCCCTCTGGGGGAGCTGTCGGCGCAGCCGACTGAGAGGGTATCAAAACTTAAAGCACTCATACGCATCGCCCTGCGGCGTCGCGTACCGGGCGCGATACCAGCGGTGCTGCACATGCACACGCTCCACCGTGCCCGTCACCTCTACGTCCAGCTCCAAGCCGAAACCGGATGTTCCGGCGAGATAGGCCGCGGGCTTGAAGCGCAGCTTGTCGCCGATTTCATAGGGGCACTCACTCAAAACGGCAAATCACCTCCCTCGTCCTGGTCAAGCTCCCGGAATGTCGCCTGCCCCTCAATACCCCGCTTGCGGCGCTCCTTTTCCTGCCGCGCCGCCCGGTTCGCGTCCATCTTCTCATTGCGCTCCCGTGCCTCGCTGATTTCCGACGGCTCAAAAGCCGGAATGTAGGAAAAGCGCATCCGTGGGGCGTCAAACTCCAGATACATCCGCCCGCAGGCGCCGTCCTTGTTTTTGTCAACAATGAGCACACGGGGGCTGCTGTAATCGTTAAGGTCGGTGAGATCCATCATCATGATGGCGTCGGCGTCCTGGACGAGCTGCCGGCTCTCGCGGAGGTTCCATTTTGTGAGCTGCGGTCTTTTTCCGCCCCGGTTCTTTTCCGGCGGCGTGATCTGACTCAGCGCAATCACGGTGCAGCCGAGTTCGATGCTCAGCGCATGCAGTCCGATGGACACGTTTCGCACCTGCCGCGTGATGTCGTCGTCCTTCAGAGCGTTCACAAGTTGGGCGTAGTCCACGAAGATCGTGTCGTACCCTCCCGCGATTGTGTCCTCCATGATCTCGTCAACGCCGTAACCCGCAGCCTCGATCAGATCAAAGCGCACGTCGTACATCCGCTGAGCGTCGTCTGTGAGACGCTTCATCCCGGCCGCGTCCACGCGCTTATGCTTGATCGCGGGAAGCGGAACGCCGCCGCCGTTGGCCATCAAGCGGTCTTCCGCCGCGTCCTTCATCGTCTCCAGCGAGAAAAAACCGACCTTTTTGCCGACCTCGGCAAAATGCCGCGCGAACTGAAAGGCGAGAGCCGTCTTGCCGACGCTGCTCTCCGCGCCGATCACGATAAAGTGCCCGGCCTGAATCGTCATGATCTCATTGAGAGGCTGAAATCCCCAGTCCAAAAAATCTGGCGGCCGATCATCGTTGAGCCGGTCGAAAAAATCATCCAGCATCTGCCGATAGCTGAAAATTCGTTTTTTCTTCCCGCCCATAAGCGCCTTGCCGAGCCGCGTCCAAACCTCCTGGGCGCTCTCAGCCGTCGGCGCGTCCAAAAGCTCATACGCCGCAGCGCGGAAAGTGGAAAGCCGCAGGCATTTTGACAGCAGCTCGCAGTATTCCTCGGCGTTCGCTGCCGTCGGCGTGACGCGCATGCACTCCGCGATCGTCTCCGCGTAGCTGTCGCTGCCGCAGGCGTCAAGCACCATCACAGGGTCAAGCTTCCCGGTTTTGCTCCACACTGAGCGCGCGGCCTCGTAAATATGGCGCATCGTGCTGTCCGGAAACATTTCCGCCGTTGTGGCCTGAAACACAGCGCCGCAGCAGCTCTCATCCACGAGGAAAGAACCGATCACCGCGCTCTGCGCAGCGCTCCAGCGGGTCAGCTGTCCGCCCTCTGAAACGGCGGCAAGAGGGTCGCGTGTCATAGCTGCACCAGATCCTTCCTGCCCTCGCTGTAATCATCCGGCATGGCCGCCGCGGGGGAGGGAAGCGCTTCGCTCTCCTCCTCCCAGGCGCGCCCGTTGAGCCAGGTCGAGGCGTAGGGGATGCCCACGCCGTCCTTCCACTGGCGGCTCTCTTTTTGTCTCATCAAGGCCACGCCCATGGCCTTGATGGTATCGTCGTCGGGTCTCAGCTTGTCCCACGCTCTCGCGGCGCGGTCCTTCGCCGGTCGTCTCCCGCGCCCGTTACCGTCCGGGATCGCGGGGTAATATCTCCAAAACGCCTCAAAGCGTTCGGGTTTCCAGGTTGGCGCTGATTTCCTCTCCGCGCCGCGCCCCCCCTGGGGGGCTATATGGGGATCCGTTTCTTTCTTTTGTTTCTTTCTGACGTTATAGATGGCGGTGACATTTTTGTCAGTGCCACTGACATTTTTGTCACCGGCAGTGACATTTTTGTCAGTGCGCGGCGCGGCGTACCCAGGGAAGGCCGGGTGGTTAAGATTGCACCATAACCGCCGCTTGCTCGTCCCTCCGTTTTCCGTGATCAGATAGCCCGCCGCCTCCAGCGCGTTGATCAGCCGGATCACCGTCCTCTCGCTGATCCCGTAGAGCCTCGCAAAATAGTCGTTTGACGCCCAGGCATAACCGTAGCTCTCCGACAAAGCAGAGATCTCCGCGTAAAGGAGCTTCGCGCTGGCCGGGAGCCGCGTGTCATAGCGGACAGGGGAGGGGAGCACCGCCAAATAGGCGGGCTTCGCCGCGCCGTCCGCCTGTTCGGGCGCGGCTGTCTTCGTGGTATCTTCCATATTTTTTTTCTCCTTGCCAAATCCGGCGCAGGGTGTTATACTATCATTGTCTTCGTGGTCAGGGCCCTGCGCCCGTCCACCGCCCTGCCGGGGTCGCGCCCGGCAGGGCATTTTTATTTTATCTCTACGCCGAGCTCGTCGGCGTAGTAGCTCAGACAGATCGGGCAGAGGAAACCGATAGGCTGATATACGCAAAACCGGTCCCGGATGCAGATCGCTTTCATGTCCCGCTTGAGCATCAACTTGTCACAGTTAAGACAGCGAGCGTACCAGTTGTTCATTTATACCACCTTCATCCCCGCCACGTACCGACACGGCCGCGCGGGCTCGATTTTTCGGATGACCGGCGCGGCCCGGTGCGCCTCCAGATAGTCGTCGATATCCTCACGCCGCAGCCGGACCATCTTCGGCCCGACCCGGTACGCGGGCAGCGCCCCGCGGGCGATCATCTTCTCCAATGTCCGCACCGAGACGCCGAGCAGATCCGCCGCCTCCGGTTTCTTAATCAGCGCCGTCGTCATCCGCTTCCGCCTCCTCCCCGTAAAGATCCTCGATGCTGCACTGCAGCAGTTCCGCCAGCGCTGGCAGATACGCCGAGGACGGCATGGTCACCCCGGACTCCCACTGGGACCAGGCCGAGCGCGTCACGCCCAGCGTCTGCGCAAGCGGCGCCGCCTGCAGACCGAGACTCCGGCGTCGCGTCCGGATCCCTGGCAAACTCGTGTAAATCTTCATCTTCGTGGTCTTCTCCTTTCTTTGCTTGCCTCCCCCAGCCGCTTGCGGCGAAATGGGGGAGGGGGACCGCTTCAGCGGTGGAAGGGGTCAGGCACCCCCGTATTGCAGCTCATACGCCGCGCGGATGAGGCCGCAGAGCTCTGTCATGCAGGCGTCATAGACAGCTTTCTCGTCCGCGTCCACCTTTCCGTCCGCGCCGATCCTCACCAGCGAATCGAGCGCGCCCTTGCGGAAGTCTTCAATTCGGCACAAAAGCGTCAGCACGGCCTCCGGCAGCGGCTTTCGCTCGATCGCGGGCAGCACCGTCCCGGCCACGCGGGACTTGTTTAAGAGGTGCCAGTAGCACACGATCTGCTGCCCGGCGGCCTCCGCCATCCGCAGCACCACCTCGTCGCTCGGCAGGATCACGCCGCGCTCATACTGCCCGACCGCATCCACCGACAGTCCCAGCAGCTCCGCCCAGCGTTCCTGGGTCAGACCCGCAGTCTTGCGGGCGTTGTAATACAAATTTCCGCAGTTTGTCTCCATGGTTTCACTCGTTGTCCTTTGTTATACTGTTCTCGATCTGATCCAGCGTGCTCTCCAAAAGCCGGTAGACCTCGATACCGACGCTGTGTCCGTTGACAATACGCCAGACGTCGCCCTCGGTCAGCGTGGGGCACGCCTTCAAAAGTTCCGCTGTCGGGGCGTCGCCCTTCTGCCGCGCCTCCATAAAGCGCTCCCGGATCCGTCTCTTCTCGGCGGCAGCCATGGCGGCCGGGTTCTTCTCACCCTTCCGGTCCACCGTTGCGGCAGCCTTCCGGGCGGCCTCCAGCGCGCGCAGCCTTTTAGCGCGCAGCTTTTCCGCCGCTTCCGTATCTTCTCCGTCCGGCTCCCTCTCTGAGGGAGCATTCTGACGCGCGGCGCGACATTCCAAGCTTGCTGTCGGCGCAGCCGACTGAGGGAGTCCCTCGGCCTTCGGCGCAGCCGGTGTGTTCATCGTCCCGCGCGGCTCCGGGCAGTCGGGCAATCGCACCTCACAATACTCCTCGGCCTTTGCGTCCTCATAAGCGACCCTGAGCTGGTAGTACATGTCCAGGTAATACGCAAGCTTTCCCTCCGCGCACCCCGTCGCCTTCGCGATCAAGTTCACCGCCGCCTGCACGGCGGCCTCCGGCGTTCCCAGCCTGGGCGCCGGTCTGTTCTCGTCCATTGTTCACGCTCCTGTCCTTTTGGTCCTCAACCTGTCGGGATATCCGACAGGTTGAGGCGGCGGGTATAGCGGGTCGCCGTCCCGCTGCGGCTGCATCCCGGCGGAATGAGGTATCAAAAGACCGGGAGCCGAGGCCATTCTGCCGCCTGGCCTTGGGCGTCAAGGAGGTACCGTCCCACGCCCACGCCGAAAGACAGTGCAAAGCGCGCGGGCGTAATGCCTGGAACGATACTGGTGCGGATGCGCGCGTTGACGGCGGTGGTTCCCGCTGTTGGTGTCAGCTCGGAGCCGGAGCCCGCCGCCAGACCGCGTTTTTCGTCTCATACGAACACAGAGCCCAGCAAAGCGGGTCTGTGTTCGAGAGGAAGAAGGAGCCGATGGATATGCAGCTTTCCCGGCCCTTACGGTAACCGGGGAAGCGGAATGGAATCGGCTTCTTCTGACGAAGCGTGGGGAGCTGTGCTGGCTGGGATCCGGCGGGCCTGCCGCCGTTCACGCGCACCCGCTGGTGCGGCGTGCAGGAGTCGGACCTGCGCGCGGGGTCGCCTGATCCCCGCGCCCACCGTGCGCCGCGTATAGGTGGGAGGCACCCGCCTCCCGTGGTCAGTCTTGGATGACAAGATAGTAGAGATACACCCACCAGCGGCCGCGCCGCCGGCAGAGTTTGTAGCGCGTGGAGTAGATGTCGCCGGGCTGCCACATCCAGAAGGCGGGCCGGGGGATCCACAAGTGATCCCCGACGTACTGCTCGGCCTCCGCCTCCGTCTGGATCGCCTCCGGCAGCGGATTGAGGGTGATGTACTTGCAGCCGTCATCGTAGATCTCCCGGCACTCGTCGGCCGGTTCGTTGATATACTCCCGGATGCTGCGCTTGATGGCCTTTGTGGCCGATGCGGCAGGCACAAGGGCCTTCGCCATGTACAGCAGGTACCAGCGCCAGCGCAGCTCCTCCTTGTTGCGGATGGGGTCGAGCTGGATCACTACGGGAGCACCTCCTCACTCTGAGCGTCAATGCCCATGAGTCTGAACCAGCGCTCGTTTAGCTCTCGGCTTTTCTTTGCCAGCACTGCAGCGCGCTTGACGATGGATATAGGAATTTCCCCGAGCCTCTTTCCGTCATAAGGAGCCAAAAGTGCTCGATAACGGTCATCAGTCTCTTTGATCTCCTCGTTGATTTTGTCGGCTTCATCAAATCGGCGCTGCTCCTTCTTAAACGCAAGATCGGAAAAGGCTGTGTAAAGGATCCAATCAGAGCTTCCAAGAGAGTGGCGCCTGAAACTGTCAATGATGTGAAGCAATTCGGCTTTTGTACACTTCTTCAGACGGGCGTCGACCTCCGCTTCTGTCATTCCCTTACCCTTCCTTCCAGACTTCGTACTCCTGCTCTAGACCCGCCGCCTCGATCACGTCCCAGATCGCGCAGAAGCGCTCGTGCCGGATCTTGGTCTCGTCGGCGGACGGCTTCGCCGACACCGCCGCCTGGTACGCCTCCAAGGCCGCCATGGCCTTGATGAACAGAATCTTTTTCAGCTCTTCTTTCATTCTTTCGCACCTCCTTCAAGAATGTTGTAGATTTCTCTGTCAGCAGCGATGTCAACTTTTCTCTTTTTTGGGTAATTTGTCGCCGTGGCCCACTCCTGGGTCAGAAAATCCTTTAATGCGGCTCGTATTTCGTCCATCTCCAGAAGAATTTGGCCCATCCGCGCGTTGTACTCCTTATAAAGGGGTTCATTGCTGTTTTCGGCGGCCTGGTCTCTTGCAAAAGAATTGTCTTTGTACTGCTTATCAAGCCTTGTCAAACGGTCGATCATCAGCTTCCGGATCAAGGTGATTGTAGATGTGGTCATTTTCTTCGCGTTCTCCTTGTCTTCGTGATCTCCCGCCGGGCGGGTGTGTGCGTGCCGCCCGGCTGGGGGAGGTTACCAAAATCGGAACCGTGTATATAAAATAAATCCGGAAACGGGAACTGTCAAGCATAAATTAATTTATTGTTTCGATTTTGGTAACTTGCCTTAAAAACCGTCCCCAATATTGTATAATCTAAACAACACATGTTAGGTGGAGTTGTTATGAACCGGATTCGAGATTTAAGAATAAGCAGGGGATGGCGCCAAACGGATCTGGCGGAGAAAATGAACACCGCCAAAAGTGTGATATCCCGGTATGAGACCGAGCAGCTCGGCATAGACGGCGAGACAATCTGCAAACTGTGCGACATCTTTGGGTGTACCGCGGACTATCTCTTGTGCCGTAGCGAGACCCCTTCTCCGGTGCTGACACCGGAAGAGGAGAGTCTGCTTATGGCTTGGCGCCGCTGCGACAACCGCGCTCGCGATATGGTTGTCGTCGCCCTGGCCCCTTTCGCGTCCGACGAATCACAGTCCGCGACGGGGTGAAATATATCATTTAGTTGTGCCCACAGTGGGCACGGAGGGAGGGAAAGAGATTGGTATTTAGAATTGTGTATGGTGCAGATGGGCCGAAAATAAAAACAGAAGAAAATAAAATAGTAAGAGAAAACAAGGGAGAAAGCTTAGTTGAATCTCTTCAAGATTTTGTTAGCATCGACCTTGAGACAACAGGCCTTTCACCTGTGTATGATGAGATCATAGAATTTGGTGCGATGAGGTACAGGGACGGCGAGCCAGCTGCCGCTTTTACGCAGTTGGTGAAACCTGTAAATCCCATTGATGAGTTCGTGGAGAATCTAACGGGCATTACCAATGAGATGCTTTCTGACGCACCGTCTATTTCAGCGGCTTTGCCGTCCTTCCTTGAGTTCGTTGCGGACGACGTGCTCATTGGTCACAACATTCATTTTGATGTGAATTTTATTTACGACAATTGCGAAAAACTCGGCCTTCCGCCATTTACTAACAGTTTTATAGATACAATGCGGATTGCCCGCCGTTTGCACCCGGATTGGTCGAACCACAAGCTTGATACCTTGCTGAGAAACCTCGGCCTTGATTCGCGGGGTCTTCATCGTGCGGAAAACGACGCGAGCCTTACCGCTGAAGCATACTTGAAACTGACATCCGATCCTGGGTTTGCGGGAATCAAAAAACTGTATAAATCGTACGATCTTAAGGCTTCTGATATCGTGCCGACTGACCCGTCAAAAGCCAAAGAAGAGAGCCCCCTGTATAACAAGGTCTGTGTTTTTACGGGCGCACTTGAGTCTTTTACCCGACGGGAAGCGATGCAGCTTGTCGTCGATCTTGGCGGCGCAGTTGGGGACAGTGTAACAAAGAAAACAAATTATCTCGTTTTAGGCAATAACGATTATTGTACAACGATCAAAGACGGGAAAAGCTCAAAACAAAAGAAGGCGGAAAAGCTAATTCTCGAAGGCGCTGACTTGCAGATCATTCCGGAAAGTGTCTTTCTGGATATGCTCAAATAAAAAACATAGGAGAAACAGCCATGAAACGCACGTTTTGCATCATCCTCGCGTTTGTTCTGCTCATCACCATCGCGCCCGCGGCCTTTGCCGACGTGGATCTCTCCGGTATGTCCTTTGATGAGCTCGTCGCCCTCAAGGATCAGATCAACCTGGCTCTCTGGAACTCCGTCGACTGGCAGGAAGTTACCGTCCCTCAGGGACTTTATAAAGTCGGGTCCGATATTCCGGCAGGGAAGTGGACGGTCAAAGCTCCTGTTGGTAGCTACACCGTTGTAAAAATTGGCTCTCAGGTAGACGAAAACGGCACAGACGTCGATTATCACGGGGAGTCAAAACCAATTTGCGGCGACAATTATTCTGGGTTCGCGCCGTCCAGCGCATGTGCCTTTTGGACAGTCGAGCTCCGCGAAGACCAGTACGTTTCGGTGAAAAACGGCGACTGTGTCTTCACGCCCTATGCCGGGAATAATCTCGGTTTCAAGTAATGCCTCGCAAAGCCGCGTCGGCAGCGATACCGTATGAGCAAGGGCAAGCGGCCGGAAATGGCCTACAACAAAAAAGTGTTTCAAATAAAAATGTGCCCACAGTGGGCACGGAGGGAATATGCGCAAGCGTCTTTTTGAGATCATCGAGACGGCAGGGGAGGGCGACAGGCCCAGCGCGATTTATGACAGCGTGATGATGGCACTCATCGTCGTGAGCCTCGTCCCTTTGGCTTTTAAATCGGAGACTCCGGTGCTCGCTGTTCTGGACAAAGCTTGCGCCGTCGTCTTTGTGGTCGATTACCTGCTGCGCTGGGTCACGGCCGACCTCAAGCTCGGCGGAGGCCCGATCGCCTTCGTGAGATATCCCTTCACATTCATGGCGCTGGTGGACCTGTTCTCGATCCTTCCATCCTTCACGTTTATAAATCGGAGCTTTAAGGTTCTGCGCTTGCTGCGCATGTTCCGTGCACTGCGTGTGCTGCGGGTCTTCAAGGCCGCTCGATACTCCAAAAGCGTCCACATCATTCTGGGTGTTTTTCGGCGATCAAAGGACGCCTTGGGCGCGGTATGCACGCTTGCTGCCGTTTATGTCCTGGTCTCGGCGTTGGTGATACTCAACATAGAGCCGGACTCTTTTGACAATTTCTTTGAGGCCGTCTATTGGGCGACGGTATCCTTGACCACGATGGGATACGGCGACATTTATCCCGTCTCTTCGGTGGGCAGAGCCTTTACCATGCTTTCCGCTGTCTTCGGCATTGCAATCATCGCGCTGCCCGCCGGTATCATCACTGCGGGCTACATGGACGCGCTCCAGGAGGAACGGAAAGAAAAGCAGGAAGGGAAATGACATGGGATTTCGTTTTCGCAAATCAAAAAAGATCGGCCCGGTTCGCGTCACGTTGAGCAAATCGGGCCTTTCATACAGTGCTGGCGTCAAAGGGTTCCGCGTCACAAAGACAGCATCCGGACGTGTGCGCACGACGGCTTCGCTGCCGGGGACGGGTATCAGCTATGTCAAGGAAAGCAGCGGTCGCCATAATACATCCGGCACCAGAAACGGGGGAG